>Ga0193716_1000027_pt1 | contig 102273 bp, 91 predicted proteins | sample U2c1metaG_FD_145901 | JGI IMG/M metagenome (GOLD analysis project Ga0193716, IMG submission 145901) | Soil microbial communities from a riparian zone of the East river system, Colorado, United States - U2c1 | ecosystem: Environmental > Terrestrial > Soil > Riparian zone | place: USA: East...
CTTGGCTATGACAGCCTGTGGGGCGGCGACGGCAACGACCTCTTCCTGTTTGGTTATCACGGTGCGGTGCAGGATGCCTCCACAGCCAACCTGCTGACGGCCGCCACCGCGGCGCACCACGATCAGACCGACGTGATCATGGACTTCACCGATGGCGAAGATAAGGTCGGCCTGAGCTTCACGGTGGACCATGTCTATCATCAGCAGACGGGCGTGACCTTCACCTCGGTCGATGCGGCCTTGGTTTATGCCGAGCAGCTGCTCGACGCCGCCACGGCGGCCGGTAACGAGGTCGCGGCGATCCAGGTCGGCGCCGATACCTACCTGTTCTACAATGACACGAACCATGCCGTGACCGGTGCGGATGCTGCCCACAGCATCAACTCGGTCATCAAGGTTGCTGGCGTCACCGCTACGGCGTTCGACAGCGACGGTTCCGACTTCATCTGATCCATCGGATCGGTTGGAAAAAGAGAGGGCCGGCCCGTGAGGGCCGGCCCTCTTCTTTTGCCGAAGGGTTTTTCTGTCCCGATGGACCGCCGCCTGTTTGCACCAAAACCGAACTATTCGCCGCTGGACCATTGCAGCAACGCTCGGCAGACCTTACGAAATCGATCCGTATCAGGATGGCGACGCGGACGGCCGGGGGAAGGCCACGCGAAGCCGGTTATTCAGCGCCGGGAGGGGCTTCTAAATGGCGACCTTTGTTTTCGAAACGATCTCCGCGACGGACGCGTCGACCTTCACGTCGGACGACCGCCTGCTTTTCCAGAACGCGACCGTCGGCACGCTAAGCGTGACGGACAATCCGGCGACGACCTCCGTGCTGACGACCACGGTCGAGAGCTTCACGTTGAGCAACGGCACGCATAGCGCGACTTTTTCCGCGGCTGCGCTCAGCGGTGCCTCCACCGCGGGCAATCTGGTGTTCGTGAACGGCGATGAGCTCGTGCTCGGCAGCGCCAGCACCCAGATCATCAGTTTTGCCGACGCCGGTCACGGCCATGCGACCAAGGTCTATGCCTTCGATGGCAACGATACGGTCCAGGGAACCTCCGCGGCCAATGACACGATCGATGGCGGTGGTGGCAACGACATGATCACCGGCTCTTCCTCCTATACCGACGCCGCCGGCCATTTCACTGAGAACGACTTCTATATGGGCGGAGCCGGCGACGACGTGATTCACGGCGGCACCGGCAACGATCATATCTACGGCAATCTGATCAGCAGCACCGCGGGCGCAGCGGATGGCGCCGACGGCCTCTTTGGCGGGCTCGGCAATGATTATGTACAGGGGAATGGCGGGGACGATTCCATCCACGGCAATGAGGGCAACGATCGCCTCTATGGCGGTGCGGGCGTTGACATCATATCGGGGGATGACGGAAACGATTATCTTCAGGGCAATAAGGGTGCCGATACGTTGCGCGGCGGCAACGACAGCGACACGATCCACGGCGGCGCCGACAACGATCTGATCAACGGCGATGCGGGCAACGATCAGGTGTTCGGCGACGCGGGCAACGATACGGTGTCGGCCGGCGCCGGTTTCGACACGCTGTGGGGCGGCGACGGCGACGACACGTTCCGCTTCTCCCCCGGTGACGATTCCAACAGCAACGTCGCGGTTACGGTCGGCGCCAATGCCGGTCTGACCGACGTGATCGCCGATTTCACCGGTGGCGCGGACGTGATCAAGCTGCCCTTCGCCGTGGCGACCGTCCTGCACCAGGCGAACGGTATCACGCTCACCACGGTCGACGCGGCCCAGACCTATGCCCAGGGCTTGCTGGACGCCCATACCGGCACGCACGAAGTGGCGGCAGTGACGGTCGGCCACGACACCTATCTGTTCTATAATAGCTCGGGCAACGACGGCTCTTTGATCAACCAGGCGGTCAAGGTGCTTGGCGTGACCGGTGCGACCTTCCATGCGGATGGCTCCGATTTCGTCTGAGCCCAAAATCCGATGGGAAAAAATGAAAAGGAGCCGGTCCTTGGGGGCCGGCTTTTTTTTGCCTATTCCGCTCGATATGCTGCATATGCAGCCTTCGGGCGAATTAACCGTTTGTGCTTGCGCACTGTCATAAAGGCAGAACGCGATCACAGGTACGACGCCCCTATCGGATCCAATCAAGTGCCGCCGTCCTGAGCAACAGGCGGCGGAAACTCGAACGAATACCAGCCCTTAAGATTGATGGAGACCTACATTGGCAAATTACGTTTTTGAGACGATGACAGCGACGGACGCGTCGAACTTCACGTCGACCGACCGCCTGTTTTTCGAGAGCGCGTCGGTTTCGACGCTCGCCGTTGTCGACACCCCCGCTGTCAGCGGCCCGCTCAGCAGCAGCGCGGAGAGCATCACGCTCACGTCGGGCACGCATTCGCTTACCTTCGCGGCAACCCAGCTGAGCTATGCCTCGACCCATGACGGCCTGATCTTCGTCAATGGCGATGAACTGTTGGTCGGCACCGGCGGCGGCGACACGCTGGCCTTCACCACCGACGCAGGCAACGGCCATCACACCGCCGTCTATGGTTTCGACGGCAACGACACGCTCAGCGGCACCTCGACCGCCAACGACACGCTCAGCGGTGGCGCGGGCAATGACGTGATCACCGGTTCGTCGAGCTTCACCGACGCCGCGCATCACTACGTCGAGAGCGACTATTATATGGGCGGCGACGGCAACGACTCCATCACCGGCGGTGACGGCAACGACCATATTTATGGCAACCTGTTCAGCAGCACCGCCGGCGCGGCCGACGGCGACGACACCATCAATGCCGGCATCGGCAACGATTACGTCAACGGCAATGCCGGCAACGATTTCATCCACGGCAATGACGGCAACGACCGTCTCTACGGCGGTGGCGGCGACGACACGCTGCGTGGCGATGACGGCAACGATTATCTTCAGGGCAACAAGGGCGACGACGTGCTGGTCTCCGGTAACGGCAACGACACCATTCATGGCGGTGCCGATGACGATACGGTTGCGGGCACCAACGGCGACGATGCCGTCTACGGCGATGCCGGCGACGATGTGCTGCAGGGCGGCGCCAATATCGACACGATGACGGGCGGCGCCGGCAACGATGTTTTTGCCAGCTTCGCGGGTCAGGCGTCGATCTCCAATCTGCAGACGCCGACGAGCGATTCGCAGCATGACCGTACGGACGAAATCACCGACTTCACGAGCGGCCAGGACACCCTGTACGTCGATTTCGCGGTCGATCACGTCTATCATCAGCAGACGGGCGTGACCTTCACGTCGGTTGATGCGGCACTGACTTATGCCGAGCAGCTGCTGGATGGCGCGACCGCTGCCGGTACGGAAGTTGCCGCGATCCAGGTCGGTGCAGATACCTACCTGTTCTACAACGATCAGGGCGGCAACACCGTCGACGGCACCGCGACGCACACGATCGATCAGGTGATCAAGCTCGACGGCGTGACGTCGACGGCCCTCACCACGGACGACTTTGTCTTCTAATAAGCCAATCGCTTATTCGAGACGGACAATGGGTCGGCTCTCCGGAGCCGGCCCATTTTCTTTGGGTCCGGTCAGCCCCCCGCCAGCTCGTCGATCAGTGCCAGCCAGGCGGCGGTGCCGCTTTGCTGGTCATAGTCCGCCAACGCGCGGCTGCGGGCCGCCTGCCCCATCCCCGCGAACGCTTCGGGCTCGCGCACTGCGCGAGTCAGCGCGGCACTCAACGCGGCCACGTCGAAAAAGGGCAGCAACACGCCTTCGACGCCATCGGTGATCGCATCGCGCACCGGGCCCGTGTCGGATGCGATGATCGGGACTTCGGTCGCCATTGCCTCGACCAGCGACCAGGAAAGCACGAACGGGTAGGTGTAATAAACGTGCGCGCGCGCGATCGAGAAAGCATCGATCAGCACACCGTGCGGCACCTTGCCCATCCAGTGGACGCGCGACGGATCGAGCCGGTCGCCGAGCTCGTCCAGTATCCACGACTTCCAATCCTTGCCGTTGGGGCTTTGCCCGCCATAACCGGCAAGCGCCGGCTGCCCGATCATCAGCACCTCGGCTTCCGGGCAAGCCGCGAGGAAATCCGGCAGCGCGCGCATGAAGACATGAAAGCCGCGCAAGGGTTCGAACGTGCGATTGACGAAGCTGATAACCGGCGTCTGGCGATCGAGCATCCGGCCGTCGGGCAGCTTGATCCGCGCATCCGGCCGGCGCGTCGCGTGCGATACATCCACGCCCTCGTGGATCACGCGAATCATGGGCCGCAGGCCCGGCGGAAAGCTCGCTGCCTGGAACGGTGTCGGGCAGACGATCCGGTCGGCATATGCGAACGCCAGCACCTGGCTCGCGTTCTTGGCATGCGCGCGCATGTTGCGGCCCAGTTCGTCGGCCCCGAATTCGGGATCGAAATTCAGATCGCCGCCATGGCTGCGATAGAGCATTTCACCGAACAGGATGATCCGCGCCTCGGGCCAGATTTCCTTGAGGAAGATCGTCTCGCCCCAGCCCGGATGGCCGACGATCACGTCGGGCGTGAAGCCGTCCTGCTTGAGCTGTGAGGCCGCCTGGATGGCAGCGATGCCGCGAATCATGTCGGCTTCGGCGCGGGTCGCCGGCTCGAAAATGCCCTTGGTCGTTCCGCGCGTCGCCGACCAGCGGCGGAAATCCACGCCTGGCCGGGGGCGCGCGGTCTTGCCGCCGATCGCGGCGACCTTGTCGCCGCGTGCGCGCAGGGCATCGGCGATATGCGGAAACTGGCCTGGGAAATTCTGATGGACGATCAATACGTTGGCCATCAGAGCACAAGCGTCGCGAAGTTGGTCAAAACGATCTTTCCGTTGCGCGTCACACTATAGGTGGCGCGATATTGCCCCGCCGGCCAGCCGGTCGCCGGCGCATGTCCCCGGCCGACGAAGTTGAGCTGCTGCGCCTTGTCATGATCCAATGGCGGCAGAGGCTTGCTGTCGGCGAGCATCGTACCGTCCGGCCCGGCCAATGTCAGCCGCACGACGTCGCCCGCCTGCAGCCCGATCGCCTGCACGAACGCCACCAACGCCGTCGTCCGGCTGGGCCGCGGCAGCTGGTCGGCACCATTGTTCTGGACATCGCCCATCTGGACGGGGCCAGTGGCAAAGCCCGCGACCAGCACCTGGCCTTCGCGATAGGCCGGGGTCGCGGCCCACAGGCTCTGGCCTGCGCGGCAGCTGCCGGTCGGAGCGCCGAAAGCGAACGGATCGACCGGCTTGCCGTCCTTGCGCACCGTCAGGTGCAGATGGGGGAATTCGGTATCGCCCGACAGGCCGACCTGGCCGAGCACGGATCCGGCGGCGACATGATCGCCCGGATGCACCACCAGGCTGCCCTGCTTCATGTGGCAATATTGGGTTTCCCAGCCGCCGCCATGATCGACCACCAGCCCATTGCCGCATTCCTTGCCGGCGACGGCGCCCGGCGGCTCGTCGCGGATCGAGCGATCCTCGATCCCGTCGCGCGTGCGCAACACCGTCCCCGGCCCGGCCGCGAGCACGCTCACGCCGCGCCGCTCGAGCGCCATGCTGGTCAGGCGGATGTCGGTGCCGTCATGCTTTTGATAGGTGCGGCCGTGGCACGCATAATCGTGCGCGGCGGGCGTGGGATCATCGTCCGGATAATTCTGGATCGCGCAGTTCGCGCCGAGTCGGCAGTCGATCGGCCAGGCAAGCTGGAGCTTCGGCGCAGGCGCCGGGGCCGCCGCGCCCAGCAACGCCACCGGCGCCAGGACGAGCCAGCGTCTCACAGCAACTTTTCCAGCCGCGCGATCATGGGCGCTGCAATAGAGCCGACGGCACGCTTTTCCCACAGCCAGCTCTGGCCGGCGGCGGCGCGCGCGCCGTCCGGTGCATCGATCAGGCCCAGCAACGTCTCGAACCAGTCGCTCGCGTACAGCGTCACCTGCGCCGCCGCCCGATCGTGGCGATAGGCCGGGCAATCCTGGACGACCGGAAGCAAACCGAGCGCCAGATAATCGAGCAACTTGATATCGGACTTGGCGCCGTTGAAGATCGTGTCCGCGAGCGGCGCGAGGCCGATATCGAATGGTCCCTGCCCACGCAGCCAGCGGACGAAACGCGGATAGGCGACCGCTTCACCCGGCGGCGACAGGCGGTGCAGCCACGGCGCGGGCTCGATATCGGACGCGATTCCGACCAGCGTGACGTCGAACCGCCCTTCCCGCTCCTGCCACAGCCGGTCGAGCGCCGGGCGGATCGCGGCGAAATCGGGCCCGTGCGTGCCCGTGCCCATATAGAGCATCCGCACCTTGCCCTGCCGGAAGGGTTCGGGCCGGGGATTGCGCCAATCGCGCCAGATGCGCGGATCGAGCGCGTTGGGCATCACCGCGTGGCGATGCGCGACGTGGCCGTAGAGCCGCGCCAGTTCGGGCGTGGAGAACCAGGTTTCGGCCGACGCGGCGATCGCATGCTCGATCGCGGCATTAAGCGGACGATAGAGTTCGGCTTCGGGATGATCGTCCATCGCGACGAAGGCGTCGTCGACATCGACCACCAGAGCCGCCCCAAAAGCGCCCAGATCGCCCACCAGCCGGTCGACCGCCTGCGCCGAGGCCATGGCGGCGCGCTGGACGATGCAGATGTCGCAGGCCGGCACCGGATCCTCCGCCCCGCCGAGCGTGACCGCGAAGCGATCCGCGACCGTCTCGTCGGTCAGCGGACAGAGCAGCCTGATATAGGCCGAGCTTTGCGGCCCCTGCCCGCCATAAGGCACGATCAGATGCACCCGGATGGGTTGGCGCGGCGCCGCAGCCTCCGGCACCGCGAACGGCGCCTCCAGACCCAATGTTGCGAGCGTATCGGCAACGATCCGGCGGGCCCGCGCGTCGAAGCTGTGGGCGGCGATCACGCGCTCCGCCGCGTCGCGCGGAGCAGGCTCCGCTTTCAGCCGATCCGCGGCTTCGCGCAATTCGGCCGGACCCGCGACTTCAGTCACCGCCCCCTCGAACACGCGCGCGATCGACGGCACCCGATCCGATATCGCCTTGCCGCCGGCGGCGACCACGTCGAACAGCCGGTTGGAGAGCAACCCGAACGCCGCCATCGACGGCCAATGATCGTTGAGCACCGCGCCCGCGCCGGCATAGAGCGTGCCGAGCGCGCGATTGTCGACATTGTCGGCCTTGATCAGTTCGGCCGGCACCAGCCCGTCCCAGCCGCCGCCATAGATGGCCGGCGGCCGGTCCGCCTCGATCGCCCAACGCACGACCTCACGCTCAACCCCGCGCGAATTGCCGACGAACAGAAGATCCGAACCCGGCGCGGGCTCGTCGATCGGATGGAAGCGATCGGGATCGGTCGCCTGCAGCAGCGCCGTGACCGGCGGACGGACGAGATGGTCGAGCAACACCGCATAGCTGTCCGACGCGGCATAGACCCGGCTGTAGCGGTCATATTCCTCGTACGGCACCTGATCGGGGTGGCTGATGTTCCATAAATAAGCGAGCTGCCCGCCGCGCGGTTCGTAGGGGATCAGGCCGCGCAGGCTGATCGCGACGTCCTCGTCCGACAAAGCCCGGCCGGTCCATTGCCCGCGGAAATCGACATGGACCTCATGGCCGAGCCGCCGGATCGCTGCGGCGAGCGAATCGGCGAAATGCCAGTCGCCCCACGCGTCTTTCTCGTCCTCGGGCGCGGCGATCTTGATCGCGAAGCTCAGCTTCAGCCGTTTGACGAATTCGGGCGTGCCGATCGCCAGCCCGTGCCGGTTCTTGGTCCATACCAGTTTCTGGAAAGCGGCGGGTTCGGCGGTGGTGATGCGGCCCGGATCGGCCTTGCCATCATGATAATCGCAGCCGACGAACGGCGCGTAACCGACCTGCCGATCCTTGCCGATGCGCAGGATCAGGTCCCAGTCGACCATGCGGCGCAGCTTTGGATCGAAGCCGCCGACCGCATCGGTCAGGCTGCGGCGATGGCAGAAGGCGTTCAGATCGACATAATTCTGGGCAAGGCACGCCTCCCAGTCGAAATCGTCGCCGCGATAGCCGGTGAGGTGGCCGAGGTCGTCGCGCAGCGAAATCGCGCTGTAGGCGGCCTCCAGGCCCTCAGAGGCCATGAACCGCGTCATCACCTCCAGGAACCAGGCCGCCCAGCGATTGTCGCTGTCGAGATAGGCAACGACATCGCCGGTCGCCGCCGCCAGCCCACGATTGCGCGCCGCCGACACGCCGCCATGTGGGCCGTCCAGCCAGCGGACGCGCTTGTCGGCAAGGAACGGCGCCACCGCCGCGCGCGTGCCGTCGGTCGAACCGTCGTCGGCGATGATCAGCTCGAAATTATCGTGGCTCTGCGCCAGCACCGACCGGATTGCGGCCGCGATGATCGTCTCGCGGTTCCACGCGGGCATGATCACCGACACACACAGCTTCGCCGCGTCGGCCGCCTTTTTTTTCGGCAATCCGGCGATATGGCTGAGGAACGCCTCTTCGTTGGCGACATCGAAATGGCGGTAGAAACGGCGCGGCCGTTCGTCCGACGCTTCATATTTCGGCCGGCTGATCGGGATCGCGACCCGCCCCTCGCGCGCGCCGACCTCGAGGAAATGGCGCAACGGATCGCCCGTCACATCGTCATAGGCGCGCCGATAATAAGACCCGTCGAACAAAGGGCCGGTCGGCCGCCCTTCCGCCGCGCCATGATGCACATAATGTTCGAGCGGATGGACGCCGGCGGCGGCAAGGTCCGGATGGACGCGCAGGTAGAATTGGCTCGAGAAATAGGGATTGGGGTCGAGCGCATCCTCGTCCCGGCCATGGCGGATATAATCGGCCAAAGGATTATGCGCCGCGATCAAAGCCGACAGATCGGCATCGAGCGGGGCGACGAAGCGCTCGGCGCGATCCACCAGGGTGCGAATGATCGGTTCGTGGCCGGGATTGCCCGGCGCGCGCGCCAGCGTGAGCCCGCCCTCTTCGTCGACCAGCCCGACATCGCCGCCGAGCGCGACCGGCGCGAGGCCGATCAACCGTTCGAGCGCATGCGCGAGCGTGCCGTCGCGATCCGCGTCATGGCCGTCGAATATGGCGAGACCGGCGATCCGTTCGAGCAAGGCCGGGCGCGCCCAGAAGAAGGTGCCGGCAAAGAACCCCCAGTCCGCGAGCGGATAGAGTGGCGCCATCAGTTTCGGCGCGAGCTGGGACAAGATGTCGGCATTGCCGAATTGGTGGGTCGCCGCCGATTTGTAGAGCGACGCCGGGCCCGCCAACATCAAGCCCGGCTCGGCCGCGAACGCCCCGAGCAGGCGGGTGACCAGATCGTTGTCGCGGATCAGCCCGTCATAAGCGATCGCGCGCCATTCGGCGGCATAGCCCGAATCGCCCTTCTTGGTGTGAAGGTGGCAGACCGCCGCATAGCCCTCCTCCCGGATGATCGGCAGCAGGTGGAGCAAGGGCCCAATGTCCCAGCCGCGATTGGGCGTTTCGACCCGCACCACGCGCCCCGGAATCCGGTCGAGCGCGCGGTCGAGCGCCGGATCGAGTGTGCCCACATAGGTCGCCAGCACGTCGATATCGGCACGACCGAGCCGCGCGACGCGATCGATCAGTTCGCGCGCGACGTCGGGATAGAAAAGATGGAGGTGGATCGCCGCCCGCATCAATGCCCGCCGGCTCCCCCGATCCGCCGCGCCATCTGCCGCGCATAATAGCCCGTGTCGAACAACGGGCTCGGATCATAGCCCTTGGCCGCGCCGATCCGCAGATAATGGTCGACCGGATCGAGCCCGCTTGCCGCCACATCGGGATATCGCGCCAGATAATATTCGGCGTCGAACAGACCGCTGTTGCGGATCAACGCTGCGTCGCCCGACGGATCGGGCGCAGGGGCGAGCGCGACTTCGCTTTTCACCTCCGGCTCAGGGGCCCGTGCTTCCGGCTCCATGCGGCGATGGCGCAGCTCGTCATGGACGATATCGCCTTCCAACCACGGCTGGCCGTCGAGCGTGGCATAGGCTTGGTCGAGCCGCGCACGTGCGGCCGCGTCGTCCTGTGCGATCAGGGTGCGCAGCCCGGCATCCACCTCCCTGACGATCCCGGCGAGCGGCTCCTCCAGGTCGGCCGTCGCTGACTGGTGATGGCGCAACGTCGGATCAAGGAAGGCCGCGATCTCCGCTGCCCCAGCTGCGTCCGGCTGCCAGCCGTCGCGTCCGGCCAGCGGCGCGATCCGAGCGACGACATCGCGCCAATCGTCGAGCATGCCGTCATAATCAACCACCGCGCGCCTCATCCCGCGCGTGGCGCGTTCGGCATCGATCATGTGCCGCAGCCACAGCAGATGCGCATAATCCGGCGTGGTGCCATCCCGGCTAGCAAGCGAACGCGCGATTTCAGCGGGGCTGCGCAGCATCAGCAATGCGCGCGGTTCGATCCGCATCTCGGTCAGCACGTCGGCGACAACGGACACGCAGCGACATTGGCGCGGATCCTTGATCGCCAGCAGAGGCGCGTCACCCCACGCGCTTTCGATCGCCTCACGGATCCGGCTCTTGCGCGACCGCAGTCCGTCTTCGCTCAGCCGCGAAAAATCGAGCGGGCGCGGATCGAACCAGCTCGACCGCACCACGCGCAGCAGCTGATCGTCGGCTTTCACCAACGCCTGCGATTCCCAATAACCGCGCGCATTGTCGCCGCTCGCCTGGATCGCGTCCGACGGCAAAGCCGCGCCGAGCCGGCCGAGCAGCCAGGTCAGCGCCGACGTGCCCGAGCGGTGCATGCCCAGCACCAGGATCGCGGCGCGGCTCATGCGGCGGCGTCCGGCATGTAGGCGGCGATCATCCGCCCCACGTTCAACTCGATCATGTCGGGCCTGACGTGAACCAGATCGTCCTCCCACGAGAGAGCGCGATCGGACAGAGTCACCGTCTCGTAGGACGGGAAATAATCGACATGGTCGAAACTGCGCGTCGCGGCCTCGGCGGCAACGCGCAAGGCCGCCTTGGAATAAGAGTTGGCGACGATCGCATCCGCGCCGGAGAAGGAGCGCTGGAACGGCACCGGCGACACCGTCAGCAGCATCTTCTGCGCGGGATTGAGCGCGTGCAATCCGGCCACCAGCCGCATCACCGCATCGACCGTCTTGTCGATCGGCAGCACCTCGAAGAAGAAACGCCCCGGATGTCGCTCGACCAGATGGCGGGGCACGGTATCGTTGAGGTACAGCTGCTCGGCCTCGTCCCACCACGCCTCGATCAGGCCAAGCGTGACGATCACCACCGCGCTTTCGGCGACCGCCTCGGCATAGAGGCGGCGAATGCGGCGGCGGCGCTGCAGCCCGCGCTCGCGCGTCACCGTCTCATGACTGTGAAGCTGGCCGTCCCAATATCTGTCCTCGCCCGCTTCGACCAGGAAGCGCCCGCCATCGTCGTCGCGCGCCAGTTGCTCGATCTCGTTGAGCATCGAGAAAGGCGTATATTTGTTGAGGATGCCGGTGCGCAGGCCCGTGCCCTTCATCAGTTCTTCGGTCGGAAATTGCAGGTCGAGCGTCGGGATGCGCAGGCCGCGGTCGCGCAGGCTGATCTCGATATTGCGCGCGAAGCAGGATCCGATCGTGAAGACCGCGCTGCCGGGTGCGAGCGTGAAGCCGGGCGAAAGCGCGGGCGCCGCGCTCGGCTCGAGCCGGCCGCTGGCGCGATCGGGCCATTTCGACGCCTTCTGCCGGATCGTCGTCCGGTAGGCCTCTTCGGCGCTGATCCTGGCGAATGCGCTCCCCATCAGGCGGCGGTAGCTCCGGTGGCTTGCGAGGTCCAGCGCACCGGCTCCCTCAGATATCCTCGATCGCGCGGATCATAACCTCGCCATAGGCCTCGTTGCCGTGGGTCGGATCGGCGGCAAAATCCAGACGGAGGAAGCCTTCCGCGTCGCGCACGGCGGCCGGCACGGGCAGGAAATGCCCATCGAGCCCCTCGACCGCTTCGCGCAGCAGGCGCGACGTGAGCCGCCACATCCGCCAGCGCAGCCCCGCTCCCGCGACCGCGACGCCGCCGCTGGCCCGGTCGCGAAACCAGGCCTCGGCACGCGCGGCGATAAAAGCATCGTCGCGGATCGGCGGCGGACTCTCAGCGTGAATAAAGGGCCCGGCAATCTCGCGGAGCGCGCGTAGCCGCGCGAAATCGGGCCGCAGCTTCTGCATCAATGTGGCGCGCACCAAAGCTTCGGGAATCACTTCCGCGCCGTCATCCACGGGCGGCCCGTCTTCGCCGGACAGCAGGAAATCGAACGGGCGCGGATGGCGCATCAAAGTCAGTGCATTGTGGACATTGCCGCCGACGACCGAGGCGACACGCGGATTATGACGGGCGATCTGATCCTCGATCGCGGCGCGCAGTTTCGGGCCGAAGTGCGCGGCCGAATAATCGCCGTCTGCCACGCCCTCGAATTCGGGCGCGTGTACCTCTTCCAGCGTATGGATGACGCGCGTACGCGGCTTGTCGGGAAAGGCCTCACGATGCGTCTTGGCCGCGGCCCGAATCGCGGCGACGTGGCTTTGCCCCACCACCAGCAGATTCATGCCGTACGGGTCAGGCATCTTCGCCGTCGAGCATCGCCTCGTCGCACATCGTCTCGACCCAGCGCGCCATGTCGGCGGTGAATCCGTCCTCGGCCGGCGGCGCCGGCTGTGCCGCACCGACCGCCTCGACGCCCGCCGCATGACGCAGGAAGACGCGCATGACATGCTCGACGCCCTCCTCGGTCACCTCGCGCAGATCCTCGGCGAAGAAACGGCCCCGCGCCTGCGGGCCGGTAACGATCTCGTAGGACGGGAAATAGAAGACGCCGTCCAGATCCTCGGCCGCCTCCTGCGCCGCCGCGCGCAACGCCGACTTGGAATAGATCGTCGCGGGCAGGACATGGTTGCCCGACGCGGTCGCCGCCAACGGCACCGGCGACACCGTCAGGATCAGCCGCGCCTTCGGATTCACCGCGCGCAACCGATCGACAAAGCTCCCGATCTGCGCGCGCACGTCGGCGGTGCGCAGGTTGCGGAAGGTATGGATATTCGAATCGAACGCGCCGCCGGCGACGCCCGGGCAGAGCGGGAACGCCGCGCCGTCGGTCTTGGAGACCCAGCTTTCGGTCAGGCCGAGCGTGAAGACGATGATATCCAGCGTCTCCAGCGCCTCGCGCACGGCGGACAAATGCTGCGCGCGGTCGGCGCGCATCTCGGCTTCCGAAGCGAATCCGCCGGGCTGAACCGTCGGCCGGAAAGGATCGACCACACCCTTGCCGTCAGGGCTGATCCAGATGTCCTCGGCCGGCGTGAACCGGCCATAAGCGCGGTCGACCAGCTGCACGAGCTGGAGCGTCGTGTAGATGTTGCCGTAACGCGCCGTGTAGAGGCCGTAGCCCGCCGCCCGCGCCGCCTCCGGATCGACGATCGGATGGGCCTGTTCGGTGACGAGATAGTTGAAGCCCGACGCGGCGAGATGGCGCGCGACGTGCTGCGCGAAGCAGCTGCCCGCCGTCGCGACCTTGTCGCTGCGTCCGATGCGGGGGAAGTCGCCGACCAGCGGATCGACGCTTACGCCCTTGGCCGCGACCGATCGCCGCCAATAGGCGCTGTCGGGGAGGCTCCGATAAGGATGGTCGGCCATGCGGCGACCTTTCCCATGTCACGCGTCGCGGGGCAACGCCTCGTCCACCACGCGTTCGCCGCCGGTAAGCGGCTCGACACAGCCAACACCCGCGACGCTGATCCGCGCCGCGCCGGCGAGCAGGTCCGCGTCGAAGCGGATCGAAAAACCGTGATGACCATCGCCGATCCCGGCGGCGGCGAGGTCGGGCCGGTGATGATCGGCGGCGGCAACCGCGACCGGCCGGCCATCGAGCCGCGCCTCGACCGCAACGCCCGCGCCGGGCCAATCGGGCGCCCACGCCCAGCCGTCGATCCGGACCTCGCCATCCTCGACCTGCAACACATCGACATGGCCGGTAACGGGCGGCGGATCGTCATCGACGAACGGTGCCGGCACGACGCCGCCAAGCTTGACCGGCAAGGCGAGCCCGGCCTGATGGATCGCCGCCACCGCGAAGCCGAGCAGGCTGATCAGATCGAAATAGTCGAAGCGGCGCTGGTGGAGCGCGTCGATCAGCCGCGCGCGATCGACATCCTCCCACAGCGGAATCTCGACCGACGCAAACAGTTCGGCCAGCGCCGCGCGCACGCCGGGCACGCGATTGACCGACCATTGCCAGCTGCCGAACAAGGCCGACCCCGCCGCCGCCAGCACCGGCGCCACCACCCGCGCGCCGAGCACGGGATCCCAGCTCTGGTGCGCGAACGGCAGGTCGATCAGTTCGGGCGCGGCGGCCTCGATCAGTTTGTAATGGGCGAGCTCCACTTTGCGCTCGGCGGCGGTCATCCGGAAGGCCAGCTTTATCAGGGCGGGCACGCCGAGCGGCAGCACCGGCTGGCGCTCGAACGCCTTGATCCCCCTTATCCCGCCCAGCCAATTGGGTACGCGGTTGCGCCAGTAGAACAGGTCGGGAAGGTCCGCCTCCTCGGCGCCGGCGGCACGGGTTTCTGCCATCTGTCGCTCGAGCGCATCGACCAGCCGCCCGCGCGCCTCCGGCCGCAGCACGTCCATCGGATCGAACGGCGCCTGCAGGCGTACCATCGATGCCGGATCGAGAGCGCCCTCGGGCGAACGCTTGGCATAGGCCTTGAGCACTTCGCCGAGATGGCCACTGACCAGGGTTTCCCGACCGACATGGGTACCGATCACATTGTCCCAGCCGCCCATCCCCCCATCGGCCTGGAAGGCGGTGATCCACAGCCGGGTCATGAAATCGGCCGGGCCGAGATCGGCGGGCAGATCCGATCCCAGCGGCGGTTCGCGCCGATGCGGCACGCCGAGCCGCTCCGCGATCATCGCCCCCACTTCGACATCGGGATGGCCGGCATAGCCGCGCGTGAACAAGGTCAGCCGATCCCTGAGGTCCGCCGCCAGCGCGATCGCGAGTACGACCCGGCTATCCTTGCCTCCGGTGATCGGCAGATCGAGCGGCCCGTCCGCGGCTGCCAGCCGTATCGCCGCTTTCGCCTGCTCCAGCCCCTGCGCTGCGAGATCCGGATCGAACCCACGCGCGGTTGATAAAATGAGAGGATGCGGCGTCACCCGCACGCCGGACGCACCCGCCGTCAGCCGCTCGCTTTGACCGAGCTGCCGCACGCCCGCCCAGCCGCTCGCCAGCCCGACACGATAGCCGATCGTTCCCAACCAGAGCGCGCTGTCGCGGTCGGGCCGCCGTTCGGCGGTCAGCGTGGCAACAAAGGCGGCACGATTGGAGACGATCGGCGCCCCGTCCTCGGCATGGAATAATTGGTGGAGACCGGCGAGATCTCCGAACGCCTCCAGCGTGCCGTCGGCATGGAGTCGGGCGACGACATATTCGCCGGCGACATCGCCCGGGAGAGACGTATCGGGCGCATCCAGCAAGCCCGCGACCGCACGCGCATCGAGCAGGCCGCCCGTGCCGGTTCGCCAGATCAAGCCATGGATGATGCAGGCACCGCCGTCCGGATCGATCCAGACCTGCGCGTCAGCCTCGTAATAATGGCTGGTGCAAGCGAAGGCGCACAGGCGCCAGCGACCCAGTTGATGCGAAACGACACGCTCGGGCACGATATGCGCCTCGGCCAGCAAAGCCGCGTCGTCACCGAAACCGTCCTGCCAGATCGCGAACAGCGCCATCGCGCCGGCTCAGTAGAGCAGGCGTTCGAGCACGCCGTCGAGACCGAGCTGGCCGCCCAGGCGGCCGAGCCAGGTCGCATGCCGCCGCTTGCGCCGCACCCTTTTGCGTTCGAGCGGCAGCCACAGCACGTCCGGATGCTCCGCGATCAGCCGGTCCACGATCGCGAGCGCCTGATCATACTCGCCCCGCGCCTCATGGTGCAGCATCAGATAATGCACCTGGAACATGTTGGCGTTCGACATGCCGATCGCTTCGGCATGCACCGCATAAGCCGCGTCGAAATCGCCCGCCGCATCGAGCGCGGCGCCGAGCTGGCTGCGATAGAGCGGGTTGTCGCCATGCGTTTCGACCGCCAGTCGCGCCAGGGCGACCTTCTGAAGCGGCCGATGCGCGGGCACGCGCTGCGCGAGAATATAGAAATAATGGCCGGAGCGGCGGCGGCGGCGGCGGAGCTCGCGCGCATGGGTCTGGGGATCGAACTCGCCGCTTTCGATCTCTTCCAGCAACGGCTGCAGCATGCCGGTCTCGACCAGATAGGAGCCGACCGGATGGCCGCCATGCGGCACCGGCACACCGCTGGTCGACGAGCGCGCGGCGAACAGCTCGAAATGCTGCCGGTCGTGCGCATCGGCCGGATCGAAAGCGATATATTGTTCGGTGAGCGTCGGCAGACGATCGTCGTCGCGGAAATTTATCCGCGCCACATCGTCGGCCCAGCGTCGGTCGAACGGCACGATTGCCGGATCGACGCTAAACTGCGGCGACAGGGCCATGCCGACCGTCGCGCCGCACGAGGCGCCATAACGCAGCGCCGCGAAGCCACCCATGCTCGATCCGTAAGCGATCACGCGATCGTAGCTGGCGGCCGCCGCGGCGACAGCGTCGAGCGCGTCCGCCAGTTCGCCATGCTGATACCAGCGATTCTCGCGGCTCAGCACATGGATCGCGTCGATCCCGCGCCCGCGAAAATAATCCTCGCCGAACCCCGGCCGGTCGAGCGTGCGGTTGTCGGTGTAGCTGTCGAACGTGACGTAGCAGATCCGGCCGCCAAACCCGCCGACGCGACGGACGAGCAGATCGTCCGACCGGAACATTTCCTCGGCGGCGACCATATGGCCCGGCTGCACGTTCACGCACCCCGCTCCTTCACGACGCGGTCGATCGCGAGCAGCGACGTGAGCAGGGTTTCGAGCTGGTCGAGCGGCCACGCGTTGGGGCCGTCCGACTTGGCCTCGGCGGGATTGGGATGGGTTTCCATGAACAGGCCGCTCACGCCGACCGCGACCGCCGCGCGCGCCAGTACGGGTACGAATTCGCGCTGGCCGCCCGAGCTGGTGCCGTTGCCGCCCGGAAGCTGGACCGAATGGGTCGCGTCGAACACCACCGGAGCGCCGGCATCGCGCATGATCACGAGCCCGCGCATATCGACCACCAGATTATGATAGCCGAACGATGCGCCGCGCTCGGCGACCATCATCGTCGGCATCTCCATGCCGGCATGGGCGGCGGCAGCCTTACACTTGTCGATCACGTTGCCCATGTCGCCGGGAGCCATGAACTGGCCCTTCTTGATATTGGCGGGCTTGCCGGAGGTCGCGACGGCTTCGATCAGATCGGTCTGACGCGCGAGGAAAGCGGGCGTCTGCAGCACGTCGACCACCTCGGCCACGGGCTTCACCTGATGCACCTCATGCACGTCGGTCAGGATGGGCAAGCCGGTCTCGGCACGCACCTTTTCCAGGATGCGCAGTCCCTCGTCCATGCCGACCCCGCGAAAGGCGCTGCCCGAGCTCCGGTTCGCCTTGTCGAACGAGCTCTTGTAGATGAGCAATATGCCGAGCCGATCGGCGATGCCGCGTAGGGTCTCGGCGGTCGACAGCGCCAGCGCCTCGCTCTCGATCGCGCAGGGGCCGGCGATAAGGAACATAGGCTCCCCGAGGCCGATGCGGCGGCCACAGAGATCCCACGATTGTTGAGACATAGTTCTAGTCCAGGCCTCTCGCCAGAAACGCCGCTTCGATCGGGCCGACGTCTTCCGGATTGTTCAATTCCCAGATGTCATAACCCGGAGCGGCGACTTCGACCACCCGCACCGCCTGGCCATGCTCGACGAAGCGCAATTGCTCGAGCCCTTCGAGCAGTTCGAGCGGGGTCGGCGGCAGCGCGGCATAGGCCTGCAGCGCGGCGCGGCGATAGGCATAGACACCGATATGGAGAAAGACTGGCAGCGCCGGGTCGCCGATCGCGGAGGATAGAACGTGCGGAATAACCGATTTGGAGAAATAGAGCCCGTCGCTGTTCGCGCTGATCGCGACCGTGGTGCCGCCGACGCGCCCGGCTTGCTGATCGGCGAGCAGGCGGCGATGGATTTCGGGCGTGGCACGGAGCGCCGGGGTCGCGACCTGGATCGAAGGATCGGCCGTCATCGCGTCGAGCAAGGCGCTGACGAAAGCCGGCGGCGTCAGCGGCGCATCGCCCTGCAGGTTCACGATGATGTCCACATCGCCGACCGCATCCAGCGCGGCCGCGCAGCGCTCGGTGCCGTTGCGGCTGCTTGTCGGAGTCATCGCGACCTCGGCGCCGAATGCGCGCACGGCATCGGCGATGCGATCATCGTCGGTCGCGACGATCACGCGCGCGACGCCGGGCACCGCCTGCGCCGCGTCCCAGCTTCGATGGATCAGGGATTTGGAAACGCCGCCGGCACCCTTGAGGGGCACCAGCGGCTTTCCGGGGTAACGGGTCGACGCGTAACGGGCCGGAACGACGATCGCGGCCGTCATGCGCTTTGGGTCAGGCAAGGCCGAGGCGCAGGAAATCGTGGACGTGGACGAGGCCGACGGGACGGCGCGTCTCGGCATCCTCGATCGCGAACATCGCCGTGATCTTGTGCTTGTTCATCTGCGTCAGCGCATCCTCGACGAACGCGCCCGGCGAAACCCACACCGGATCGCGCGTCATGACGTCGGCGGCGGTCGCCTCCATCAATCCGTCGAGATGGCGCCGCAAATCGCCATCGGTGATCACGCCGACCAGTTCGCCGCTCTCGTTGACCACGCCGGCGATGCCGAAGCTCATCGACGTGATCGTGACGATGACGTCACGCATCGAGGTCTCGGGCGAGACCAACGGCAGCGCATCGTCGCGGTGCATGATCGCAGCGACGCGCATCAGGCGCTTGCCGATCGTGCCGCCGGGATGGAGCGCGGCGAAGCCCGCGATCGAGACGCCGCGCGCGCGCATCGTCGTCATCGCGAGCGCATCGCCCAGCGCCATCATCATAGCGGTAGATGTCGTCGGCGCGAGATTGGCAGGACAGGCCTCGTCGACCTGCGGCAGCAGCAGTTTCACGTCGGCCTGGCGCATCAGCAGCGAGTCCGATTTGGACGCGATGCCGATCACGGCAAGGCCAAGCTTGCAGGCATAATCGAGGATCGGCTGCAGCTCGGCGGTGCTGCCCGAGTTGGAGAAAGCGAGCAGCGCGTCGCCCGCCATCAGCATGCCGAGATCGCCATGCGCGGCCTCGACCGGATGGACGTAGAGCGACGGCGTTCCAGTTGAGGCCAAAGTGGCCGCGAACTTACGCGCAATATAGCCTGATTTGCCGATGCCGGTGGTGACCACGCGGCCGGTTACGTTGAGGATTGTGGTAACAGCTCGAGCGAAATTCTCATCAAGCGCATCGACCAGCGAACCAAGCGCTTCGGCTTCGGTTTCAATGACTTCTCGCCCATAAGCGACAAGGTCGGCTCGGTCATTGCGGGAGAGCTGGCGCGAAAATTCGGCAACGCCCATGTTCTTCCCTTTGTGTTTTTGCATTGGCCGCCTTCTAGCGGGCCGTTCGAACCAATGCGAGTTAGAAGTTTTCGAACGTGAAACGATTTCTGGGAAACTTCCCGTCGGCGGCAAGGTTGCGCGCGGAAAAAATAATTTGTTTCCGGGCACCTGACTGTGTCCGCGGCGCTACACAAAGGTTCACTTTGACTAGATCATCCGTTGCAAAGTCGCGATCAAATCCGCCTCGTGTGCAGGCTTGTCGCGGCGAATGCGGGAAATGCGCGGGAAACGCATCGCCAGGCCCGATTTATGTCGTTTGGAGGCATGGACGGAATCGAACGCGACCTCCAGCACCAGGCTCTTCTCGACCTCGCGCACCGGGCCGAACCGTTCGATCGTGCGCGTGCGGACGAAATGGTCGAGCCATTTCAATTCCTCGTCGGTGAACCCTGAATAGGCCTTGCCGACCGGCAGCAGTTCGCCGCCTTCCTCGGGCGGCGCGGTCCAGCAGCCGAATGTGTAATCCGAATAATAGCTTGATCGTTTGCCGTGGCCGCGCTGGGCATACATCATCACGCAATCGGCGGTCAGCGGATCGCGCTTCCATTTGTACCACAGCCCGATGCGCCGACCGGCAATATAGGCGGAATCGCGCCGCTTGAGCATCACGCCCTCGATCGCGGCGTCGCGCGCACCGGCGCGTATCTCGCCGAGCGCATCGAAATCGGCGGCCTCGATCAGCGCCGACAGGTCGAAGCGCGTGGAATCCAGCTTGCGGACGAAGCTTTCCAGCCGAGCCCGGCGCGCCGTCCAGTTTAGACCGCGCACATCCTCCCCGCCGTCGAACAGGATGTCGTAGAGGCGGACGAAGGCAGGATAATCCGCCTGCATCTTGGCCGACACGTTCTTGCGGCCGAGCCTTTGCTGCAACGCGTTGAAGCTGGCGGCGCCTTCATGCTCGATCCCGCCGCCTTGCGTCTCGCCGCGCACCAGCAACTCGCCATCGAGCACGCCCGCCGACGCGAACGCCGCCGCGACATCGGGGAAGCTGCCCGTGATATCGTCGCCCGCCCGGCTGTAGAGCCGCGTCTGCCCGCCGACATGGACGAGCTGGACCCGGATTCCGTCCCATTTCCATTCGGCCGCATATTCGGCGAGGTCGACGCGCAGATCCTCGAGCGGATGCGCGAGCATGAACGGACGAAAGACGGGCACGTCCGCCGGCGTCGGCTGCGCGCCGGTGCCTTCGCCCCACGCGAACAAGGGCAGATAAGGCGGGCGCAGGCCGTGCCAGACCTCTTCGACCTGATCGACGTCGAGATCGAACGCTTGCGCGAACCCGGTCTTGGCTAGCCGCGCCGAGATGCCGACGCGCAACGCCCCGGTCGCGAGCTTGAGCAAGGCGAAACGGCCCGAGGCGTCGAGCTGGTCGAGCATCTCGGCCAGAGCGCGCGGCGCTTCGCTCCGGCCGAGCGTCATCAGCCGCTCGATCACCGCCGACAGCCGCAGCGTGCCGCTATCCACCTCGGGCGGCATGCCTCCGGGCTTGGGCCACAGCAAAGCCGCGGTCTCGGCGAGATCGCCGACGAAATCGCGGCTCATCGCGAACAGCACCGGATCGACGCGCTCGTCGACCAACGCCGTGATCGCCGACGCCTTGACCCCAGGCAGATCGAGCCCGCCGGTCAGCGCCGCCATCGCCCAGCCGCGATCGGGATCGGGGGTTTCGCGCAGATAGTCCGCGATCAGCTTCAGCTTGGCGTTGCGCGAGCGGGTGTAGACGAGACCGTCGAGGAGCTGGGAAAAGTCGCGCATGATCGTCCGTCTCTAGAACGACAAAGGGCGGCACATCGTGCCGCCCTGCCCCTTTTTCGAAGGGTTCGGTACCGTCAGGTCACTGCCTTGCCGGCCATCAGGGCCAGGACGAGGAAGATCACGAACAACGCGATCATGATATAGAACAGGATCTTGGCGATTTCGACGAACGCGCCGCCGATCCCACCAAAACCAAGCGCGCCGAGGATAAGCCCGACCACCAGGAAGATGATTGCCAATCTGAGCATGAAAGTACCCCTTTCGGCTGCTCAACGACTTTCCCGATCTGCTGTTCCCGCGACCTTGATCGGTTCAGGTGGATGCCTGAACCGTGAATCAAGGTCTTACCTGATAGGTTCAGGCCTTCCGGCTTGCCTCGAACAGGAACCAGGCGCGCTCTTCGGCCTCGTCCGTCCAGGTATCGACGATCCCGCTGGTGGCATTGTCCTTGGCCTCGTCGGCCAGCTCCTTCACCTTGCGGAAGCTTTCGACCAGCTTGAGATTGTCGTCGCGCAGCTCGCTCAGCATGTCTGCGGCGCTGACGAACGGCTTGTCATTGTCCTTGATCGTCTGGTGGCGCGCGATGTCGCCGACCGAGCGCAAGGTGGTGTTGCCGGTCTTGCGCACGCGCTCGGCGATGGCATCCGTGATCGCGTAAATCTGCGCCGCCTGATCGTCCATCAGCAGGTGATAGTCGCGGAAGTGCGGGCCGGAGACGTGCCAGTGGAAGTTCTTCGTCTTGAAATAGAGCGCGAAACAATCCGCCAGCGATGCGTTCAAGGCGTCCGCGACGCTGGAAAGCTCGTTCGACGGCAGGTCGGTGGGGGTGGCGAGCTTGGGCGCGGGGGTGTCGGCCATGACAATCTCCAATCAAACAACGAGGAACAGGGTCGGAAACCCTAAACACCGAATCATGGATTCGGCTTCCTCAATAATCTTGATCAGAATGATCGGCGAGAGCGCTCAGGCCGCGAAACGGACCCCGATCGTCGCCAGCAGCAAGGGGCCGGCCTCCGAATTTTCGGGTCCACAGCCCGCCGCGAGCGACAAGGCGTCGAGCCAGGTCTTGAGCGGGACATTCCGGCCCTGCAGCGTGATCGCGCTGGCGAGCCCGGCGGCCACCATCGCGGCCGGAAAGGCGCCTTCCTGCACGGCCTGACGCTTGAGCCAGCCCAGGCGCGCACACGCCTCCTGGGGCGCCAGTTTGGGCAGATCGCGCGCCAGCGCGCCGATCGCCTGTTCGAGGTTAGTCTGCGCCTTCTCCGGCTTCATGACTCAGTGCCCCTATGCTCTCCTGGACCGGAGACTGCCATGAAGGTACTTACCGTGTGATTAAGACAGGCGAACGACGCTGCATCGCTTGACTTTCAGGCGTGACGACGGCAAAGCGCCCACCGATCGAGCGGCGGCGACGCCGCTTTATTTTTTGGCGCGCCTTTGGTGGCGGCCTTCAGATAGCGCAGGAATTTGGGTCATGGCCAAGCCGACCACCGTCAAGATCAAGCTCGTCAGCTCGGCCGACACCGGCTTCTTCTACGTCACGAAGAAGAATCCGCGGAACCAGACCGAGAAGATGTCCTTCCGCAAGTACGATCCCGTCGTGCGCAAGCACGTCGATTTCAAGGAAGCCAAGATCAAGTAAGCCCCAAGGCGGCTTGCCGCCGTGCTCGCTTCTTGATTTAGGCGCGGCTTCGGCCGCGCTGCTTGCTCTCGAAAGGGCGGCCAGGTCAGCCTGCGCCGCCCTTTTCGCGTCAGGCCCAAATGCCCTCTCAAGCAATATGCAGCTCGGGCTTGCCGTGCGGCACGGTGATGGTGGCGCGTGTCGTTATCGGCAGGCCCGGCTGGGTCACCTTTTCCAGCACGCGCAGCTTCGTCTCCCATGCGTCGGGCGTCACCTCGCACAGCGCATAGCCGCGCTGGTAATTATAGAGCTTCAGGAACGGGTTTTCGGCCATCACCTCGTCCATGCCGGGCCGCGTGTCGCCGCCGTCGCCGTCGGACGAGATCGAGGTTACGACAAACTCTACCGCCACAGCCTCACCCTTGCCATGGTCGCGGCGCAGTTCGCCCACCCAATTCTGATGCTCGTCGCCGGTCAACACGACGACGTTGCCGAGCCCCTTGAAGCTTTCCAGCACGCGCTCGCGCGGGGCATTGTAGCCCGCCCAGCTGTCGACATTGTACATCGGCTCCTTGTCGTCGCCGTGACGACGATTGACCGGCATCATCATCACCTGCTGCGCCACCCCGTTCCAGCGCGCGCCGCCGCGCAGTCCCTTCGCCAGCCAGCTTTCCTCCGCCAGCCCCATCATCTGCGCCCTGGGATCGTCGATGCCCGGGCAATAGGGTTTGATCTCGTCATTGCAGGGCTGGTCTGTGCGGAATTGGCGCGTGTCGAGGAAATGCATGTCGACCAGGTCGCCATAACGCGCCCGCCGATACATCTGGATGTCGGGGCCGTTCGGCAGCGCGGTGGCCCGCACCGGGCTATGTTCGAACCAGGCCTGATAGGCAGCGGCGCGGCGGAAGGCGAACAGATCTGGCGGGGTCAGATGCTTGTCGGTCAGGCCCGCATAATTGTCCTGCACCTCATGATCGTCGAACGTCACCCACCACGCGCAGCTCGCATGCGCCGCCTGCAGATCGAGGTCGCTCTTATATTGGGCGTAGCGGCGGCGATAATCGTCGAGGCTGTAGCATTCGCCGCCGACATGCGCGCGCGGGTGCGAATCCTGGCCAATCGGATTGCCGCGGCCCTCGTAAATATAGTCGCCGTAATGGAAGATGAAATCGAGGTCGGGTTCTTCGGCGATATGACGGTAGGCGGTGTAGAAGCCCGCCTCGTAATTCTGGCAACCGACCACGCCGAGCCGCAACCGGTCGAGCTTCGACCCGAAGGCCGGCGCCGTACGCGCCATGCCACGGGCGCTTCTTTCGCTGCCGATCGTGAAACGATACCAATAAGGCCGCGCCGGCTGGAGCCCGGCGACCTCGACATGGACCGAATGGGCCAGTTCGGGCCGCGCGAGCGCCTGGCCCTTCGCGACGATCGTCTTGAAGCCGTGATCGGCGGCGACTTCCCAGTCGACCGCGACATTGCCCATGGGCATGCCGCCATGCGGCTCCAGCGGAGCGGGCGCGAGCCGCGTCCAGATCACGAAGCCATCGGGTGCCGGATCGCCCGCCGCGACGCCGAGCGTGAACGGATAGGCCGTGAACAATTGCTGCGCGCGCAGGATCGCTGGAGCGCCGATGCTCATCCCTGCCAGGGCACCGACGAACGTTCTGCGATCCATGTCTTTCTCCTCAGGCGGCGGCGAGCAGCCTCTGTGCCTGGGCGCGCGCCTCGTCGGTGATTTCCGCGCCCGACAACATCCGGGCAATCTCTTCCTGCCGCTCAATTGCGTCGAGCCTGTGAATGCCCGTGCGCGCGACCAGCCCGTCCGATCTTTTCTGGATCAGCCAGTGGCGGTCGGCGCGCGCCGCCACCTGCGGGCTGTGCGTCACGACCAGGATCTGCGCGCGCCGGGCGAGCCGCGCGAGCCGTTCGCCGATCGCGGCGGCGACCGCGCCGCCGACGCCGCGATCGACCTCGTCGAAGATCATCGTCCCCGCGCCACCTTCCTCCGCCAGCGCGACCTTGAGCGCGAGGATGAAGCGCGACAATTCGCCGCCGCTGGCGATCCTGAGCATCGGCGCGAACGGCGCGCCGGGATTGGTCGAGACCTCGAACTCGATCCGATCCCTGCCGGCCGCGCTCCAGCTTGTTTCCGGCAGCGCCTCGATCATCGTGCGGAAGCGGGCCGTATCCAGCTTGAGCGGCACCAGTTCGCCCGCGACCGCCATATCCAGGCGGGCCGCCGCCGCCGTGCGCGCCGCCGACAGCGCGTCTGCCGCGGCCAGATAATCCGCGCGCGCCGCCGCCAATTCCGCTTCCAGCGCGGCCAGGCCCTCGCCGCCCGCCTCGATCCGGGCAAGCCGCGCACCCAGTTCCTCGGCCAAAGCGGCGAGCGCATCCGGCTCGACCCGATGCTTGCGCGCCAGCGCGCGCAGATCGAACAGGCGCAATTCCATCGCGTCGAGCCGCGCCGGATCGAACGCGAACGCCGCGCGCGCTTCGGCCAGCCGGTCTTCGGCTTCGGATGCTTCGATCACCGCGCGGTCGATCGCCGCCAGCGCCTGCGCGAGCGTCTCATGTTCGGGCGCGAGCCGGTCGAGCCGGCGCGCCGCCTGGCGCAATTGGGCCAGCCCGCCGTCCGATCCTTCGATCAAAGCGGCCGCCGTCGCCAGATCGTCGGAAAGCCGTGCCCCTTTCTGCATCGCCGCGCGCGCCTCGGCGAGCGTCGCCTCCTCGCCGGGCTCGGGTGCGGCGGCTTTCAGTTCGGCGACCGCATGCTCCAGCCATTCGCGATCGCGCGCGGCGTTCTCAAGATCGGCGGCGGCGGTCGCCAGCGCATCCTCCGCCGCGCGCCAGTGGGCATGCGCCGTGGATGCGGCGGCGGTATCGATTCGGCCGAAGGCGTCGAGCAAGGCGCGATGCCCGCGCGCGTTGAGCAGCCCGCGATCGTCATGCTGGCCGTGGATTTCGACCAGAGCCGCACCCAGCGTCCGCAGCAGCCCCGCCGAGGCCGGCTGATCGTTGACGAAGGCGCGGCTGCCGCCGTCGGCGCGTACCGAACGGCGGATGACGAGCGGTTCGCCCGCTTCGATCGCAAGGTCGTTCTCGGCGAGCAACGCCAGCGTGGCGTGGCCGACAGGAAGCTCAAAGGTTGCGGCGACGCTTGCCTGCACCGCGCCCTGGCGGACCAGCCCGGTATCCGCGCGCACGCCCAGCGCAAGGCCGAGCGCATCGAGCAGGATCGATTTGCCGGCGCCGGTTTCGCCGGTGAGCACGCCAAGGCCCGATCCGAATTCGAGGTCGAGCGCCTCGATCAGAACCACGTCGCGGATGGCGAGGCCGGTGAGCATCGTCCCATCTTTAGCCGAGGCCGACGCCGGTTGAACAGCGCTGGTGACCCGTGCATGATTCGTCCGAAGGGGAGACGGAACCATGCTGCAGGCGGCGATGATGATGGCGGTTGCGCTGGCGGGCGCGGAGGTCGGCGCGCCGCCGCCATTCCATGCTTTGCCCCATGGCAGCCAGATGCTCTACCTCGACACCACGCCCGGCCATTATTCGATGTGGCAGACGCACGATCTGGACGGCGTCAACGCGGTCCGGGCGCACTTTCGCGTCCGCCTGATTGGCCAGGACAAGAAGTGGATCGGCGCGTTCAATTTCAGCCTCGAGCGGGACGATCGCCTCGTCCGTGTGTCGATAACCGGCATTGCGGGCAAACCGGTGCTGGTCGTGCAGATGCAGGACGGCAAGGCCAGCGCGCCCAAGGAGGATCCGCAGCCCGGCGCGATGTGGATCGACGAGGAGGCTGACCTCGCGATCGACTGGGATCAGAGCGGCCATGCGACCTTCTGGATCAAGAGCACGGATCCCAATGCGCCCTTGGCGCAGGCTCTTGCGATGACGCTGGATCTCGGCGGCGCGCCGACCACATTCTCGATCTCCGGCTCGACCGGCGAACTCGAGGTGATGTCGCTGGCGCTGGGGCACTCCGGCTAAAGCCGAAGCGCCCCAGCTGCCTTATTGGCCCGGTGGCAACGGCCCGTAAGGCGCGCCGATGCGATCGGGATGCGCCGCCTTCCACACCATCGCCCGGTGCACGCGCCGTTCGACCGAGGGATGATCGTAGAACAGGATCTCCTCGAGCTTGCCCGGCGACGATGCGCGATACGCGATCGTCTTGACCAAAGCCTTGGCCAGCCCGTCGGGCTGGTGCGCGTTGGCGAGCGAGAAGCGGTCGGCATCCGATTCGGCGGTGCGCGTCATCGTCGTGCTGAGCGGCGTCGCCAGCAGGCTGAGCACCGAGAAGATGATGATCACCACCGGCAGGCCCGCCGGATCGGACAGCGCCCCGATCCCGTCCGTACCGGGGATCCGCGCCAAAGCGGGCTGATAGAGCCGGTCGATCAGCCAGAAGCAGGCCACCGCCATCAGCGACAGGCCGGCCGCGAACCACAGGATGTGCTTGTGGACATAATGGCCCATCTCATGGCCAACCACGCCGAGCACTTCGGACATGTCGGCATTCTGCTTGAACATCGTGTCGCTCATCGCGACCCGCGCCGTACCGAACAGGCCGGCGACATTGGCGGTGTAGCGATCCGACTGCTTCGAGCCGTTGTAGATCAGGATCTTGTCGTGCGGCACGCCGGTCGCCTCGGCCAGCTTGACCACCTCGCTCCGCACCGGGCCATCGGGCGCGGGCGTATAGGTGTTGAACAAGGGCTCGATGAAGATCGGGGTGATCACCACCAGCAGGATCACGCCCGCGACCGCCACGCCCGACGCCCACAGCCACCAACTGCGCGGCACCCGCCGGACCAATGTGTAAAGCGCGAGCAGGAACAGGGTGGTGACGATCAGCGAGATCGGCAGCGCCTTGGCGGCGTCGCCGAACCAGGTCCCGATCGATTCGGAGCTGAGCTGATAGCTGCGCTCGCGCCACCAGGACGTGTAGATGCTCCAGGGCAGCTCGATCAGCCAGTCGAGCAGCACGAAGCTCACGGCGATCGCGATCACCGTCCGCTTGGGCCGATCGCCGTTGGGATTGAGGCGGTCACGCAGGCGGCGGAGGATGCCGCTCCGCAGGATCAGCCAGGCCGCCGCGACCGTGACGAGGCACGACCATAACAACAGCCATTCGCCGCCATGCGTGTAAGCGGTCGCCTTGGCGTGCGCCGCGGGCGACAAGGTCGCCATATAGGCCGCGGTCGCCGCGGCCGGATCGAAATGCGTCATCCCCTCGCCTCCCCTTTTGCCGGAGGCGGGCGGGCGTCAGGCCTTGGCCTTCTTGCCCTTCTTGGCCGAAATCGCCGGCACCCCGCCTTCGTTCTTCTGGATCAGGGTATAGGCCCGCATATACCAATCGGTACCCGGGAAATTGGCGCCGAGCACGGCGGCCGATTTGCGCGCCTCCTCGGGCACGCCCAGCTCCAGATAGGATTCGGTCAGCCGCAGCAAGGCTTCGGGCACGTGGCTGGTTGTCTGATAGGTGTCGACCACCTTGCGGAAGCGATAGATCGACGCGAGCCATTCGCTGCGGCGCTGATAGAAACGGCCGATATCCATCTCGCGGCCGGCGAGGTGATCGTTGATCAGATCGACCTTGAGGCGCGCGTCGGAGGCATAGGCGGTGTCGGGATAACGGCGGATCAGATCGCCCATCGCGTCCAGCGCTTCCTGGCTGGTCTTCTGGTCGCGATTCACGTCGTTGATCTGTTCGTAATAATCGACCGCCACCAGATACATGGCGTAGGGCGCGTCCTTGTTGCCCGGATGGATCGACAGGAAGCGGTTCGCCGCGTCGATCGATTCGGGATAATCCTGCGCCAGATAATGGCTGAACGCGCTCATCAGCTCGGCGCGGCGCGCCCACACCGAATAAGGATGCTGGCGCTCGACTTCGTCGAACAAAAGCGCCGCGATCTTGTAGCGCTTCTTGTCGAGCTGGTTCTTGGCCGCGTTGTACAGCGTCTCCACGTCGCGCGCGACGTAGCGGTTATTTTCCTTGCTCTGCTTCTTGGCGGAATCCGCCGCGTGCGCGGCCGGAGCGGTGACGAGCAGGGCGGACACGAGGCTCGCGGCAAGCGCGGAGCGAAGACGGGACAAGCGCATAGAGGCGACCCTTTAGACCAGCACCCGAGGCGCGTGAAGTATTATGAGGCGGGACGATACGGAGGCGAAGCTTGCCCGCAGATGAAGCAGGCGGCCGCTCAGCCCACCCGCTCCGCCCTGGACGACGGGCCGCCTTTTCCCTTCTGCTCGGTGAGCTTCGGGGCCAGACCCAGCGAGATCAGCAGCGAACTCGACACATAGATCGAGCTGTAGGTGCCGACCACCACGCCCAGCATCATCGCGGCGGTGAAGCCGCGCAGCACCGGGCCGCCGAAGATCAGGAGCGAAGTCAGCGCGATCAGGATCGTGAGCGAGGTCATGACCGTACGCGGCAGCGTCTCGTTGACCGAAAGATCGATCAAGGCGCGCATGTCCATCTGGCGATATTTGCGCATATTCTCGCGGATGCGGTCGTCGATCACGATCTTGTCGTTGATCGAATAGCCGATCACGGTGAGCACCGCCGCGACGATGTTGAGATCGAAGTCGAACCGGAACAGCGCGAAAAAGCCCAATGTCACCAGCACGTCGTGCACGATCGCGACGAAGGTCGAAACGCCGAACTGCCATTCGTAGCGGATCCACGAGAAGACCGCGATACCGGTCACGGCCAGGAACACCGCGAGCAAGCCGTTACGAATCAGTTCGTCCGATACCTTGCCCGACACGGTTTCGGCCCGATTGAAGATCACACCTGGATATTTGGCAGCGAGCGCGCCCTGTACGCTCTTCACCAGCCGGTTGGTCGCGCCTTCGTCGGTCGCCGCAGGCAAGGGCAAACGGATCGAATATGTATTGGCGTTGCCGAAGGTCGACAGCGACGCCTCACCGACGTGCAGTCGATCGATATCGCTTCGCAGCGTATTTTCGCCCGGCGGTGTCTGGAAGTGCGCCTCGATCATCACGCCGCCCTTGAAGTCGACGCCGAAATTGAGGCCGCGCACACCGACCAATACGGCTGCCGCTATGGTGAGCAACGCCGTCAGCCCGAACGCCCACTTGCGCAGGCGGACGAAGCCGATGTTGGTGTTGTCGGGGATGAGCTTGAGCAGGCGCATCAGATGTGGATCTCCGTGGGCCGATTGCGTTTGATCCATCCGGCGGTCAGCATGCGGGTGAAGGTGACGGCGGTGAAGACCGACGTGCAGATGCCGATCAGCAGCACAACCGCGAAGCCCTTGACCGGGCCCGAACCCAGCACGAGCATGATCAGGCCGGAAATGGCGTGGACCGTATTCGCCTCGAAGATCGTGCGGCTCGCTTCCTTGTAGCCGAGCTCGACCGACTGGACGATGCCGCGCCCCCGTCGCCGTTCTTCACGGATGCGTTCGTTGATCAGCACGTTAGCGTCGACCGCAGTGCCGATCGTCAGCACGAAACCGGCGATGCCGGGCAATGTCAAAGTCGCGTTGAGGATCGCCATTACCGCGAGGATGACGAAGATGTTCAGCACCACCGCCAGGTTCGCATAGACGCCGAAGCGGCCATAGGTGACGAGCATGAACACGATCACCGCGACGCTTGCGATCACCGACGCGATCACGCCCGCGTGGATCGAGGCCGCGCCGAGTTGCGGACCGACGGTGCGCTCTTCAATGAACTTAAGCGCAACCGGCAGCTTGCCCGAGCGGAGCGCGATCGCGAGCTGATTGGCGCTGTCGGTGGTGAAGCTGCCATGGATATTCGCGTTGCCGCCCAGGATCGGTTCGTCGATGCGTGGCGCCGACAGCACCTGGTTATCGAGAATCATCGCGAATTGCTTGCCGGTATTCTCCTGCGTCGCACGCGCGAACTTCTTGCCGCCCGACGCATTGAATTTCAGGCTGACCGCGGGCTGGCCGTTCTCGTCCTTGGACAATTCAGCGTTGATCAGATCGTCGCCCGATAGAATCGCGCGGCGGTTAACCGCGATATAGCGCGTGGGTGCATTGGCGGCCTCGCCCGGTTCCTTGACCATGGGCACGGCTTCGTCACCCGCGGGCGCGTGGCCGGCCGAGACCTGAGTCGGGTCGGCGCCCATATCGACCATCTTGAATTCGAGCTTGGCGGTCTTGCCAATCAGCGCCTTGAGGCCCGCCGGATCCTGGAAGCCCGGCACCTCAACAAGAATTCGGGTTGCGCCCTCGCGGACGATCGTCGGCTCCTTGGTGCCGAGCGCGTCGATGCGTTTGCGGACCACCTCGGTCGCGGTCTTCATCGCATTGTCGATGCTGGCCGCAGTGCCCGCCTGGGTCGGCGTCATTACGATCCGGGTCGAATCGACCACCGCAACATTCCAGTCGCGCTGGCCGGTATAGCCCGCCGCGGTGGTCTGCGCGCGGGCGCGTTCGACTGCCGCGTCGAGCTGGCTCACGTCGCGCACGAAGAAGGACAGGCTGCCGTTGGTGGTCGAAATGTCGCCGATATTGATCTTGGTATCGCCGCGCCGCATCTCGGTGCGGATCGTGTCCTCCATCTTCTGGAGGTTGTTCTTGGCGAGATCGGCGGTGTCCGCCTCGAGCAGCAAGTGGCTGCCGCCCGACAGATCGAGGCCGAGATTGATACGTGACACGCCGCCCAGGTGAAGGCGGTTGGCGGTGCTTTCGGGCATCAGGCTGGGGATGGCGAGCGCGACGCCGCTCAGCAGCACCAGCCAGATCCAGATTACCTTCCAGCGCGGGAAATCGAGCATGCGTCGATCAGTCGTTGGCGGGCGCGTTGAGCGGCCGAATCTCGGTCAGCGTCGCCTTGAGCGCGCGAACGCGGACATTCGGGCCAAGCTCCAGTTCGACTTCGTCGCCGTCGACCTTGATCACCTTGCCGATCAGGCCGCCGCCGGTGACGACGGTATCGCCCTTCTTGGCGGCATCGATCCGCGCGCGCTGTGCTTTCTGCGCCTTGCTCTGCGGACGCCAGACCAGCAGATAGAAGATGCCGATGATCAGCACCCACGGAATCGCCAGCGTCAGCAGCGAAGAGGGTCCGCCTGACGAGGCGGCGCCGGCGGCCTGGGCGTAAGCGGGCGATGCGAACATGTGAAAGGGCCCCGAAAATGCTGATGCGCCGCGCGGAAATCGCGTGTCGGCCGCAGGAGGCAGCGCGCCTATCACGGTGCGTCAGGAGGAGCAATGCCGCGCTTGCCAAGCCGGCCTGGGCTCTCTAGTGGGCCGGGCCTTGGTCGGGGCGTAGCGCAGCCTGGTAGCGCATCAGACTGGGGGTCTGAGGGTCGCAGGTTCGAATCCTGTCGCCCCGACCAGTTTCCTTCGAAATCGACGGAAGCCTTTTGAGGGTGCGCGGAGCGATCCGCGCGCCCTCAATGCTTATGCCGACGGAAACAAGGTCGGCGGATCGCCCACCTTCCACGCCGGCAATCGCACCATCGCCGCCGCGAACCGATCGGTGTCGAGCAGACCGCTCAGCCAGCGTCCGAGCGCGGGCAAGGGCTGCGCATCGAACCAGGGCCGGTCGATCTCGGCGAACTGGCGGACGAACGGCAGCAACGCGAAATCGGTGAGCATCGGCCGGTCGCCGCACAGATAGGCGCTGTCCATCAATCGCGCTTCAAGCGGTGCCAACAAAGCCAGCGCCAGCGCGCGGTGGTCACCGCTCTCATCGTAGCGTCCGGGATATTTGGCGCGGTCGAGATGATGTTTGAACGGGCCGTCATTGGCCGCGATCAGGTCCGCATCGTCGCCCTCCAGCCAATGGTCCGGATCGTTGCGGCCGAGCGCCCAGCGCATGATGTCGAGGCTCTCGTCGATTACCTGCCCGTCGGGAAGGACCAGCACCGGTACGGTCGCCTTGGGCGACGCCTCGATCAACGCCGCCGGCTTGTCGCGCAACACGACCTCGCGGATCTCGCAGACCGTGCCGCTCGCCAGCAACGCCATCCGCGCCCGCATCGCATAAGGGCAGCGGCGGAAGCTGTAGAGGATCGGCCTAGCGGGCGCGGGAATGGGTCGCGCCGACATGGGCCTCGCCACGCGCCTTCGCCAGCCGCGTCTGGCGTTCGCGTTCGGCATAGGAGGCGCGCTGTTCGTCGGTGCGTTCGTCATGGCAGGCGGGACAGCTCACGCCTTCGGCATAGAGCGGCGAGGCGCGGTCCTCGGGCGTCACCGGCATGCGGCAGGCATGGCACAATTCGCACGTGCCCGGCTCCAGCCCGTGCACGACGCTGACGCGCTGATCGAACACGAAGCATTCGCCTTCCCACCGGCTCTGCTCGGCCGGCACCGTCTCCAGATATTTGAGGATGCCGCCCTGCAGGTGATAGACATCCTCGACGCCCTCGCTCTTCAGGAAAGCGGTCGCTTTCTCGCAGCGTATGCCGCCGGTGCAGAACATCGCGACCTTGGGCGGCGAACCATCGCCGAGCAGGTCGGCGCGATGTTCGCGGAACCAGGCGGGGAAATCGCGGAACGTCTTGGTGCGCGGGTCGATCGCGCCGGCGAAGCTGCCGACCGCGACCTCATAATCGTTGCGCGTATCGATCAGGATCGTGCCCGGTTCGGCGATCAGCGCATTCCAGTCCGCGGGCGCGACATAGGTACCGGCATTGGCGAGCGGATCGATGTCGGGCTCGCCCATCGTCACGATCTCGCGCTTGATGCGCACCTTCATGCGGTGGAACGGGAGCGTCTCGGCGCGCGATTCCTTGACCTCCAATGCGGCGCAGCCGGGCAAGGCGCGGATATGGCCGAGCACCTTTTCGATCGCCGCGTCCGATCCGGCGATCGTCCCGTTGATCCCCTCCGCCGCGAGCAGCAGCGTACCCTTCACCCCATTCGCGCAGCACAGTTTAGCGAGCGGCCCTTGCAGAGCATCGCAATCGTCGAAGCGCGTAAAATGATAGAGCGCGACGATCCGGACCGGCGGGATCGAGGAAGGGTCAGCCTGCATCGCACCCACATAGGCGCTGGCCATTCAGTCCGCCATGCGGCGCTCTATAGGGAAAACACACCGTCCGGAATCGGTTGGTCGATAGCCACCGCGTCGGGCAGCAGGCGGTGCGCCACCTTGAGCATGTCGATCAGCGGCTTCTCTTCATCGGGCGGAACCGGCGCGACCATGTCGACCTTCGTGATCTGAAAGACGAAATCTGGGCTGCCCTTTTGGAACAGCGCCTTGCCATCAGCCAAGAGAAAGACAGCCTTGGCATCGCCTCTTTTTACTTCTGCCTCGCTCCATACAATTTTCGCCAGCAGCGCGCGCCCGACCGCGTCGTTCGCGTAGCTGGCACCGAAGAGCGCGAAGTTGCAGCCGGTATCATAGAGATTTGCTCGACCGCCATGATGGACGCCGCCTATGAAAACCGCATTGCGAACATCAACAACGCTGCCCGCTTTGCGCGCACTGTCATATGCCTTGCAGCGCATGTCTGCTGTGCTCGGTAGCGTCGTCTCCTTGTGACAGGATGCCAACGAGATCGCGAGCAACGTCAAAATCGGGAGCCGCAGCCTCACCTTAGCGCCGGCGCGCGGTCAGGAAATAATCGAGCGCCAGATTAGACGACAATACAAACCCCGTGCGCGGGTCAAAGGACAGACCGGTCGTGTCGACCACCTCCAGCCCATTTTGTTCGACCAGCGCGCTCAATTCACCCGGCGTCAGGAATTTGGTATGATCGTGCGTGCCCTTGGGCACCATCCCCAATCCCTCGCCGACCGTGATCAGCGCCAGCTTGGACAAGGGGGTGCGGTTGGGGGTGGAGAGGATCAATATGCCGTCCTCGGCCAGTGCCGCCGCCAGCCCCCCGATGAACGCGGCCGGATCGGCGACATGCTCGATCACTTCCATCGACACGACCAGGTCGAACCGCTCGGCCGTCAGATCCTCGACGCTGCCGGCACGATAGTCGATCGCCAGCCCCTGCCCGTCGGCATGAACCCGCGCGGCGGCGATATTCTCGGGCGCGGCATCCAGGCCGGTCGCCTGCGCGCCCAAACGCGCCAACGGTTCCGTCAAAAGCCCCGCGCCGCAGCCTACATCGAGCGCTTTCCGGCCCGCCAAAGGGCGTCTTTCGCGCGGATCGAGGCCCCAAATCGCGTCGATCTGCGCCCTTAAATAGCCCAGACGCGCCGGATTCAGCCGATGCAGCATCGCCGACGAGCCCTTGGGGTCCCACCAATCGGCGGCCAGCTTGCCGAAAAAAGCCGCTTCGGAGGGGTCGATGGTGGCGCCGGCGATCGTCATCCGCGCGCTTTACCAAGCAGGCCGGGACTGGGCGACCTGAAAGATTTCCTTGGCGTCCGCTTGCTTGCCTTGATCGGGCCGCGCCGCTAGCAGGCTGCCGAGCGCTCAAGCGCCTTTTCCCGCAATTTAATTACAAAGACCCGATACCCAATGGCACGCATCGTGATGAAGTTCGGCGGCACCTCGATGGCCGGAATCGAACGCATTCGGATCGTCGCCGCCCGCGTCAAGCACGAGGTCGAGCAGGGCAACGAGGTCGCGGTCGTCGTCTCGGCGATGGCGGGCGAGACCGACCGGCTCGTCAATTTCTGCCGCGAGGCGAGCCCGCTTTACGATCCGCGCGAATATGATGTGGTGGTGGCGTCGGGTGAGCAGGTGACGAGCGGGCTGCTCGCGATCACGTTGCAGTCGATGGGCGTCAACGCGCGCTCCTGGCTCGGCTGGCAATTGCCGATCGCGACGTCGGACGCGCATGCCTCCGCCCGCATCGCCACTATCGACAGCGACAAGATCGGCGAGGCGATGCGCGACGGCCAGGTCGCGGTTATCCCGGGCTTTCAGGGCGTGACCGACGACGGCCGCGTCTCGACGCTCGGCCGCGGCGGTTCGGACACGTCGGCGGTCGCAGTCGCGGCAGCGATGAAGGCGGATCGCTGCGATATCTATACCGATGTCGACGGCGTCTACACGACCGATCCGCGCATCGTCCCCAAGGCGCGCAAGCTCCAGTACGTCACCTACGAGGAGATGCTCGAGCTGGCCTCGGTCGGCGCCAAGGTGCTGCAGACGCGCTCGGTCGGGCTGGCGATGAAGGAGAAGGTCCGCGTCCAGGTCCTCTCCTCGTTCGACGCGCCCGGCAACGACCCTACCCCCGGCACGATGATCGTGGACGAAGACGAGATCGAAGGAAGCAAGATGGAACGCCAGCTCATCACCGGCATCGCGCACGACAAGAATGAAGCCAAGGTCACGCTGACGGCGGTGCCCGACCGGCCCGGCGCGGTCGCGAGCATCTTCATCCCGCTCGCGGACGCCAACATCAATGTCGACATGATCGTGCAGAACGTCGCGCATGATACCGGATCGACCGACGTGACCTTCACCGTGCCCGGCGCGGAGCTGACGCGCGCGCTCGACGTGCTCGGCAAGGCGCAGGACGAGATCGGCTACAAGCAGATCATCCACGACAACACCGTCGCCAAGATCTCGGTCGTCGGCGTCGGCATGCGCAGCCACGCGGGCGTCGCCGCGCAGATGTTCAAGGCGCTCGCCGATCGCGGCATCAACGTGCTTGCCATCACCACCAGCGAGATCAAGGTCTCGGTGCTGATCCACGAGGATTATACCGAGCTCGCGGTGCGCGTGCTGCACACCGCCTACGGGTTGGACGCGACCGACGACGCCGCCTGAGCTTCTCAAGCCCTCTCCCGCTTGCGGGAGAGGGTTGGGTGAGGGCCTTCTTCTTGCTACTGGCCGATCATGAACAGCAACAACGCCGAGCTGCGCTCGGCCCCTCACCCCAGCCCTCTCCCGCAAGCGGGAGAGGGAGCGAGCCACCCCCGTACCGATGCGCTGATGAAGCGCGGCGCCGAATTCCTCGGCACCAAATATGCGATTATGGCCGGCGCGATGTCGTGGGTGTCGGAACGGCACCTTGTCTCCGCCATCTCCAATGCCGGCGGCTTCGGCGTGATTGCGTGCGGCGCGATGACGCCGGCTCTGCTGGATGCCGAGATCGCCGCGACCAAGGCGATGACCGACAAGCCGTTCGGCGTGAACCTGATCACGATGCACCCCGACCTGTTCGAGCTGATCGACGTCTGCACCAAGCATAAGGTCGGCCACGTCGTGCTCGCGGGCGGATTGCCGCCGGCCGGATCGATCGACCGCATCAAGGGATCGGGCGCCAAATTGCTGTGCTTCGCCCCCGCTTTGGCGCTCGCCAAGAAATTGATCCGGTCGGGCGTCGACGCGCTCGTGATCGAGGGCATGGAAGCGGGCGGCCATATCGGCCCGGTCTCGACCAGCGTGCTTGCGCAGGAAATGCTGCCGACGATCGCCGACCAGCTGCCGGTGTTCATCGCCGGTGGCATCGGCCGCGGCGAGCTGATCGCGGGCTATCTGGAGATGGGCGCGGCCGGCGTGCAGCTCGGCACGCGCTTCGTCTGTGCCAACGAGTGCATCGCGCATCCCAATTTCAAAAAGGCCTTCATCCGCGCCTCGGCCCGTGACGCGATCGCATCGGTGCAGATCGACCCGCGCCTGCCGGTGATCCCGGTGCGCGCGCTCAAGAATGCCGAGAGCGAATTGTTCACCGCCAAGCAGCGCGAGGTCGCGCAGCTGCTCGACGAGGGCAAGGTCGAGATGGGCGAGGCGCAATTGCAGATCGAGCGTTACTGGGCGGGCGCGCTGCGCAAGGCAGTGATTGACGGCGACGTCGAGCGCGGCTCGGTGATGGCCGGCCAGTCGGTCGGCATGGTGACCAAGGAAGAGCCGGTCACCGAGATCATCGCCAGCCTGCTCGACGAGGCCGAAACCGCGCTGGCGCGGCGCTAGTCCTCAGGCAGCTTGCGGACGATTCCGCACCAGCCGCCACAGCTCGACCACACCCTGCCAGGCCCAGACCGCGCCCGTCGCCACGATCGCGATCTTGAGACCGAGATTGACCGCGTCGCTCAGTTGGGCCGCCTTGTCCGCGGGCATGCCGGTCGAGACGATCGTCGCCCAATGGCCGGCCCGGTAGATGATCGCCAGCAAGGCCAGCCCGCCCACGATCGTCAACGCGCCCAGGGTGCCGCGCATCAACGTCCAGCGCGGCCGCAGCCATTCGATCAGGTTCTGGATCAGCCGCACGGCAACCAAGGCCAGGATCGGCCAATAGAGCTCGTCGAAGACCGGCGCCGGCTCCATCCGGAAATCGGGCCCGCCCGACGCGTAAGGCAGATGGATCAGGCCCGTCCACCAGAGCAGGAAAACCACGCCGCCGCCAAGCTCGAGCGCCGCTTCCCAGGCGCTTTTGCGCTTGTCGGTGATCGCCGGCAGCTGTTCGGGCTTCCATTGCTTTATGTGATCGGCGGGGAAGCCGGCGCGTTCCATCACCGCGAAGATGATCGTCAGGACCCCGACGTTGACGAGCAGCGACATCGATATGCTGCCGGTCGTCTGGGCGAGGATCTGGAGCGGGCGCTGATCGCCGAACAGCGCCCTGCTCACGCCGATCGCGATGTCGATGCCGACAATGATCAGCACCATGATCCGCATCACGAAGATGTAGAAGGGGAAGACGTCGGGCCCGATCAGCCATTGCTGCGGCCGATAACGCGCCGCGACCACCAAAGGATGGCCGAATTCCTTGATTAGCGCGCCCATTTCGTCCGCCGTCAGCGGCCGTCCGAGCTCTTCCTCGCGATCCTCCCGGCGCGAGGTCAGGACATCGTGCAATTCGGCGATGATGTCGTCCGCCTTGGCGACGGGCAGCGCCCAGCGCACGGCGTGGAGATAGCGTTCCAGCAGGTCCATCACGTGTTCCTTTCGGTGAGGCGCAGGATCGATTCGGAGATCGCGTTCCATTCGCCGAGAAGTTGCGCGAGGATCGCCTCGCCATCGGGCGAGAGCCGGTAGAAGCGCTTGTTGCGCTTGGCCTCCTCCCGCCATTCGCTGGTCAGCAGACCCTGCGTCTCAAGCCGCCGCAGCAGCGGATAGAGCGCGCCTTCCTCGATCGGGAGCCCGGCATCCTCCAGGCTCTGGCGCAAGGTATAGCCGTAACGCTCCTCGCGGAGCGCACCCAGCACCGCCAGCACCAGCGAACCGCGCCGGAGCTCGACGCGCAGCTTTTCGAACAGGTCGTCCTCGATGGGCACAGACTCACCTCACAGTGTGCGACACACACTGTATGACACACAGTCTATGCGGTTGGAAGCCCTTAAATGCGCCGTCTCGTCTGCATGGACCGGCGCAGGCCGTAACCGACCACTCCGAAGCCAAGCAGCATCATCGCCCACGACGCCGGCTCGGGTGCGGTCGATGCGTTGATCGTCAGGAAAGCGCCGGGATGACCGTCGGTCCAACCGAATGCCGTATTGACGCTGCTGTCGTCGGATGCGCCGAAACCACCGACGGCGCCGCCGAACAGGAAGGATCCGCCTGCCGCCGTGTTGAGCGCGGCAATGGCGGTCGGATTGAGCGTGACGGTGACATAATGGCCGACGCCGGTGTCCACGCCGGCAAGCCCGATTGCACCGAGCACATCGCCGCTGACCAGCCCGTCAAAGTCGATGCCCGACGCCGCATAGAGCGAAAAGATGCTGTCGGGATCGTCGATATGATTGAACGCGTCGTTCCAGATCGTGAGCGACGCCGTCGTGATCGTCACGTTCGGCACGTTGACCGCGAACCAGTCATGGAACGTGTTGCCCGAATCCAGGCCGGCATAGCTGTTGGAGACAATGTTGGTGTCGGTGTTGCCGCACCCGAAGGACAGGCACCAACCCGAACCACTTGCCGGAATGTCGCTGGCGAAGGAAGATTGGGCGATAAACGCGACCGTCGCGAGCGCGCCAAGCGTCAGCAGCTTCATAAATACCCCCGCTAATGATCGCCAATCGGTACGCCCCGGCCCTAATATTGGCAACGCTCCGCCCAACAATTACAACCATTTAGCAAGGTAAAAGTCCGGTTATCGAACCCCTGCCACCCTTTACCATCCGTTGCGTTCGCGATCGCATCGGCGGCCACTCCGGCCCAAACGGCGTCTTGGACCCTGCCCTGCGATCTGTTAGCCGTGCCTAAGATGGCCACCGCATCCGCCACGTCCGCCGCGCGCGAGATTCTGACGCGCTTGCACGACGTGATGGCGTCGCGTGCGCCCGCACAGGGCAAGCTCGACCGTGTCGTCGATATCATCGCCAAGGCGCTGCACAGCGAAGTCTGCTCGATCTACCTGCTGCGCGACGGCGAGTTGGAGCTGTTCGCGACGCGCGGCCTCAACAAGGAAGCGGTCCACGTCACCAAGCTCGCGCTGGGCGAAGGTCTGGTCGGCACGATCGCCGAGAAGAACGAAACGCTGAACCTCGACGAGGCGACCAGCCACCCCGATTTCGCCTACAAGCCCGAAACCGGCGAGGAACTGTTCCACAGCTTCGCGGGCGTGCCGATCGTGCGCGCCGAACGCGCGGTCGGCGTGCTCGCCGTGCAGCATGCCGATCCGCGCCGCTATGACGATGTCGAGATCGAAGCACTGCAGACGGTGGCGATGGTGCTGGCCGAGCTGATCGCGGGCGCTGGCCTGATCGACGAGGCGACCGGGCGCGGCCCCGAGACCCGCGACGGCGCCGCCGTGCGACTGACCGGACTCAAGCTGGTCGAGGGCATGGCCGCGGGCTTCGCCGTCTTCCACCAGCCGCGCGTGGTGGTCGAACATACCGTCGCCGAAGACACCGAATATGAGCGCCATCGCGTCTATTCGGCGTTCGACAAGATGCGCGATCAGATCGATCGCATGATGAGCCAGGCCGAGTTCGGCGCGGGCGGCGAACATCAGGACATCCTCGCGACCTACAAGATGTTCGCCTACGACGAAGGCTGGTCGCGCCGGATCAACGCCGCGATCGACAGCGGCCTCACCGCCGAAGCCGCGATCGAGCGCGTCCAGCAGCGCACGCGGATGCGGATGCGCGAGATCGACGATCCCTTGCTCGCCGACCGGATGCACGATCTGGAGGATCTCTCCAATCGGCTGCTGCGGATCGTGTCGGGCCAGCTCGGCACCGCCGCGCAACTGGGGTTGCGCCAGGATTCGATCCTGATCGCGCGCAACCTGGGCCCGGCCGAACTGCTCGAATATGATCGGCGGCGGCTGAAGGGCGTGGTCCTGCAGGAAGGCTCGCTCACCAGCCACGTCGTGATCGTAGCGCGGGCGATGGGCATTCCCGTGCTCGGCCGGGTGCGCGACGCGCGCCGCCAGATCGGCGAGGGCGACATGGTCCTGGTCGATGCCAGCCAGGGCACCGCCTTCGTTCGCCCCAATCCGACGATCGAGGAAGCCTTCGACGCCCGGCTCGCGCTCGGCCAGAAGCGCCGCGCCGAATTCGCCGCGATGCGCGATCTGCCGCCGCTCACCAAGGACGGCACGCGCATCACGATGATGGTCAATGCCGGGATGCGCGACGACGTCGCCGCGATCGAGACGACCGGCGCCGACGGCGTCGGCCTGTTTCGCACCGAATTCGAATTCCTGGTGTCGGCCGAACTGCCCAAGCGCGAACGCCAGCAGCGGCTGTATCGCGACGTGATCGAGGCGGCGGGCGACAAGCCCGTCATCTTCCGCACGGTCGATGTCGGCGGCGACAAGGTCCTGCCCTACATGACCGCTGACGCGGATTCGGCCGACGAGGAAAATCCGGCGATGGGCTGGCGCGCCTTGCGCCTCGCGCTCGATCGCGGCGCGCTGATGAAGGCGCAGGCGGGCGCACTGATCGCCGCCGCTGCCGGCAGCACGCTCCACGTCATGTTCCCGATGGTGTCGGAGCCCTGGGAATTCGACGAGGCGCACGCCTTGTTCGAAAAGCAGCGTGCCAGCGCGGCCGCCAAGGGCAAGCCGCTGCCGCTCGAGATCCGCTACGGGACGATGCTGGAGGTGCCGGCGCTGGCGGAAGTGCTCGACATGCTGCTGCCCAAGCTCGATTTCCTGTCGATCGGCACGAATGACCTGACCCAGTTCCTGTTCGCGGCCGATCGCGCACACCCCAAGCTGGCCGAGCGTTACGACTGGCTGAGCCCCGCGATCCTGCGCTTCATCCGCCGCGTGGTGGAGCAATGCGACGCGGCGGGCGTGCCGGTCGGCATTTGCGGCGAGATGGGCGGCCGCCCGCTCGAGGCGATGGCGCTGATCGGCGTCGGCATCGAGCGCCTGTCGATCACCCCGGCGGCAATCGGACCGGTCAAGGCGATGGTGCGCTCGCTCGACGTTCCGGCTCTGCGTATCGCGATGCGGGAACTGCTCGCCGCACCACGGCGCGACATGCGCGGCGCACTTCAGCAATGGGCGGAAGCGAACGACGTGCGAATTAGCTGAAAAGACCTTGTGATTTGAGAGTTTGGCGTCACTGTACGCCGATTGATCGATAAGGTCGTCACCAGCCGGGGAAAATGGGTGAGCGGCGAAGACGAGATTTTCGGAGAGACTGGATCGGCCCCGCGCGTCGGGGAACGGCTGCGTGCGGCACGCGAGGCGCAGGGCCTGACGATCGAGGAAATCGCGAACAGCACGCGCATTCCCAAACGGCATCTGCAGACGATCGAACAAGGCGACTATAGCGGCCTGCCCGCGCCGACCTACAGCGCCGGCTTCATCAAGAGCTGGGCGCGCCGGCTCGGGCTCGACGGCCAGGCCTTGTCGGACGATTTCCGCGCCGAAATGGGCGGCATGCCCAGCGAAAGCACGCAGATTCTGCCCTACGAGCCGGCCGATCCGCGCCGTACGCCGCCGGCCGGCCTCGCCTTGCTTGCGCTGCTGATCGCCGTGGTGCTGGGGCTGGGCTACCTTTACTGGCGCGGCACCGCCGAACAGCCGGCCGAGATCGCCACCGTCACCTCGACGCAGCCCGCCGCGCCCCAGCCCGCGCCCGCCAATCCTCCGGCGCAGGCCGCGCCCGTCGCCGCGACGCCGCCCGCCGCGACCGCGCCGCAGCCGACGGGTCCGGTCGTGATCGGCGCCACCCAGGACGTGTGGATGAAGATTGCGGATTCGGGCAAAAGCCTGTTCTACGGCGTGCTCCACCCCGGCGATCATTTCGAGGTGCCGGCGGATGCGGTGGCGCCTTTGATGACGACCGGACGCCCCGGCCACACCACGATCATGGTCGGGCAGACGCCGATCCCGCCGGTCGGCGATCCCGATCGCGCCGCCAAGGACGTGTCGCTCAAGCCCGCCGATCTGCTCGCACGGGTCGGCGCGCCGCCGCCGGCCGTGCAGCCGCCCGCCAATGCGACGACTCCTGTCGAAAATAGCGCCGGTACCTAATCCGCTCTAAGCGATTCACTTTAGCGTCAGCCGCTCTATGCTCTGTGCCGAAGCGCGCCGTCGCTGACCAACTGGAGCTAGCATGACTCGTATCCGTATCGCCCTTGCCGCCCTGCTTGCCACAGCGGCGCTGCCCGCTTTCGCCGCCGAGCCCGGCACGCTCGATCAACGCGTCGACCGGGTCGAGAAGCAATTGAAGGCGGTCCAGCGCAAGGTCTTCCCGGGCGGCGACGCCGCCTTCCAGGCGCCCGAAATCGCGCGCACCGAAACGCAGGTCACGGTCGGCACGCCCGCGAGCACGCCGCTCAACGATCTGGTCGCGCGGGTCGACGCGCTCGAAAAGACGGTCGCGCAGATGACCGGCCAGATCGAGCAGGACGAACACCGGCTGGATCTGCTGTCGCAGCAATCGGCGCAGGATCGCCAGGAATTCGCGACCCGGCTCAAGACGCTCGAAGCCGCCGCCGCGCCGCCGCAGCCGGTCGACGCCACCACCGCCGCACCGGTCGCGGACGATGCTGGCGCCACCGGGTTGCCGCCCAAGGGGACCAAACCCTTCGCCACCGTGACGCCGGTCAAGACGCCTGCCGCACCGGGCAAGGCGCCCGTAAAGGCAAAGCCGGCGCCGACCATGGCCGACGACACCACCGGCACCGATGCCACTGCCGTACCGGCCTCGGGCGACCCCGCCGAGGACGCCTATATGGCGGGCTACAAATTGTGGACGCAGAAGAAATTTCCGCAGGCCGAGGCGTCGCTCGCGGCGGTCGTGAAGAAATATCCCAAGCACAAGCGCGCGAGCTACGCGCAGAACCTGCTCGGCCGCGCCTACCTCGACGATGGCCAGCCGGCGCGCGCGGCCGAGGCGTTCGCCGCCAATTACACCACCAACCCGCATGGCGAGCGGGCAGCCGAGAGCCTCTATTATCTCGGCCAGTCGCTGGTGCAGCTCAAGAAACCGACCGATGCCTGCCGGGTCTATGATGAGTTCACCTCTGCCTATGGCGACACCTCGAGTGCGTCGCTCAAGGCGAAGGTCGCGGCCGGCCGCACCGACGCCAAGTGCAAATGACGCGATGGAGCCGCTGTCGGACGATCTGATCGCGCGCTTCCAGGGAGACTATGAACGGCTGCTCACCCCGGCGGAAGCGCCAGACCATCGCATCGCGCTCGGGGTTTCGGGCGGGCCGGACAGCATGGCGATGCTCGGCCTCGCCGCGGCTGCCTTTCCGGAGCGCGTCATCGCGGCGACGGTCGATCATGGGCTGCGTCCCGAATCCGCCAACGAGGCGCAGTTGGTCGCGCGGGCGTGCGACCGGATCGGCGTTGCGCATACGGCGCTGAAGATCGAGGTCCCGCCGGGTGCCAGCGGCAATCTCCACGGCTGGGCGCGGCAGGAGCGTTATCTGCTGCTCAAGCGCTGGGCGGTCGATGCCGGCGCACCGACATTGTGCACCGCGCATCATGCCGAGGATCAGGCCGAAACCTTCCTGATGCGCGCCGCGCGCGCCACCGGCCTGTCGGGGCTCGCCGCCGTACGGGCGCGCAGCGAGGCCGAACACAGCCCGATCGTGCTGATGCGTCCGCTGCTGCGCTGGCGGCGCCGCGAATTGCGCGCGGTGGCCGAGCAACTGAACCTTCCGTTCGTCGATGATCCCAGCAACCGCGATCCGCGCTTTGACCGAACGCGTTTCCGGGCTTGGCTGGCCGAGGCGCCATGGCTCGATCCGCTCCAGATCGGCAGAACGGCCGAGAATCTCGCGGCGCTCGATGGCGATCTGCTCGATATCAGCCAATGGCTCTGGAAGACGCGCGCGCTGGAATGCGATCCGCTGGAGGTTCGATTTGACGTCGATGGGCTGCCCCGCGGTGTGAAGCGCTATCTCGTGCGTATGGGAATCAACCGCGTCCTCTCGATCAACGACATGGATGGCGGGAACTGGAATCCGGCGAGCAATGTTGAACCCTTGCTCGACGCGCTGGAGGCCGGAAGCTCCGCGACGCAGGCGAATGTGCTCGCTTCGGCCAAAGGCACGGTGTGGCATTTTCGACAGGCGCCGCCCCGTCGATCACACTGATCAAGGCTGTTCCATTGCCATTAACCTCCGCATGCCTATTTTACGGACTTAGATGTTGGGAGCCCGATTCACGTTCTCGCGAACGATCGGGCTCCGCGAAAGGCTGACGCGCACATGAAGGACGACAAGGAACCGCAAAGCGGCAATCCGCTGGTGAAGAATCTGGCGATCTGGCTCGGCATCTTGCTGGCCATCGTCCTGTTCGTGTCGCTGTTCGAGGGCAGCGGCAAGGGTACGACCGGCGAAACCGTCGCTTATTCCGAATTCCTGTCGGGGGTCGATGCCGGCTCGGTGCGCGAGGCGGATATCGCCGATGGCGTCATCACCGGCAAATATACCAACGGCACCGCCTATAAGACCTATGCGCCGAACGATCCGGGCCTGATCCAGCGCCTGTCGGCCAAGGGCGTGACCTTCCGCGCGCGTCCGGCCGAGCAGGCCAGCCTGTGGCAATATATCCTGGTCAATTCGATGCCCTTCCTGATCCTGGTCGGCATCGGCTGGGTGATCATGCGCCAGATGCAGAAGAATGCGGGCTCGGGCGCGATGGGCTTCGGCAAGAGCCGCGCCAAGATGCTGACCGAGAAGCAGGGCCGCGTCACCTTCGACGACGTCGCCGGCATCGACGAAGCGCGCGAGGAATTGCAGGAGATCGTCGATTTCCTGAGGGACCCGTCCAAATTCGCCCGCCTCGGCGGCAAGATTCCGAAGGGCGCGTTGCTGGTCGGCTCGCCCGGCACCGGCAAGACCCTGCTCGCCCGCGCGATCGCGGGTGAGGCCAAGGTTCCCTTCTTCACGATTTCGGGCTCCGACTTCGTCGAAATGTTCGTCGGCGTCGGCGCGAGCCGCGTGCGCGACATGTTCGAGCAGGCCAAGAAGTCCGCGCCGTGCATCGTCTTCATCGACGAAATCGACGCGGTCGGCCGTCATCGCGGTGCCGGCCTCGGCAACGGCAATGACGAGCGCGAGCAGACTTTGAACCAGCTGCTGGTCGAGATGGACGGCTTCGAAGCCAACGAAGGCATCATCATCATCGCCGCGACCAACCGTCCCGACGTGCTCGACCCCGCCTTGCTGCGTCCGGGCCGCTTCGACCGTCAGGTCGTGGTTTCGCGCCCGGATATCGAGGGCCGAGAGAAGATCCTCGCCGTCCACGTGAAGAAGCTTCCGCTGGCACCCGACGTCGATTTGCGCACGATCGCGCGCGGCACACCCGGTTTCTCGGGCGCCGATCTCGCCAACCTTGCCAACGAGGCGGCTCTGCTCGCCGCGCGCAAGGGCAAGCGCCTGATCGCGATGAAGGAGTTCGAGGAAGCCAAGGACAAGGTCATGATGGGCGCCGAGCGCAAATCCATGGTCATGACCGAGGACGAGAAGAAGGCGACCGCCTATCACGAGGCCGGCCACGCGCTCGTCTCGCTCCACGTCCCGGGCTGCGATCCGCTCCACAAGGTGACGATCATTCCGCGCGGCCGTGCGCTGGGCGTGACCTGGAACCTGCCCGAGCGCGATCGGTATTCGATGACGATGAAGCAGATGAAGGCGCGCCTCGCGCTCTGCTTCGGCGGCCGCATCGCCGAGCAGCTGATCTATGGCGATGACGAGCTCAATACCGGCGCGTCGAACGACATCCAGCAGGCGACCGACATGGCCCGTTCGATGGTCATGGAATATGGCATGAGCGAGAAGCTCGGCTGGCTGCGCTATCGCGACAATCAGGACGAGGTGTTCCTCGGCCATTCGGTGTCGCGCAACCAGAATATGTCGGAAGAAACCGCCCGCCTGATCGACAGCGAAGTGCGCCGTCTGGTCGAGGAAGGCGAAGGCACGGCCCGCCAGGTGCTGACCGACAATCTCGATGAGCTGCATCGCCTGTCGGCCGCGTTGCTCGAGTTCGAGACCCTGAACGGCGACGAAGCCAAGCGCGCGATCAAGGGCGAGGATATCGGCCGCGAGGATTCGTCGAGCAAGGCACCGCGCAAGCTCGCCGCGGGCGGCTCCTCCATCCCCAAGAGCCGGCGGCCCGGCAATTGGGGCGAGCCCAGCCCCGCCGGGGCCTGAGCGTCCGAACCACGAAGACGAAAGGGCGGCCCTCGGGCCGCCCTTTTTGTTTTCGCTGTATTCGGGTGCATAGGTGGCCGACGGATAAGGGAGAGAAGGATGCGCCCGACCCAAGCCGCATTGATCGCAGTCGCCCTTCTAAGCGCCACAGGCTGCCATAAGGTTTCGGACGTGCTTGACACCAGCGAACGGCATCACGGCCGTTATGCCGGCATCGGCATTTTCGACCCGGGCAAGATCTGGACGCACCTGCAACGCGACCCCACCACCAATCCGGCCGCCGCAACGCCCGAGGACGACAACGCCGTGATCGTGGTGGTGGACAGCGACACGGGCGAAATCCGCGAATGCGGTAATTATTCGGGTCGTTGCGTCAGTATGAACCCCTGGACCAAGGCGATCGCGCCCCAGCAGCACATGCCGGTCACCGTCGACGCCCATGCCGCGGAGCTCGACCGATACGAGAACGCTACCGATCTCGAGGAACCGCAGAACGCCGCAGCCAAAAGCCATTAGGACGGCGGGAAACCCGCGGTTAGGCAGGCCAGGGCAGCAAAGGGAATTGGCATGGCCGCACGCCGCATAAAGGCCACAACCGGACCGCTCCCGCTGCAGCATCCCAATTGGACGCTCGTCACCTGCATCCTGGCATCCAGCCTCGCCTTCATCGACGGGTCGGTCGTCAACGTCGCCTTGCCCGCGATCGGGCACAGCCTGGGCGGCGGCGCCGCCGACCTGCAATGGACGATGAACGCCTATACGCTGCCGCTCTCGGCCTTGCTGCTGATGGGTGGGGCCGCCGGCGACCATTTCGGACGGCGGCGTTTGCTCGTGGTGGGAATCGGCCTGTTCCTGCTCGCCTCGATCGGCTGCGCGCTCGCGCCCGGTATCGCGGTCCTGCTGACGGCGCGCGCGCTGCAAGGCCTGGGCGCGGCGATCCTGCTGCCCAACAGCCTCGCCATCCTCAGCCATACCTTCTCGGGGCCCGCCAAGGGCCGTGCGGTCGGGACCTGGGCGGCGGCGAGCGCCATTTCGGCCGCGATCGGCCCGCCCTTGGGCGGCTGGCTGATCAACAATGTCGGCTGGCGGGCGATCTTCTATATCAACCTGCCGTTCGGCGCGCTGGCGATCCTGATCGCGCTGCTCGCGGTGCGCGAGAGCGGCGCGGGCAAGCGCGCGCTCGACTGGCTCGGCGCGTCGCTCGCGACTGTCGCCTTGTTCGGGCTGACCTGGGCGCTGACCCTGTGGTCGAGCACGCACCATATGAGCAGCGAAAGCTGGATCGGCCTGGCGGGCGGGATCGCGGCGCTCGGCCTGTTCGTGCTGGCCGAACACAAGGAGGGCGACAAGGCGATGATGCCGCTCGGCCTGTTCGGATCGCGGGCGTTCGGCGGGCTCACTTTGGTGACCTTCCTGCTCTATGCGGCGATGGGCGGGCTGATCCTGTTATTGCCGTACGTGCTGATCGTCGGTGGCGGCTATTCGCCGTTGCGCGCGGGCGCGGCCTTGCTCCCCTTCTCGATCCTGATCGGCGGCGGATCGCGCGTGATGGGCCGCGTCGCCGAGACGATCGGGCCGCGCTGGCCGCTCACGATCGGCCCGATCGTCTGCGGCCTGGGCTTCGCCTTGCTGGTGCGGGCCGACCCCCATGCCAGCTTCTGGACGAGCATCCTGCCCGGCATGCTGGTGCTGGCGCTCGGCATGGCGGGCGCGGTCGCGCCACTCACCACGGCAGTTCTCTCCTCGGTCGACGATGAGCATATGGGCACGGCATCGGGCTTCAACAGCGCGATCGCGCGCACCGGCGGGCTGATCGCGACCGCGCTCGCCGGCGCGGTGATGGCGCAATCCGGGGCGGCGCTGACCAGCGCCTTTCATGGCGCGGCCCTGATCGGCGCGACGCTCGCCATCGCGGCCGGCATCGTCGCCTTCCTCACCCTGCCGGCCCGGCTCGGCCGGCCCGCCTAGAAGGCGGCGCGAATGGAAAGCGGTTCGGACATTTCGGCGACTTGACAATATATCATAACAAGCAGAATTTCCTCTCAGCGAGTGCCGCATGACGGACACTTGGTTCCGCCACGGCTCTCCTGCGTGAGAGGAGTGAGCGATGTCCTATCTCGAACAGTCCCGACAGAGAAACCCCGCCACCGTCGCCGCGGTGATCGGCGCCCATCTCGCCATCGGCTATGCTCTGCTGAGTGGCCTCGCTTATGAGGTGATCAGACACGGACCGACCATAACGACGGTCGAGTTCCCGGTCGATCCGCCGCCTCCGCAGCCTCACAAAAACCCGCCGCCCAAGGCACCGACGATCACGCAATCCACAACCGTAACGCCCCAGCATCCCATCGACACGATCAAGACCGACCCGATCGTTCCGATCTATTTCCCTCCTATCGATCTGGGCGGGGGCGGATCGGGTGGCGGAACGATCGACAACCCGCCGATCAAAGCCAGCCAAGCGCGCGATGCGATACCCGATTCCGGCCGGCTAAGCTGGATAACGACCGAGGATTATCCGGCGTCGTTGATCCGTGAAAACGTGCAGGGCACGGTCGCGATTTCGACGACGATCGGCACGGACGGCAAGGTCCGCTCCTGCCTGGTCACGCAATCGAGCGGCAACCGGCTGCTCGATGACACGACCTGCCGGCTTTACACCAGGCGCGCCCATTTCACGCCCGCGCGCGATGCCGACGGCAATCCGACCAGCGCCCAGCGGAGCGACCGCTTCCGCTGGCAGATACCAAACCAGTGATGTGATGGCGCTCCGCTGCGGATTGCAGCGGAGCGTTCATTCCGGCTTGATCGTGCCGCCCCTGAGTACCTCGAGCAACCCTTCGATCGAATAGGGTTTCTTCAGCAGGTCGAACCCATGGCTGCCCTCTTCGGCCAGGATATGGCTGTAGCCGCTGGTCAGGACCACCGGCAGATCGGGCCAGCGGTCACGTACCTCCTGCGCCAGATCGATGCCGTTCATGCCGGGCATCACCACGTCCGAGAAGACCAGATCGAAGGCCGCGTGCCGCTCTTCCAGGATGCGCAATGCGTCTTCCGCCCCGATAACCCAGGTCACATCCTGACCGAGTTCCTCGAGCAGGCTGTGCGCGAAGCTACCCACGGTTTCATTGTCTTCGACCAGCAGCACCGATCGGCGCTTCGAGGAGGTGGCTGCAGGCGCCGCGACGGGCACCGCCACGCCGGGCTCGGCGTGATCGATGCGGGGGAGAAACAGGGTGAAGCGGCTGCCTTCACCGGGCTCGCTCTCGACCGAAATCTCGCCGCCTGATTGCTTGGCGAAGCCATAGACCTGGCTCAGGCCGAGGCCGGTACCCTTGTTCACCTCCTTGGTGGTGAAGAAGGGCTCGAAGATGCGCGCAAGCGTATCCGGAGCGATGCCCGTGCCGTCATCCTCGACCGTTACCGCGACGAATGAACCCAAGACGGCGGCGTGACCGCGCACCGCGGGAACGCGGTCGACCTTGCGCGCACTGATCCGCAAAACCCCGCCGGCCGGCATCGCGTCGCGCGCGTTGATCGCCATGTTGAGGATCGCGGTCTCGAACTGGTTGGGATCCGCCTCGACCACGCCGACATCGGACTCGACCAGATAGGCGACCTGGACCGGTGAGCCCAAGGTTGTGTTGATGATCTGACCCATGCCGCCCAGCCGCGCGGCGACATCGAACCGTTCCGGCTTGAGCGGCTGGCGTCGGGCGAAGGCAAGCAATTGCCCGGTCAGTTGCGCCGCGCGCTCCGCGGTCTCGGCGATCGCCCGAACGTAGCGCTGGCGCTTCTCTTCGGCGAGGTCGGATCGCCCGAGCAGGTCGGCCGAAGCCCGGATCACGGTCAGCAGATTGTTGAAATCGTGCGCAACGCCGCCGGTCAGCCGGCCGATCGCTTCCATCTTCTGCGCCTGGGCCAGCGCCTCGCGCGTCGCCTGCATGTCCTGTTGCGCCTTCCAGCGCTCGGTCAGGTCGCGGGTCACCTTGGCGAAGCCGATCAGCCTGCCGGTTTCGTCGCGGATCGGATCGATCAGCACGCTCGCGGGAAAGCGCGTCCCGTCCTTGCGGACGCGCCAGCCCTCCTGTTCGAACTTGCCTTCCGTTTCCGCCGTCCGCAGCGCGCGCGCGGGCAGACCGGTCGCGCGATCCTCCGCCGTGTAGAAGGCGCTGAAATGCTGCCCGATTATCTCTTCGGCGCTATAGCCCTTGAAGCGTTGCGCGCCGCTGTTCCAGCTCGCCACATGCCCGTTTACGTCGAGCAGATAGATCGCATAATCGGTGACGGCATTGACCAACAGCTCGAAACGGCGGTCGCCGCCGAAGCCGACAATCTGATCCTGATCGGGGACTGCAGCCATATCTCTCCCGGCCCTATCCGGGGCGCGGCGTGATTTCCAGCAGGCTCAACGGTTTGGCCCGCTTTTAGTCGCTGCCCATGTAGAACAGGAACGCGATGAACAAGGACGACGTGATCGATGTGATCACCAGCAACGCGAAAGTCCGCCAAAAGGCTCCAAACCGGCCGAGCGTGTAAGCCCCCTTGAGCTGGCGATACATATGCACCGGCGGCACGAACATGGCGAGCAGCGAGATCAGCCCGCCCGGCAGGCCGAGCCAGCCGAACAAAGTCAGCGAAACCACGCCCAGCGACATGAAGCTGAGCGAGTAGATCGAGAAGATGGCGTGATCGTACAGGCCGACATCGCGGCGGAAGGCGAATAGCAGCCAGATGAAGGGCAAGGAGATCGGGATCAGCGCCCAGCTATATTTATAGCCGTAGGTCTTCATCTTGTAGAGCGTGAGGTCGGGGTTTTCCGACATATGGCTGACACTTCGGTCCAGCCACCGCCAGCCGGTGTTGATATGGGTCACCTTGGGGGCATTGGCGGCGGGATGGGAGATGAAGTTGCGCGCATCCAGCCCGATCTGAAGGCCGTTAAGCTCCTGCTTCAGATCGCTGATCTGCCCGTCCAACGCGGCGCCCGCGACTTTGTCCGTGATCTTGGCGCGCTCTGCCTGCAGGCCCGCCAGCTTGGCCTGGTCCTGGTTGAATAATACCTGGGTATCGACCGCGCCATGCGGCGTCAGGCTCACGGACTTGGCCTCGTGATTCCGCGCGAGGTTCGACACCACCGCGAACATCAGGAAGACCGAAAACAGGAATAGCGCCATCGGCGACACGAACTTGGCGCGCTCGCCATCGACATAGCGCCGCGTCAGCCGGCCCGGATGCCAGACGAGCATTGGCAGGGTCTTCCACAACTTGCCTTCGAAGTGGAACACGCCATGCGCGATATCGTGCACCAGCCCCATCAAATTCCTGTGGAGATGGCCCATCTGGCCGCAGGCATGGCAGAAGGGCCCGATCCGTTCGGTCCCGCAATTGGCGCAAGCGCCGCCTTCGTCATGCGCGCTATGCGCGCCCGCGTCACGCCCGCCGAAGGTGCGCGCCCACAGCGCGCCCGTCGCCAAGGATCCGATGCCGTCCCCTGCTTCGCTCATGCCGCCTTTCTTAGCGATTCACGCACCCTGTGAAAGCGTATCTTTCTTCCACCGAAAGCGATCACGTTCTAGGGAAACAGCATCATGACCGAGCAGACGCCTATCGACGCCCAAGCGCTCATCCACGAAATGGGCCGCCGCGCGCGCGCCGCGTCGGCGGTGCTGGCGCTCGCGCCAACCGCGACCAAGGCGGCAGCCTTGACGGCGGCGGCGAAGGCGCTGCGGGCGAGCGAGGCCGCAATCCTGGCGGCCAATGGCGAGGATGTGGCGCGGGGCGAGGCCAATGGCCTGACCGGCGCGATGCTCGACCGGCTGAAGCTCAATCCCCAGCGGGTCGAAGGCATCGCCGCAGGCCTCGAAGCGGTCGCGGCGCTGCCCGACCCGGTCGGCCAGGAAATCGACCGCACGACCCGCCCCAACGGCCTGATCCTGACCCGTGTGCGCGTGCCGCTCGGCGTGGTCGGGATCATCTATGAAAGCCGGCCCAACGTGACCGCGGATGCGGGCGGGCTCGCGATGATGGCGGGCAATGCCGCGATCCTGCGCGGCGGATCGGAAGCGCGCGCCAGCAATCATGCGATCCACGCCTGCCTGCAGCAGGGGTTGGCCGAAGCCGGCCTGCCCGAGGACGCGATCCAGCTCGTGCCGGTATCCGACCGTGCCGCGGTCGGGGCGATGCTGACGGCGGCCGGGCTGATCGACATCATCATCCCGCGCGGCGGCAAGAGCCTGGTCGCGCGCGTCCAGGCCGAGGCCAAGGTGCCGGTACTCGCGCACCTCGACGGCATCGTCCATCTCTATGTGGATCGCGCCGCCGACCCCGCCATGGCGCGCGACGTCGCGCTCAACGCCAAGATGCGCCGCACCGGCATTTGCGGCGCGATGGAAACGTTGCTGATCGATCGCGCCTTCGCGGATTCGAAACCGATACTGGCCGCCCTGGCCGATGCCGGTTGCGAGCTGCGCGGGACGGACGAGGTCCGCGCGATCGAACCGCGCGCCGTGGCCGCCACCGCCGAGGATTGGGATACCGAATATCTCGACGCGATCCTGTCCGTGGCGTTCGTCGACGGCGTCGACGGCGCGATGGCGCATATCGCCGCGCACGGATCGCACCATACCGACGGGATCGTGACCGAAGACCAGTTCACCGCCGAGCATTTCCTCAACGGGGTCGACAGCGCGATCGTCGCCTGGAACGCCTCCACCCAGTTCGCCGACGGCGGCGAATTCGGGCTGGGCGCCGAGATCGGCATCGCCACCGGCCGGTTGCACGCGCGCGGCCCGGTCGCGCTCGAAGGGCTCACCACCTATAAATGGCTGGTCAGGGGCACGGGCCAGACCCGGCCTTGATCCCGACGGGACTTCTTGGTGGATCGTTCAATCCCGCCCATGCCGGCCATCGCCGCATCAGCCTGCAGGCGATCGAGGCTTTGGGACTCGACGAATTGTGGTGGCTGGTCTCGCCCGGCAATCCGCTCAAGGACGGCGCGGACGACATGGCGCCTTTGTCCACACGCCTTGCCTCGGCCCGGCAGGCGTCGCGCCGCAGCCGGATCGTGCCGACCGCGATCGAGGCCGAACTGGGCACGCGCTACACCGCCGACACGCTGCGCAAGCTGGTGCGACTCTACCCGAATCGCCGCTTCATCTGGCTGATGGGGGCCGACAATCTCGCCCAGTTCCACCTTTGGCGCGACTGGCGGAGGATCGCGCGCACGATGCCGATTGCGGTGATTGCCCGTCCGGGGTATGATGGTGCTGCCCAAAACGCTCCGGCAATGGGCTGGCTCAGACGCTTCGTCCGGCGTCCAGGCCATGTGAAAAACTGGACGATCTGGAGTCCGCCGGCGCTCGTGCTGTTGCGCTTCCGCCCCGACCCTTCTTCCGCGACGCGGGTGCGCGCCCTTCGGCCCGACTGGACTTCATCCCTGAAAACCAATGGTCTGCGCGATCCCGTATCGCGCCGTCCGCTCCTGTAGGAGGTATTTTGCCCGCTACCGCCAAGCGTACTGCCGAACAGCCGCCCGCCGATCCGGCCGACAGTATCGAAGCTCTTCATCGGCTGGTGCTTTCATCGCTGGATGACGATCAGGCGGTGGAAACAGTGTCCATTCCTCTCGCCGGCAAATCCTCGATCGCCGACCATATGGTCGTCGCGTCGGGGCGCTCGAGCCGTCAGGTCGGGTCGATGGCCGCCAAACTGGTCGACAAGATCAAGGCGCTCACCGGCCGGTCCCCACGCGTCGAAGGCATGCCGACTGCCGATTGGGTGCTGATCGACGCCGGCGACGTGATCGTCCACCTGTTCCGCCCGGAAGTGCGCAGCTTCTACAATCTCGAGCGGATGTGGTCGTTCGGCGAAGCGCCCCGCCCCGTGCCCGAGGCAGTCGGCGCAGCCTGAGTGCTGCTACATATCGTAGCGCGCGGCCGCATCGGGCGAGGGCCCGAGGCGGAGTTGGTCGAACGTTATCTCAGCCGCGTATCGTGGCCGACCAGGATCACCGAATTGCCCGACACCGGCGGCAGGATGCCGCCTTTGCCGCCGGGCGCCAAAACCATCATCCTTGACGAAAAGGGCAAGAGCCTAGGCTCGGTCGCCTTCGCCAAACAACTCGGCCGCTGGCGCGATGACGGCATCCGCGAAACCCGCTTCCTGATCGGCGCCGCGGACGGTTTCGAAGATGCCGAACGAGTACAGGCCGATCTTTTGATAAATTTCGGCGCGATGACGTGGCCGCACTTGATGGCGCGCGCGATGCTCGCCGAGCAATTGTGGCGCGCCGCCAGCATCCTTGCCGGCCACCCGTATCATCGCGAGGGTTGAATGATCCTCGCTCTCCTTCTCGCCAGCGCGCCGCTGTCGCAGGCCCAGGCCGAAGCGCGGCTGGCCGCGCTCGATCGGGCCGCCAGCGCGCAGGAAGCGAAACTCGCCGCCGCCGAAGCCCCGCTCGCGCAATTGCTCGCCACCGCCCAGCGGTTGGCGCTGCGTCCGCCCGCGCTGGCCCTCGCCCGGCCGGGGGCGGTCGACGATACGGTACGCACCCGCGCCCTGATCGCCAGTCTGGTGCCAGAAATCCGGCGGCGCACCGCCGCGCTCCGCCGGCAGCGGATCGCGACGGATGCCTTGCGTGCCGAGACCGAGCAGGCGCTCGCGGCGATTCTCGACGCCGGCCAGGATGACGACACGCTGGCGCAATCCTCAAAGGAGACCGCGCGCCTGGCGGCGCTGCCGGCGCCCGCCTTCCCCAACGCCGCCGAAGGGCCGGGCGGCGCCTATCGGCTGCCGGCGGCGGGCAAGGTCCTGATCGGCATGGGCGAGCGCTCGATGGTCGGCGTGCGTGCGCGCGGGCTGACGCTGGCGACCGCGCCGGGCGCGACCGTGGTTGCCCCGGCGATGGCGCGGATCGCTTATGCCGGCCCCTTCCGCGGCTATGGCGACATCGTCATCCTCGACCATGGCCATGGCTGGACCACGATGCTGGCCGGACTCGAACTGGTGACCGCGAACAGCGGCGCGTTGGTCGCGGCAGGTTCTCCGCTCGGCCATATGGCGTCAACCGATCCCCGGCTGACGATCGAGCTGCGCCATGACGGCCGCGCGATCGACGCCGCGGCGATGGCGCTGCAATGACCGGCAAGCCCTCGTACAGGAAGCCGCGCGCAAGTCGGTTCCACCACCCTGCACAAGCGGCTAAAGCGGCATCCAGACGATGAAAGATTCCACGTACGATGCGTAAGATATTGCTCCGCTCCGGCGGCTTCGTGGCCGCGGCCCTGGTCCTTTCGGCAATGGTGGCCGCGCCCGCGTCCAGCGACAGCGACGATTACAAGCAGCTCGACCAGTTCATGGCCGTGTTCGAGCGGGTGAAGGCCGACTATGTCGACAAGGTCGACGACAAGGCGCTGATCAAGGGCGCGATCGACGGCATGCTCGCCAGCCTCGATCCGCACAGCTCGTACATGGACGCGCATGATTTCAAGAACATGCAGTCGACGACCGAAGGCAATTACGGTGGCCTCGGCCTGACCGTGCAGATGGACGAAGGCGCGGTGAAGGTGGTCGCGGCGAGCGAGGACACGCCCGCTTTCCGCGCCGGCATCAAGCCCGGCGACTATATCACCAACCTCGACGGCAATCTGATCTACGGCGATTCGCTCGACGAATCGGTCGACAAGATGCGCGGCACGCCCGGCACCAAGATCCGCCTTACGATCGTCCGCCCCGGCCGCGACAAGCCGTTCGACGTGACGCTGACGCGCGAGATCATCAACATCCAGCTGGTCAAATCGAAGGTCGTCAACAACGTCGGCATCATCAACATCAACGGCTTTTCCAAGCCGACCGGCCCCGGCGTCGAAAAGGCGATCGCGGATATCGACAAGCAGACCGGCGGCCACACGCTCGGCTATGTAATCGATCTGCGTAACAATCCGGGCGGATTGCTCGATCAGGCGATCGAAGTATCCGACATCTTCCTCGACCATGGCGAGATTGTCTCGCAGCGCGGCCGCGATAAGAGCGATATCGAGCGTTATTTCGCCGAATCGAAGGTCCGCGGCGACCTGACGCACGGCGCGCCGATCGTGGTGCTGGTCGATGCCGGCTCCGCGTCGGCCGCCGAGATCGTCGCCGCCGCGCTGCAGGATCAGCGCCGCGCGATCGTGATGGGCGAACGCAGCTTCGGCAAGGGATCGGTCCAGACCCTGCTGCCGCTGACCGACGACACCGCGCTCCGCCTGACCACCGCGCGTTATTACACGCCGTCGGGCCGTTCGGTGCAGGAAGGCGGCGTCGAGCCCGACGTCACCGTGCCGCAGCTCAGCGACGCCGATTACAAGGATCGGCCGCGCCTCCGCGAAGCCGATCTCAAGCGGCATCTGCTCAACCAGGCCAAGGTCGACAACAGCATCCTCGAGAACGATGCCAAGACCGACCCGCGCTTCGCCGCCACGCCGGACGAACTCAAGAAAGCGGGCGTCGAGGACTTCCAGCTCGATTATGCGATCAAGACGATCGCCCGGCTCGCCAATCCGGCGGTGCAGGTGGCGATGAACACTCCGCTGCCGAAGCCCGACAGGAAGCATTGATGCTGGCGCGCGCGCGAACCATTGCCCTGCTGCTGCCGCTTGCCCTGATGGCGGGCGCGCTCGGATCGCAATATCTGGGCCATCTCGTCCCCTGCGAGATGTGCATGTGGCAGCGTTATCCGCATTATGCGGCGATCGTCGCCGCCGCGCTGGCGATCCTGCTCCGCCGCACCCCGCTCAGCCTGCCGCTGACGATCCTCGCCGGCCTGCTGATCCTGACCAGCGGCGTGATCGGCGGCTTCCACGCCGGCGTCGAATATAAATGGTGGCCTGGCCCACAGCATTGCACCGGCCTGGTCCATGCCACTGGCGCCGATTTCATGAAGCAGTTGCTGGCGGCGCCGCTGATCCGTTGCGACGAACCGCAATGGACCTTGGCCGGGATCAGCCTGGCCGGGTTCAACTTCCTGATTTCGACCCTGGGTGGCCTCACGGTACTGGCTTTATGCCTCAAGCGCCGCTGAGCGAAGGGGAGCGCGCGGCAATGCTGCGCGTCGACCAGGCGGGCGAATTCGGCGCGACCCGCATCTATGCCGGCCAGCTGGCGGTGATGGGCGCACGCCACCCGGCCGCGCGCATGATCGCCCGCATGGCCGCGCAGGAAGAGCGTCATCGCGCCCGCTTCGACGCGATGATCGCCGAACGGCACGTGCGTCCGACCGCGCTCACGCCTTTATGGGATGTGGCCGGCTTCGCGCTCGGCGCGGCGACCGCCCTGATCGGCCCCGAGGCGGCAATGGCCTGCACCGCCGCGATCGAGACCGAAATAGACCGCCATTATGGCGCGCAGATTGACCGGCTGGGCGATACTGACCCTGAATTGGGCGGCGTCATCGCCGAATTTCGCGCCGAGGAGGTCGAGCATCGCGATGCCGCCATCGCCGCGGGCGCCGAGCAGGCCCCGGTCTATCCTTTGCTGTCCGCCGCGATCCGGCTTGGCTGCCGCGTCGCGATCGGCCTATCGGAGCGGATATGATGCGATATCCGCGCGTTCTGACTGTGATTCGAGGAGAGACGGCCATGATCAAGCATATCCTGCCGCTTGCGGCCGCGATCCTGGCCGGGCTCGGTGCCGCGCCCGCCTTCGCCCAGCAGAACGACAAGGCGCTGATCATCTACGGCAATGATCAATGCCCAGCCGGCACGGTCTGTATCCGCGCGCCCGAGAGCGAGCGCTTCCGGATCCCGCAGTCGCTGCGGTCGGGGCCGCTCGCACCGCAGGACCAGCCCTGGTCGCAGCGCGCCGCGTCGATGAACGACGTCAGCCAGTCGGGCACCGGCAGCTGCACCAATACCGGCGCGGGCGGCTGGACCGGCTGCTGGAAGCAGCAGATGCAGGCCGCGCGCGCCGAGAAGAAGCAGGACGCCGCGGCCGAGGCCGAATCGCCCCTGCCCAAGTAAGCGCGTTCACGCGGCGCTCAGGCAAAAAGGCGGATCGGTCCGAACATGAAAATCATCCTTCTCACCGCTGTTCTGGCGCTGTCCGCAGCCCAGCCTGCTTTCGCCGCCCCAGCGCCAACCAGGGAAAAAATTGCCACGCTTGTGGTGTTCGGCAACGATCCCTGCCCGCGCAGCAGCGACGACGAAATCGTGGTCTGCGCGCGTCAGCCGGAGAGCGAGCGCTACCGCATCCCCAAGCAGTTTCGCGGGAAAAAATATAACGAGGCGCGCGACGGCAGCTGGGCCGGCACCGCCAAGGTGCTGGAATATGTTAGCCGCCAAGGCCTACCCGGCAGCTGCAGCCCGACCGGCAGCTATGGCCAGACGGGTTGTTTCCGCAAATTCCTGGACGAGAATAGAAGGTAACCGCCGTCTTGGCGTTCTCTCGTTGAGAAGAGCGCCGATATCTTGACAGCCATCGCCAAAACGCATAGCTGGCGCGCTTTCGCGGGCCCCTTATCGGGATGGCTCACGATCCGGAATCGAAAGTAGAGAGAGCCATGTTCGCTATCGTGCGCACAGGCGGCAAGCAGTATCGCGTCGCCGCCGGAGACAAGATTGTCGTCGAGAAGCTTGAGGGTGAGGCCGGTACGGCGATCACGCTCGGCGACGTCCTGCTCGCAGGCGAAGGCTCGGAGATCAGGTCGGTCGAGGGCCTGACGGTCTCGGCCGAGATCCTGGCGCAGGGCCGCGGTGACAAGATCATCGTGTTCAAGAAGCGTCGCCGGCACAATTACCGCCGCCGCAACGGCCACCGCCAGTATCACACCGTCCTGAAGATCACCGCCATCGGCGGCGAGCAGGGCGAGAAGAAGGCCGCCGCCAAGAAGGCACCGGCCAAGAAGACCGCCGCTCCGGAAGCCGCACCCGCGGCTGCCGAAGCGTAAGCAGGAGCTAGAGAGCAATGGCACATAAGAAAGCAGGCGGCTCTTCGCGCAATGGTCGCGACTCCGCTGGCCGCCGTCTCGGCGTCAAGAAGTTCGGTGGCGAAACCGTCATCGGCGGCAACATCATCATCCGCCAGCGCGGGACCAAGGTCTATCCGGGCACCGGTGTCGGCATGGGCAAGGATCACACCCTGTTCGCGCTTACCGAGGGCCGCGTCGCCTTCCATACCGGCAAGCTTGGCCGTTCCTACGTCAGCGTGATTACCGCGCAAGCGGCCGAATAAACGGGCGAACGTGAAAACGGGTCGTCCAGTGGGCGACCCGAGATCCGGATAAGCCGGATCGTCAGGGAGACGGGTCGCACCGCCTCCCTTTTTCGTGTCTCCCTGATGTCCATGTCGCGGAAGCTTCACGCTTCTTCGGCAGGGCGAGCGACAGGAGACGATACCGATGTTCGCTGTAACCGAGCGCCTGCTGTTAAGGCCGGGCTGGATCGAGGATGCGCCCGCACTGGCGGCTGCGATCGACGATCGGGAGATCGTGCGTAACCTGACGCGCGTGCCGTGGCCCTATGCCTTGAGCGATGCGGAGACGTTCCTCGCATTGCCCGTGGATCTGATGCGCCCACGCTTTCTGATCTGCCGGCGCGACAGCAACGCGATCGTTGGCGGCATCGGGCTGAGTGGCGATATCGAGGCCGAACTGGGCTATTGGATCGCGCGCGATCATTGGGGCCGCGGCTATGCGACCGAGGCAGGACGCGCGGTGCTAGCGCTGGCGGATGCCAGCCTGCGCCTGCCGCGAATCAGGGCGCGGCATGCGCTCGACAATCACGCGTCGGCAGGCGTGCTGCGCAAGCTCGGCTTCCGGTCGACCGGTAAGAAAGCCTGGACGGCCAGCTTCGCGCGCGGGACGATGGAAACGCGCCTGTTCGTCCGCGAGCGCGAGGAAGCGTCGCAAGCGCTGGCGGCATAAGGATTTTCCCGGTGCGCTGCCCGCGCACCGGGCAGTCGTTAACCAAAAAACCCTATCGAACGATGTAGTTGCGCCAACGTCACGATAGGAACGTCAATTAAAGTAAACGCGAAAAATCGGGCGGGACGGCGTCCGATTCTTCCCCTAACGGCCTCTGGATACGCGGCCGTATCGCCGCATCGAGCCTGGGATTTGTAGTTTATGCGTACCCTGATTTCCGCCGCCGCTTTGTTCGCGGCCGCTCTGGCGGGCACCACCGCCTCGGCAACCGATATGCACTATCGCTACGATAATGCCGGTCACGCCAACACCCAGACGTACAGCTTCACCGTCGCCCAGACCGGCGATGTCACGATCTACACGATGCCCTCGACCGGCTATTACGAATCGACGCTCGGCGTCGAAGTAAACGGCCACGTGATCGACAACGGCATCCTGCCGCTGGGCAGCAGCTCGCCCGATTTCCACGCGACCAATCTCGGCAATTTCAACGCCGGCGACGTGATCGAATTTTTCCTGAACGTTTACGATCGCGACGCGGCGGGCACCTATCTCGGCACCTATTACACCGATGTCGCGGACAATGCCGACGGCCTGAACCACATCTTCGCCAACGCCTATCCGGGCGAGCCCTGGATCGGCGTGCCAGGCGGTATCTTCCTCGGCTTCGAGGACACGACCACCGGCGATAATCGCGGCGACAACAATTATAACGATTACACCTTCGTCGCCTCGAACCTGATCATCGGCGCACCGATCCCGCATCATCCGATCGGCGGCGGCGACAATGACAGCGCGGCTGTGCCCGAACCCGCCAGCTGGGCGATGATGGTCGGCGGCTTCGGCATGATGGGCGCCATGATGCGCCGTCGCCGCTCGGTCCGGGCTTTCGCCTGAACCCTTAAGCTTCGCATTTCCGCCGTCTTCAGCTAGGCGGCGGCATGCATTTTCTCGATCAGGCAAAGATCTTCATCCGCTCGGGTAGCGGCGGGCCGGGCGCAGTGTCGTTCCGGCGCGAGAAGTATATGGAATATGGCGGCCCCAACGGCGGCAACGGCGGCAAGGGTGGCGACATCATCTTCGAAGCCGTGCCCGGCCTCAATACGCTGATCGATTTCCGCTACACGCAGCATTTCCGGGCACAGCGCGGCTCGCCGGGCGCGGGTACCGACCGCACCGGCGCCGGCGGCGACGATCTCGTCATCAAGGTGCCGGTCGGTACGCAGGTCCTCGCCGACGACGAGGAACGTTCGCTGCTGCTCGACATGACCGAGGCCGGCCAGCGGGTCGTCTATCTGCGCGGCGGCGACGGCGGTCGCGGCAATGCCAGCTACAAGACTTCGACCAATCGTGCCCCGCGCCAGCACGGCCCCGGCTGGCCGGGCGAGGAAATGTATGTCTGGCTGCGGCTGAAATTGCTGGCCGACGCCGGCCTGCTCGGCCTGCCCAATGCCGGCAAATCGACCTTCATCAACGCCGTCAGCAATGCCGGCGCCAAGGTCGGCGCTTACCCCTTCACCACGATCCACCCGCAATTGGGCGTCGCCAGCCGCCATGGCCGCGAATTCGTGATCGCCGACATCCCCGGCCTGATCGAGGGTGCCGCCGACGGTGCCGGCATCGGCGACCGTTTCCTCGGCCACATCGAACGCTGCCGCGTGCTGCTCCATCTGGTCGATGCGAGCGGCGAGGATCCGGTCGAAGCGTGGCGCGTCGTGCGCGGCGAGCTCGACGCCTATGGCGCGGGCCTGGTCGACAAGCCCGAAATCCTCGCGCTCAACAAGATCGATGCAGTCGATCCCAAGGAGGTCGCGAAGCTGGCCAAGAAGCTCGCCAAGGCATCCGGCGAGCAGCCGATCCTGCTGTCGGGCGCGAGCGGCGAAGGTGTCGAGGCGGCGCTCGACCGCCTCATCGCCGAGCTTGGACCGGTCATGCCCAAAGCCGAAGAGCCCGACGAATGGTCGCCCATCTAGGCGCCGCCCGCTTCGCGCCCGGCGCTTGCCCGCGTTTGATCGTCAAGATCGGGTCGGCCCTGCTGGTCGATCCTGCGGGCGCGATCCGGCGCGACTGGCTGGCGGGCGTGGTCGCGGATATCGCCGCGCGCATCGCGGCCGGCCAGCAGATCGCGATCGTTTCCTCGGGCGCGATCGCGCTCGGCGCGCGCCGGCTCGGCCTCGCCAAGGGCGGGCGGGCCAGCCTGGAGGATGCGCAGGCGGCGGCGGCGACCGGCCAGATCGGGCTCAGCCACGCCTGGGCGGAATTGCTCGGCGGTGAAAATCTGACAGCGGCGCAGATTTTGGTGACGCTCGACGATCTGGAGGATCGCCGCCGTTATCTCAACGCCTCGGCGACGCTCGACCGGCTGCTCACGCTCGGCGTGGTGCCGGTCATCAACGAGAATGATTCGGTCGCGACCGAGGAAATCCGCTTCGGCGACAATGACCGGCTGGCGGCGCGCATCGCCCAGGCCGCCGGCGCCGACGGCGTGATCCTGTTGTCGGACGTCGATGGGCTCTACACCGCCAACCCCGCGCGCGATCCCGCCGCGACTTTGATTCCCGAAGTGACCGAGGTCGACGCGCGCATCCGCGCGATGGCCGACGGCGGATCGGATTCGGGGATGGGCTCGGGCGGCATGGTCTCCAAGCTGGAAGCGGCACGGATCGCGCTCGCCGGCGGCGCACATCTCGCGATCATCTCCGGCAAACAGGATCGGCCCTTGTCCGCCTTCGCCGAAAATGGCCGCGGCACGGTGTTCGTCGCGGGCAACGGCGCGTCGGCGCGCAAGGCGTGGCTCGCCGGCCGCTTGACCGTGCACGGCTGCGTGACGGTGGATACAGGCGCGATCGCGGCGCTGCGGCAGGGCAAGAGCCTGCTCGCCGCCGGTGCGACTCAGGTCGATGGCCAGTTCGCGCGTGGCGACGTGATCGAAATCGCAGATGCGGACGGCGCGAAGATCGCGCGCGGCTTGTCCGAATATGATTCCGCCGATGCCGCCCGCATCGTCGGCCACCGCAGCGACGCCCACGCCGCCCTGCTCGGCTATGCGCCTCGCACCGCCTTGGTCCATCGCGACCATCTGGTTTTGCTCTGATGCGGCTCGCGATCACCGGCGGCACCGGTTTCGTCGGTTCGCATCTGATCGAGGCCGCGCTCGCTGAAGGCCATCAGGTCAACGCGCTCACCCGCCGCGCCCAGCCGCCGCAGGAGGGCGTCACCTGGATCGAGGGCGCGCTCGACCGGCCCGACAGCCTCGCGGCCTTGTGCGAGGGCTGCGACGCGGTGATCCATGTCGCGGGCGTGATCAACGGAGACGCGCAGGCCTTTCATGACGGCAATGTCGTCGGCACCGAGAATATGATCGCCGCCGCCGCCGGTACGGGCATCACGCGCTTCATCCATATCTCGTCGCTCGCCGCGCGCGAGCCGCGGCTTTCGGCTTATGGCCGCTCGAAACGCGAATCGGAGGCGCCGGTGATCGCCGCCGGCCATGATTGGACGATCATCCGCCCGCCCGCCATCTACGGGCCGCGCGACCGCGAAATGTTCGAACTGTTCCGGATCGCGAAGAAAGGGATCATCCCCCTTCCTCCCGGCGGGCATCTGTCGATCATCCATGTTCGGGACCTGTGCCGGCTGATGCTCGCCTGCCTCGCCAGCGAGGCGAGCCACGGCCGCAGTTACGAGCCCGATGACGGCCATCCCGGCGGCTGGACGATGGTCGAGCTCGCCTGCGGGATCGGCCGCGCGGTGGGCAACAAGGTGCTTCCCATACCCCTGCCGAAAGGCCTGCTGATGCTGGGCGTCCGGCTCGATACGCTGATCCGGGGCAAGAAGGCCAAGCTGACCCGCGATCGCGTCGATTATTTCTGCCATCCCGACTGGACGGCTGCTCCCCATGCGCAGCCTCCGGCCGATTTATGGCGCGCGCAAATCCCGACCGAGGAAGGATTGGCCGCCACCGCGCGTTGGTACAAGGCCCAGGGTTGGCTCTGAAACGCCCACTTCATGCCGCAATCGCTTGGCAAGCCCGGCTCACGTTCCGTAAAGGCTAAGCAATGACCGACCATGACGAGATTTTCGAGCGCGTCGCCGAGCAGATCGAGCCCTTCAACAAAAAGGGCGTCGACCTGACCGACGCCACCACCTTTGCCGGCGATCTCGAATGGGACAGCTTGACGGTGATGGATTTCGTCGCGGCGGTCGAGGACGAGTTCGATATATTGATCACGATGAACATGCAGGCCGAGATCGACACGGTCGGTCAGCTCGTCGCCACGATCAGCAAGCTGAAGAAGGCCGCGTGATGACCGACGCGATCGACACGCCCGAGGATATTAGCCTGGCCAATCTGCCGAACCCGGCCGGCGCGCACGATCTGCTGTCCAAGTTCAAGCCGCTGATCAACGAGCGCGAGGCCTTGCTCGCGACCGGCGTGCGCGATCCCTTCTCGATCGTGATGACCGAGGTCAAATCGCCGACGCTGGCGGTGATCCAGGGCAAGGATACGATCCTGCTCGGCACCTACAATTATATGGGCATGACCTTCGATCCCGACGTCGTCGCGGCGGGCAAGAAGGCGCTCGACGAATTCGGCGCGGGCACGACCGGCAGCCGCGTCCTCAACGGCACCTATCAGGGCCATCGCGAATGCGAGGACGCGCTCAAGGAATTTTACGGCACGAAGCACGCGATCGTCTTCTCGACCGGCTACCAGGCCAATCTCGGAATCATCTCGACGCTGGCCGGCAAGGGCGATTACGTCATCCTCGACGCAGATAGCCATGCTTCCATCTATGACGGCTGCTGGCTCGGCAATGCCGAGATCGTCCGTTTCCGCCACAACAGCGTCGAGGATCTCGACAAGCGCCTCGGCCGACTGCCCAAGGAAGCGGGCAAGCTGGTCGTGCTCGAAGGCGTCTATTCGATGTTCGGCGACGTCGCCCCGCTGCCCGAGATGGTCACGGTCGCGAAGAAGCATGGGGCGATGATCCTGTGCGACGAAGCCCATGGCATGGGCTTTTTCGGGCCCAACGGGCGCGGTGTGTACGAGGAGATGGGGTGCGAGGACGATATCGACTTCGTCGTCGGCACCTTTTCCAAGTCGGTCGGCACGGTCGGCGGCTTCTGCGTCTCCAACCATCCCGATTTCGAGGTGCTGCGCCTCGTCTGCCGGCCTTACGTCTTCACCGCGTCGCTGCCGCCGTCGGTGGTTGCGACCGCCGCGGCCTCGATTCGCAAGCTGATGCATGCGGGCGACAAGCGCGCGCACCTCTGGAAAAATTCGAAGCGGCTCCACCAGGGCCTGCGCGACCTCGGCTATCATATCGCGACCCAGACCGCGCAATCGGCGATCATCGCGGTGATGCTGCCCGATCAGGAGACCGCGGTCGGCCTGTGGCAGGCGTTACTCGAGGGCGGCCTCTACGTGAACCTTGCTCGTCCCCCCGCCACCCCGGCCGGCACCTATCTGCTGCGTTGCTCGCTCTGTGCCGAGCATTCGGACGAACAGGTCGGCCAGATCATCGAGATTTTCGCCACGGCGGGGCGCGCGGTCGGGTGCATTTCCTGAGCAACTATATTGCGTGCAGAGGCCCGTTGGGGATCGCGCTCTTCCGGAGATTGACGCTTCCGGCTATGCGCAGGCCATGAGCGACGATGTGTCCTCACGCGCGGCATCCGATCCGCAGACCAGGATAAAGCTGCTCGGCGGCCTGGTCGCGCTCGCCGCCGCCTTCCTGCTCGCCGCCTTGCTCACCCTGGTGCAGCAGTCGAACAACCAGCGCGACGCCGCGCTCGCGCGCAAGCAGCACAGTTATGACATCGTCCTGCTGACCGGCCAGATCGGCAGCGCCTTTGGCCAGTCCGAGGCGGCGCTCGGCCGCTACGTCATCAATGGCGATCGCGCCACCGGTACGCTCTATTACGACCAATGGCGCCAGGTCGGCTATCTGCTCGACAATATGGAAGATCTGGTGCGGGACGATCCCCGCCAGGAAGCGCGGCTCAAGCATCTTCGCGCGCTTTATACCCAGCGCGGCGGCGAACTCGGTCTGCCCGCCCAGCTCGCCAGCCTCAAGCGCGGCTGGAGCGCCATCTCGCTGTTCGCGATCGCAGGCAAATCGCCGACGCTGAAGGACATCGCGACGACCCTGCAGGCGATGGCCGATGCCGAAAATATCCTGCTCGGCAAAAGATCGACCTTCGCCGCCGATCAGGTCGATCGCTCGAACAATTACGCGTATCTGCTGTCGGTGGTCGGCATCATGCTGGCCTTGTCGGTGGTGGCGCTGGCCTGGCTGGTGACGATCGCGCTGGCCGACCGCCGCGTCGCGCGCGAGATCGCCGATGTCGAAACCGATCGCGCCCAGGCGCTGGAGCAAGCCGTCGCCGAACGCACCGCCGAACTGCGCGACGCCAATCTCCGCCTGATCGAGGAGGGCAAGACCCGGGCCGAGGCCGAATCCAAGCTGCGCCAGCTCCAGAAGATGGAGGCGGTCGGCCAATTGACCGGCGGCATCGCGCACGACTTCAACAATATGCTGGCGGTGGTGCTGGGCGGGCTGGAAATGGCCAAGCGGCGCGTCGAAGAACAGGCGAGTGAAGCATCGCGCCATATCGACAGCGCGCTTGAGGGCGCCAACCGCGCCGCCGCGCTGACGCGCCGCCTGCTATCCTTCGCGCGGGCCGAACCTTTGCTGCCGGGCGGCGTCGGTGCGGGCCAGCTGATGCGCGACATGTCCGATCTGCTCGATCGCACGATCGGCGAACGGATCGAGGTGCGCATCCTGAGCGAGGCCGACACCTGGCCGGTGTGGGTCGACGCCTATCAGCTCGAAAATGCGATCCTGAACCTCGCGGTCAACGCACGCGATGCGATGAACGGCGAGGGGCTGCTGACGATGAGCGCGGCCAATGTGCGCCTCGACGATGGCGAGATCGGCACGCTCGCCGGCGGCGACTATGTCCGGATCGCGGTGGCCGACAACGGCACCGGCATGAGCGCCGAGACGCTCGAGCGGGTGTTCGAGCCCTTCTTCACCACCAAGCCGGTCGGTCAGGGCACGGGCCTGGGCCTGTCGCAGATTTCAGGCTTCGCGCGTCAATCGGGCGGCGACGTGGCGATCGAGTCCGCACTCGGCGAAGGCACCACCGTCTCGATCTACCTGCCGCGCCATGCCGGACAAGTGAAGGCTGCGCCGGAACGTGCCGCCGCCAATCCGGCCAAGCGCGCGACCGTCAATACCGGCACGATCCTGGTGGTGGAGGACGATCCGCGCGTGCGCGCCGCGACCGGCACCGCGCTGGAGGAGCTTGGCTATTCCTTCATATTGTGCGGATCCGGCCCGGAGGCGCTCGCCGAACTCGAGAAGCGCGACGATATCGGCCTGGTGATCACCGATGTGGTGATGCCCGGCATGACCGGCCCCGAGCTGGCGCACACCGTCCGCGCGCGCCATCCCGACATCGGCCTGCTGTTCGTCACCGGCTATGTCGGCGAAGCGGGTGAGGCCGAGAGCTTCAAAGGGTCCGAAGTGCTGCGCAAGCCCTTCACGCTGCGCGCGCTGGCAGACGCGCTGGAATCAGCCGCCGCCAATATGCAATCCACTGAGCGCGCGGCTTAACCGACGCGATCTGGATTGCTTCGCCGCCACGCGGCTCGCAATGACATCTCTTAAATCGTCATTGCGAGCGCAGCGAAGCAATCCAGCTTCGGCCGGCGCGCTCCGTCTAGTTGCCCGTCTGAGCGCGGTGCAGCAGCTTCTGATCGGCCAGCACCAACGCCATCATCGCCTCGACCACCGGCGCGCCACGGATAGCAACGCACGGATCATGGCGGCCCTTGGTCCGGATTTCGGTCGCCCGCCCGTCCCGGTCGATCGTTTCGACCGGGGTCAGGATCGACGAGGTCGGCTTGAACGCAACCCGCACCACCACCGGTTGGCCCGACGAAATGCCGCCGAGGATACCGCCGGCATGGTTGGCGAGGAATTCCGGCTTGCCGTCCGCGCCGGGCCGGATCGCATCGGCATTCTGTTCGCCGGTCAGCCGCGCCGCGCCGAAACCGTCGCCGATCTCGACGCCCTTGGCCGCATTGATGCTCATCATCGCCGAGGCCAGCTCGCTGTCGAGCTTGGCGTAAAGCGGCGCGCCCCAGCCGGGCGGCACGCCCCCGGCGATACATTCGACCACCGCGCCGACCGACGAGCCGTTCTTGCGCGCCTCGTCGACGATCTTTTCCCAGCGCGCTGCGGCGTCGGCATCCGGGCAGAAGAAGGGATTCGCGTCGATCTGGCTTGCGTCGAACCGCGTGCGGTCGATCGCGTCGCCGCCAAGCTCAACCAGATAGGCACTGATCCGCACCTCCGGAATCACCAGCCGGGCGATACCGCCGGCCGCGACCCGCGCCGCCGTCTCGCGCGCCGAGGAGCGCCCACCGCCGCGATAGTCGCGGAAGCCATATTTGGCGTCATAGGTGTAATCTGCATGACCCGGCCGATACGCCAGAGCGACGTCGGAATAATCCTTCGAGCGCTGGTCGACATTCTCGATCATCAGGCTGATCGGTGTGCCGGTGGTGCGGCCTTCGAACGTGCCCGACAGAATGCGGACCCGATCGGGCTCCTGCCGCTGCGTGGTGAAGCGCGATGTGCCCGGCCGACGCTTCTCCAGCCATGGCTGCAGATCGTCTTCCGATAGGGTCAAGCCCGGCGGACATCCATCCACAACCGCGCCAAGCGCAGGCCCGTGGCTTTCCCCCCAGGTCGTAAAGCGAAAGACGCGCCCGAATGTGTTGAAGCTCACGCCAGCGCGATGTCCGGGGCGTCCTCCGCCTTCATGCCGATGACGTTGTAACCCGCATCGACATGGTGGATTTCGCCGGTCACGCCGCTCGATAGATCGGACAGGAGATACAGGCCCGCGCCGCCGACTTCCTCGATCGTGACATTGCGCCGCAGCGGGCTGTTGAGCTCGTTCCACTTCAAAATGTAGCGGAAGTCGCCGATGCCGCTCGCGGCCAGCGTCTTGATCGGGCCGGCGGAGATCGCGTTGACCCGGATATTCTCCGGCCCGAGGTCCATCGCCAGATATTTGACGCTCGTCTCCAGCGCCGCCTTGGCCACGCCCATGACGTTGTAATGGGGGACGACTTTCTCCGCGCCGTAATAAGTGAGCGTCAGGATCGAGCCGCCGTTGGGCATCATCCTGCGCGCATGCCGCGTCACCGCGACCATCGAGTAGGCCGAGATGTTCATCGTCATCAGAAAATTGTCGAGGCTGGTGTCGACATAGAGGCCGCGCAGCTCGTTCTTGTCGGAGAAGCCGATCGCGTGGACGAGAAAATCGATCGTCGGCCACAATTTCGCCAGCTCGGCGAAGGCGTATTCGAGATTGTCGGCATCCGATACATCGCATCCGACGAGGTGCGGCACGCCCAATTCCTGGGCGAGCGGAAGAACCCGCTTTTCCATCATCGGGCCCTGGTAAGAGAAGGCGAGTTCGGCGCCCTGTGCGCTCAAGGCCTTGGCGATACCCCAAGCGAGAGACTTGTCGTTGGCGAGGCCCATGATCAGCCCCCGCTTTCCTTCCATCAGCCCGGCCATCATTCCTCCGTCGATGCTTCGCGTGCGTCCCTTACGCTGTCGCCGGGGGTTTCCGCCAGTGCCGCGTTCAGGTGCGCGCCGATTACCAGCCCGAAACCGACCAGCCAGAAGAAGAACAGGGCGACGATGAAACCGGCAAGGCTGCCATAGGTCCGCCCATAGCCGCCCAGCAGCGCCAGCATCGGCGGCAGGATCGCCGTCACCGACGCCCACCACAAGGTGGTGAAGGCCGCGCCGGGCCATTTCGGGCATTTGGTCCAGCGATATTTGCTGGGCGTGAGCGAATAGAAGATCAGATAGAGCGCGGCGAACAGCGCCCCGAGCGGCGCGAGACGGGTCCAGCCGATCCAGCCGATCACATCGTCGGAGCCCGGCACGACCCGGTCGAGGAAGTTGGCGACGCCCGTCAGCAGCAATTGCGCGCTGAACGCGGCCAGCATCAGGATCACCGCACCGATCACCAGGGCCGCCGACAGCAGGCGATAATGCCAGAACGGCTTGGAGAAACGCAGCCCGTAGGCGCGGCGCAATATATCGCGGATCGTCTCGATGAAGCTGCCCGTCGTCCACAGCCCGACCAGCCCGCCGACCCACAGCAACGCGCCGGTGCGCTGCTTGAGCACTTCGTCGATCGGCGCTTTCAACAGATCGCGCACCGCGTGCGGCAGCGTGCTCAGGAAGCTGTAGATCGCATTTTCGGTGTCGTAGCTATGGCCCAGGCTGTGCGCGAGCCAAGCCAGCACGATGAAGAACGGGAAGAGCGAGATCAACGCGAGATAAGCGAGATTGCCCGCATGGATGAAGCCGTCGGAATAGACGCCGACCGCGATCCGTTTGACGATGTTGAACAGGCGCCAATGACGCCGGTCCTGTTCTACATGATCCCCACGCCGTTCCGGCGATTCGGGTGATATGTCCTGAATGACGCGGGCTCCCTAAACAGCCAGCGCCTATACGCCCAGATTGGCGCGCGGGTTGCGCGCTTCGTCGCCCGACCAGTTTTCCACGAACTGCTTGAGCGCCTCGTCGTCCGCCGGCAGGTCGATCATCAGCGTGACGAGCTGGTCGCCACGACCGCCGCCGCGCTTGTGGAAACCGCGTCCTTTCAGGCGCAGCACCTTGCCCGAGGTCGAGCCTTCGGGGATCGTCATCATCACCGCACCCTCGACCGTCGGCAGCTTGATCCGCGCGCCCAGCACCGCCTCGTCGAGCCGAACCGGCAGATCGAGCCGCACGTCGTCGCCGTCGCGCGTGAAGAAACGGTGCGGCTTGACCTCGACGCTGACGGTCGCGTCGCCGGGGCCGCCCGGCCCTGGCTCGCCCTGCCCCGCCAGCCGCATCGGCGTGCCGCCGACCGCTTCGGCACTGATCTTGAGATCGATCGTCTTGCCCGATGACAAGGTGATGCGCTGCGCCTTCAGCGCGGCGGCATCCTCGAAATCGATCGCAAGCCGGTACGCCGCGTCGGCGCCCTTATTGGGTTTGGCGCGCGCGCCGAACCCGCCGAACCCGCTCGGGCCCGACGATTTGCGCGAATTGCCGAAGATACCCTCGAAGATGTCGCCGAAGTCCGCCGCCGCGGCGTCACCGAAGTCGAAGGCGTCGCCGCCGGGCGCGCCGCGCGTCGCGCGGAATCCGCCCGTGCCGCTGCGCTGCCCGCCGAAGCCGAACGGCATCTTGGGATTGCCCTGCTCGTCCAGTTCGCCCCGATCATATTGGGCGCGCTTGTCCTTATCCATCAGCAGGTCATAGGCCTGCGTCACCTCATTGAAGCGCGCCGTGGCCTTGGGATTGTCCTTGTTCTTGTCGGGGTGCAGCTCCTTCGCGAGCTTGCGATAGGCCTTCTTGATCGTGGCCTCGTCCGCGCCGCGCGCGACCCCCAAAGTCGTGTATAGATCCGCCATGTATTCTCCTTAGGCGGATGTGCGGAGTGACGCGAGTTTCGACAAGGGAAAAACGGCACTGCGGCAGCGTTCGCGCGTTGTCGCGCGCAAACCGGTCATTCTCAGGCCAATCATTCTCAGGCCAATCATTCTCAGGCCAATCATTCTCAGGAAAGTCATGAAACCCTATCCGTGCCCCAATTGCGGGCGCCCGAACCATTTCGAGGTGCGCGTCTGCCTCAATTGCAGCTTCACGCTCGGCTATGATCCGCAAAGCGACCGCTTCCTGTTCCTGGGGGACAGCGCGACCACCTGGCGCGACAGCGACGGGCAGGATCACCCGGTGCTCGTCTGCGCGAACAACAATGCCTATCAGATCTGCAACTGGCTGGTACCGGCGGTCGGCAATCAGCCGATGTGCCTCGCGTGCAAGCATAACCGCACGATTCCCGATCTGACCGGGCCGAGCGTGCCCGAGCGCTGGGCCAAGATCGAGGCGGCCAAGCGCCGCCTGTTCCACACCTTGCTCCACCTCAACCTGCCGATCGAAACAGTGAAGGAAGCGGAGGCGAACGGCACGTCCCCCGGGCTCGCCTTTGATTTCCTCTACGATCCGGTCGGCGAGCAGACCGGCACCGTCCAGATCACCACCGGTCATGAAGCGGGCGTGATCACGCTTAACCTGCTCGAGGCGGATGACGTCCAGCGCGAGAAGATGCGCACCCGTCTTGGCGAACCCTATCGCACCATCCTCGGCCATTTCCGGCACGAGGTCGGCCATTATTATTTCTCGCGGCTGATCGAGGACACGGCCGAAGTCGAGAATTTCCGTACGCTCTTCGGCGACGAACGGATCAGCTATGAGGATGCCAAGAACCAGCATTATGGCGAGGGCGGATCAGGCTGGTCGACCGATTATGTCTCCGCCTACGCGACAATGCACCCGTGGGAGGATTTCGCCGAAACCTTCGCCCACCTGATGCACATCACCGACGCGCTCGCCACGCTCGACGGCTTCGGCATGCGCATGACCAAATGGAAGTGGCGGGAGGAAGAACCCTCGGTCGACTTCGATCCCTACCATGCCGAGATCGGCCAGTTGGTCCAGGAATGGCGGCCGTTCGCCTTCGCCGAGAATGCGATCAACCGCAGCATGGGCCAGCCCGATCTGTACCCGTTCCAGCTATCGCAAAAGATCGTCGCCAAGCTCGATTACATCAACCGCCTGCTCCAGCGGGCCGGGCACGGCGAGATCGCGGCCAAGGACCCGGCCCGGCGCGAAGAACGCGAGCGGGACGCGGCCTAGGCGCCCGCCGCCGCGAGCAGCGCCTTGACCTCGCGAAACGATATCCCGTCCGACGGCGCGTCGAGATCGCCCGCCGCGAGCCGGTTCGCGACGTCGCGCAATTCGCCCATCACCTTCATGTAGAGCGCGGAGCCGAGGCTGATCCGCTTGACGCCCGCTGCCGCCAGCTCTGCCATCGGCACGATCCCGTCGGCGGGCGAGATCAGCAGGTTGACCGGCTTGGGCGCGACCGCACGCACGATCGCCTTCACGCCCGCCATGTCCGACGGATAAGGCGCATAGAGCACGTCGGCGCCGACTTCGGCGAACGCGGTCAGCCGGCGCACCGTGTCGTCGATGTCGGGCCGGCCCTGGATGAAATTGTCGCAGCGGCCGGTGAGCAGGATCCGGCCGCGCGCCACCTTTGCCGCGGCGGCGACGCGCGCGACCGCATCGTCGAAATCGCGGATCGGTCGGTCGGCATCGCCGCTCGTATCCTCGATGCCGATCCCGGCGAGCCCCGCCTGGATCGCCGCTTCGACCGTGCCGGCGACATCCTCCGGCTTCTCGCCATAACCGTCCTCGAAATCGCCGTTGACCGGCAGGCCGGTCAGCCCGCCCAGCAATTGCGCATGATCGAGATGTTCGTTGCGGCTGACCGCGTGGACGCCGTCGACTCGTCCCATCGCCGCCGCGATCGCCGCCGAGGAGGTACCGATCGCCTGGAAGCCCGCCTGCCTGAGCAGCAAGGCCGACGTGCCGTCCCAGGCGTTGGGCATGATGAACAGGCTGTCGTGCAGCGCACGGAACCGTTGGTAGAGCTCGGGCTGGTTCATTATCCTCTCCTTGAAATCGCGCCGTGGCGGCGTTCATGGCCCAACAGATGGTCCTTGGCGGCAAGCCCGCCCGCGAAGCCGGTCAGCGCACCGTTCGATCCGAGCACGCGATGGCATGGCGCGATGATCGAGATCGGGTTGCGGCCATTGGCGGCGCCGACCGCGCGCGACGCGCTCGGCCGCCCGATCTGGCGCGCAATCTCGCCATAGCTGCGCGTCTCGCCGAACGGGATCGTCAGCAACGCCGCCCACACTGTCTTCTGGAATTCGGTACCCTGGAAATCGAGCGGCACCGTGAAGGCCTGCAACCGGCCCGCGAAATAGCCGCCAAGCTGGCGTTCGGTTTCGGCCAGCACCGCATGATCGGGGCTTTCGACCATCGCGCCCAGCCGCACCCGATCGGGATCGTCCTGCTCCCACAGGATCGCGACCAGCCCCGCGTCGCTCGCCACCAGTTTCAGCGTTCCGACCGGACTCGGCACATGTTTGAAGACGAGGGGCATGGGCTTCCTGATAGCGGCATACTGTCACCATTATGGCAGCAGCCTGCATCGCTGGCGTGACGATGAGCCGCCATGCTAGGCCGTGCGCGACACGTGCGCAAAGACACGGACGAGGAGGAATGATGAAGCGGACCCGCTTATTCGCGCTGCTGCTGTGCATGCTGTTTGCTTTGCCCGCGGCGGCGGCCGGCTTTCTCCATGCCGACGGCACGCGCATCGTCGACGGCGACAACCGCCCGATCCTGCTGCGCGGCATGGGTCTGGGCGGCTGGATGATCCAGGAAGGCTATATGCTGCAGGCCGGGCAGGATCAGCAGCACGTGATCCGCCGCGACATCACCAGCCTGGTCGGGCCGGACAAGGCCGCCGCTTTCTACCGCGCCTGGCTCGACAATTTCGTCACCAAGGCGGACGTCGATGCGCTGGCGGGCTGGGGCTTCAACTCGATCCGCCTGCCGATCCATTACGACATATTGACCCTGCCCGCCGACCAGGAGCCGAAGGCGGGCACCGACACCTGGCATGAAGACGGCTTCCGCCGGATCGACGCGCTCGCCGATTGGGCGCGGGCGAACAATATGTACCTCATCCTCGATCTGCACGCCGCGCCCGGCGGCCAGGGCAGCGACCTGCCGATCGCCGACCGCGATCCGGCCAAGCCAAGCTTGTGGGACAGCGCCGAGAATCGCCGCAAGACGGTCGCCTTGTGGCGCAGGCTTGCCGCGCGCTACGCCAAGGATCCCGCGATCGGCGGCTACGATATCCTCAACGAGACCAATTGGGATTTCTCCGGCCCGGGCGGCGGCCATGGCTGCCAGGAGAAAGATAGCGCGCCACTGCGCCAGTTCATGATCGAGATCACCGCCGCGATCCGCTCGGTCGACAAGGATCATATGATCGTGATCGAGGGCAATTGCTGGGGTAACAATTATGCCGGCGTGCTGCCCTTGTGGGACGGCAACATGGCGCTGAGCTTTCACAAATATTGGAACGCCAATGACGAGGCCTCGGTCGCGGCGGCGCTGAAGCTGCGCGACGACAATCATGCCCCGGTGTGGATGGGCGAATCGGGCGAGAATTCGGACGTCTGGTTCCGCGACGTGATCGCCCTGGTCGAGGCGCACGACATCGGCTGGTCCTTCTGGCCGCTCAAGAAACTGGGCTTCAACAATCCGCTCGAAGTCGTGCCCAATCCCGGCTGGGCGCCGCTTGCCGCCTGGCTGCGCGGCGATGCCGGCGCGGCGAAGCCGAGCGCGGACGCGGCGTGGGCGGCACTGTCCGGCCTCGCAAATCACGACATACGCTTCGAGAACAACCTGCCGCATCCCGAGGTGATCGACGCCATGTTCCGGCAGCCGCACAGCGACGCGAGCCTGCCGTTCAAGCATCACGCGATCGGCGCAGGCGAGGCAGCGATCGCGGCGGTCGACTACGACATGGGCCGCGCGGGCCATGTCTATCGCGACACGGTCGACGCCGACTATCATATCGCGACGGGCACGGCCGAGACGGCGGGCAATAGCGGGCGGACCTACCGCAATGACGGCGTCGATATCGCGATCGGCAAAAATGGCCCCGAAGTCGCCGATTTCCGCGACGGCGAGTGGATGGCCTACACGCTCGACGCGCAAGCTGCGGGCAGCCGCGCGATCGCGTTGGACGGTGGCGGCAGCGGTACGATCGCGCTGTCGCTCAACGGAGCACCGCCGGTGACGGTGGCGCTATCGGGCAGCGATTGGGCGAACGTCCGCGCGCCGGGTTTCGTCTTCCTGCCGGGCAATAACCGGCTGGTCGTCAGCGCGGTCCATTGCGATTGCCGGCTGTCGCGGATCCGCGTGCTGGCGAAATAGTCAGAACGCGCCGCCCAAAGCGCGCACCAGATCGGCCGCCACGTCGAGCCGGCGGGCGTGAATCTGGAGCAAGGTGCGTTCGGCGTCGAGCGCGGCGGTCTGCGCGGTGACCACCTCCAGATAATCGGACGCGCCGTCGCGATAGCGGATCAGGGCCAGATCGCGCGTCCGCTCGGCGGCGGTGACGGCGTGCTGCTGATCCTGCTCCTGTGCCGCCAATTGCCGGCCGAGCGCGATATCGTCCTCGACCTCGCGGAAGGCGGTCAGCACGGTCGAGCGGTAATTGGCCGCCGCCTCGTCGAACTGCGCGCGAGATATCTTGACCTGCGCACTGCGCGCGCCGCCGTCGAACAAGGTGAGCGCGGCGCCGATCGGACCCAGCGCCCAGAAACCGCTCGAAGCCGACAGGAGGTTATGCCCCTGCGTCGCTTCGTAACCGCCCGCCGCGCCCAGGCTGATCGTGGGGAAGAAAGCGGCCCGGGCAACGCCGATCCGGGCATTGGCGGCATAGACGCGCCGTTCCGCCGCCGCGATGTCGGGTCGCCGCTCGAGCAGGGTCGAGGGCAGACCGGCCGGGATCGCGGGCGGTGCGAGGTTGGTGTCGGCAACCGCGAGCGCGAAGCTCGACGGGCTTTCACCGAGCAGGATCGCGATCGCATGTTCCAGATTGGCACGGTCGGCGAGCACCGCGTCCAGTTCGGAGCGCGCGCTGGCAAGCTGTGCATCGGCGCGGCTGACGTCGATGCCGGAGGCGACGCCGCCTTGATGGCGGTCGTTGGTCAGAGCCGAGGCGCGGCCGAACGCGTCGACTGTCTGGCGCAGCAGGACGATGCGCGCGTCGAGCCCGCGCATGTCGAAATAGGAGGTCGCAAGCTGCGCCTGAAGGCCAAGCCGCACTGCCGCCAGGTCCGATCCGCTCGCATGCGCTTCGGCGGTGGCGGCGCGAACCGAATTGGCGATCCGCCCGAACAGATCGAGCTCGTAGGACAGCGAGGCGCCGACGGCGGCGTCGTTGAACGTCTGCGTCGTCCCCGGCGAGAACGGCCGGTTGGCGGATTCGCGGCTGCGGCCGTAGCCCGCCTGCGCATCGACCTCAGGAAACAGATCGGCGCGCGCAACCCGCGCCTGCGCCCGCGCCTGGGCGTAGCGCGCCGCGGCGGCGGCGAGGCTGGGATTGGCGCCCTCGATCCGATCCTCGAGCGCGCTCAGCGTCGGATCGTCGAATGCCTGCCACCATTTGCCGGCGGGCGGGACCGCCGTCCCGGCCGGCTGCCAGCCGGGCACTTCCTTGAAGGACGCCGCCGTCGGCACCGCCGGCTGGTGATAGACGGGCGCAAGCGAACAGCCGGCGAGCGACGTCGCCGCCAGCGCGAGCGCGATCAGTTTACTTGGCCGCATTCGGCTTTCCCGAAGACGGCGCGACCCGGACCGGGTCACCCGGCGCGAGCGAATCCGGCGGGCTGTCGATCACGTTGTCCTGCGCGGTGATGCCCGAACCGATTTCGACATTATTGCCATTGTCCTGCGCGACCGCGACGGCGCGGAATTGCGCCTTGCCGTCGGGTCCGAGCACCGCAACCTGCGTGCCCTTGCCGTTCACGATCAGCGCGCTGGCCGGCAACTGCACGCGGTTCGACGTGCCCTGGACCGGGAAGCTGACCTGCGCATAGGCGCCGGGCTTGAGCGCTCTGTCGCCATTCGGCGCCTGCAATTCGATCAGCACCGTGCCCGATGCGGGATCGACCGCATCGGCGGTACGGGTCAGCACCGCGTCGAAGTCGCGGCCGGGATATTCGGGCAGTGCCAGGCTGGCGTGCATGCCGACATGGATCTGGCCCGACGAGCCCTGCGGCACGCGGACATAGATGCGGATGCGGCTGATGTCGGATACGGTGAACAATGGCGACGATCCGGTCGCGCCGGCGGTCACCAGCTGGCCGATCTGGGTGGCGCGGCTGGTGATCGTGCCGGAGAAGGGCGCGACCAGGCGGGTGAAACCCTGCGTCGCGCTCAACCGCGCGACGTTGGCCGCGGCCGCGTTGGCGGCGGCGCTCTTGGCCTTGAGATCGCCCAGTTTCTCGTCGGTTTCCTGCTTCGACACCGCATCCTTGGCGAGCAGGCCGGACCAGCGCGTCGCGGTCGAGCGGGCGAGATCCTGATTGGCGCGCGCGGTCTGGAGGTCGGCGCGCGCGGCGGCGAGTTGCTGATCGACCTCGGGCGCGTCGAGGATGGCGAGCAGCTGGCCTGCGCGGACATTGTCGCCGATATCGACCAGCCAGCGCTGCACATAGCCGTTGGTGCGCGCGAAGATCGGCGCGCTGTTATAGGCCTGCAGATTGCCGGGCAGGGTCAGCCCGTCGGCCTTCGCGATCCCGGTCGGGTGGATCAATGTCACCAGCGGCGTCGCCTGTTCGTGCGTCCAGGTCGCGAGCTGGCGATCATTGTGCCAGCGGCTGAACAGGCCCCAGGCGACGATCGCCAGCGCGATGATCGCGGCGGCGATGCCGACTTTCTTCAGGGTGCTGCCTTCATCAGGCATGGGCTTCCTCCAGCGGGCTGTCGTCGAGCGTCGGCGCGGCGGCGACGGGGCGGTTCTTGTGTACGAGGCTGAAAATGACGGGGACGAACATCAGGGTCGCGAACGTGGCGACGGTCAATCCGCCGATCACCGCGCGGCCCAGCGGCGCATTCTGTTCGCCGCCTTCGCCCAGGCTCATCGCCATCGGCAGCATGCCGATGATCATCGCCAGCGCGGTCATCAGCACCGGACGGAAGCGCGTCATGCCGGCGTCCAGCGCGGCGCGCACGGCATCGCCATGTTCGGCCAGTTTTTCCCGCGCGAAACTCACCACCAGGATCGAATTGGCGGTGGCCACGCCCATGCACATGATCGCGCCGGTCAGCGCGGGAACCGACAAAGTCGTGCCGGTCGTGAACAGCATCCAGATGATGCCCGCGAGCGCGCCGGGCAAAGCGGTGATGATCACGAACGGATCGAGCCAGGACTGGAAGTTCACGACGATCAGCAGATAGATCAGCACGATCGCGCCGATCAGACCGAAGCCAAGACCCGAAAAGGCGGTCTTCATCGTCGCATATTGGCCACGCAAGGTGACGGTCGCGCCCTTGGGCGCCTCTGCCTTGAGCGATTTGAGCACATGCTGGATGTCGCCCGCGACCGCGCCCAGATCGCGCCCGTTGGGGGTGGCGTAGATGTCGACCGCCGGCGCGATATTGTAATGCGACACCACCGCCGGCGACGTGCCGCGCGTGATCGTGCCGATGCCGCCCAGCACCTGCGGCGTGCTGCCGGGCGATCCGGTGACGGGCACGTTGGCAAGGTCGCTGATCGAGGCGACCTGGCGCTCGGGCGTCTGTGCGACCACCGGATAGGACACGCCGTTGTCGGGATTGAGGAAGAAGACCGGCGCGGTCTGCTGCGTGCCCGCGAGCGAGCTGCCGAGGCTGTTGGTCACGTCGCGTTCGGTCAGGCCGAGCTGGCCGACCCGGCTGCGGTCGATATCGACATTGAGCTGCGGATAGCGCGAGCTTTGCTGGATACGCGCGTCGGCGACGCCGGGGATCGCCGCGATCCGCTTGAGGATCTTCTGCGCATACACCGTATTGGCGTCGCTATCCTTGCTCGAGACCTGAATATCGATCGGCGCGGGCGCGCCGAAGTTCAGGATCTGGCTGGTGATGTCTGCCGGCAGGAAGGCGAAGGTCGATCCGGGGAAGGCACCCGGCAAAGTCTCGCGCAGCTTGCGGATATAGTCGGCGGTCGGGCGATGATGCTTCGACAGCTGGATCAGCACATCGCCGTCCTGCGGGCCGATCGTGCCCGAATTGTTATAGGTCGTGTTGATCGCGCTGACCGGCAGGCCGATATTTTCGACCACCGATACCAGTTCGTCGGGCGGGATGACCTGGCGGATACGCGCTTCGATCCGGTCGAACTGCGCCGACGTGTCCTCGATCCGGCTGCCGATCGGCGCGCGCACGTGCATCGCGATCTGCCCGGCATCGACGTTCGGGAAGAAATTCTCGCCGAGGAACGGCACCAGCAGGAACGACAGCAGGACCACCGCGAGGAAGCCGATCACGAACGGCTTGGGCACGTGCAGCGCACGCTCCAGCAACGCGCCATAGCGCACGCGGACCCGCTCGAACCGGCCTTCGAAGCCGCGCTGGAACCGGACCAGCGGATTGGTGGACGTCGCGCTGCCCGCGGCATGTTCGTCCTCGCCGGCCTTGTGCGGCTTGAGCAGGAACATCGCCATCGTCGGCACCAAAGTCCGCGACAGGATGAAGGACGCGATCATCGCGAACACCACCGCCAACGCGAGCGGTACGAACAGGAAGCCCGCCACGCCCGGCAGGAAGAACATCGGCACGAACACGATGCAGATGCACAGCAGCGAAACGAACGCCGGGGTCACGATCTGCGCGGCGCCGTCGAGGATCGATTGCTTGACGCCTTTGCCATGCTCCAGATGCCAGTTGATATTCTCGATCGTCACGGTCGCATCGTCGACCAGGATGCCGACCGCCAAGCTTAGCCCGCCCAAGGTCATGATGTTGAGCGTGTTGCCCGTCGCCGCCAACGCGATGATCGCGGACAGGATCGCGAGCGGGATCGAGATCGCGATGATCACGGTCGACCGCCAGGATCCCAGGAACAAGAGGATCATCGCGCTGGTCAGCGCGGCCGCGATGGCGCCTTCCTTGACCACGCCCGAAATCGCTGCCCGCACGAATATCGACTGATCGCCGATCGGCACGATCCTGAGCGTGGACGGCAAGGTCGCCTCGATATTGGGCAGCGCGTCCTTGATCCCCTGCACGATCGCCAGCGTCGAGGTCGCGCCGTTCTTGAGGACGGTGATCAGCACCGAGCGCGAACCGTCGACATGGACGACGTTGGTCTGCACCGCCGAGCCGTCGCGGACGTGCGCCACGTCGCGCATGAACACGGTGCCGCCATTGGCCTGCTTGATCGGCAGGTCGTTCAGCGCCTCGACCGAATTGGGGGCATTGTTGAGCTGCACATTGTACTGGAAGCCGCCGATCTTGGCGAAACCGGCCGGGGTGATCTGGTTCTGCGCGGCGATGGCATTGCCGACATCCTGGGCCGACAGCCCCTTGGATTGCAGCGCCTGGGGATCGAGATCGATCTGGATCTGGCGCGTCTTGCCGCCCGACGGATAAGGGATTGCGGCGCCCGGCACGGTCACCAGACCGGTACGGACCTGATTGACCGCGATGTCGAACATCTGGCCTTCGGACAGGCCCTTGCCCGACAGAGCGAGCTGCAGGATCGGCACGGTCGAAGCATTATAGTTCAGGATCAGCGGCGGCGTCACACCCGGCGGCAGCTGCTTGAGCACGCTCTGCGCCACCGACGTCACCTGCGCGGTGGCGGTGCGGATGTCGGCCCCAGGCTGGAAATAGATCTTGATCACGCCGATGCCCGGCAGCGACTGGCTTTCGATATGGTCAATGTCGTTGACGGTGGTGGTCAGCACGCGCTCGAACGGCGTGATGATGCGGCCCGACATGTCGCCCGGCGACAGGCCCTGATATTGCCATGCGGTGGCGATCACCGGCACGCCGATATTGGGGAAAATATCGACAGGCGTCCGGATCGCGGCGAGCACGCCGATGATCAGGATCAGGATCGCCATGACGATGAACGTCAGCGGGCGGAGCAGCGCGATGCGTACGATGCCGATCATGGGGGGCTTTCGGCGGAATCTCTGGAGGCCCGATAGGGCCAGGAGCATAAAAAACGAACAGGCAGAATGACCGTCGGCAGCGCCGCGATCGTTGTGCAGCTGCGAAATGGGACTAAGCTACCGGTCAGTCCAATATCAATTGCAGTTTGATCGAGACGTTATAGATATCGATCCATGGAATTACGCCACCTTCGTTATTTCGTCGGCGTCGCCGAGGAGCTGCATTTCGGCCGCGCCGCCGCGCGGCTCGGCATCTCGCAACCGCCGCTCAGCCAGCAGATCATGGCGCTCGAGGGCGAATTGGGCGTGCAATTGCTCGACCGCACCAGCCGCAGCGTCGCCCTCACCGACGCGGGCACCCTGTTCCTGCGCGAGGCGCGCGCGACGCTGGCGCAGGCCGACCGGGCGATCACGGTCGCGCGCCGCGCCGCGCGCGGGGAATTGGGCGAGCTCACGATCGGCTTCAACGCCTCGGCGCCGTTCGTTCCGGCGGTTGCGCGCGCGATTCACGATTTCCGCATCGCCAGGCCCGACGTGCATCTGACCCTGTCCGAACTGCCCGAGCCGGAGCTGCGCGAGGCGCTGGCCGAACATTCGGTCGAGATCGGCTTTCTGCGCAGCTTCCGCCAGCCGGAGCTCGCGCCGGGCTTGCTGGCGCGCCTGGTGCTGCGCGAAGGCCTGGTCGTGGCGATGCGACCCGATCACCCGCTTGCCGCCAAGGAGGCGGTCACGGTACGCGATCTCCACCGCCAATCGATGATCTTCTATCAGCGCGGCCTGACGGGCGGCTTTACCGAGCAATTGCAGCGGCTGATGCGTACCGCCGAGGTCGAACCGATCATTGCCCAGGAAGTGCGCGAGGTATCGACCATGTTCGGTCTGGTCGCGGCCGGCGTCGGCGTCACCATCGTCGCGCGCTCGCTGCGCGCGCTGCAGGCGGTGAACCTGGTCTATCGCGATTTCGACGAGCCCGAGGCCAATAGCGCGATGTGGCTGGTCCATCAGCAACGCGTGTCGGAAACCGGACGTCATTTCCTGGCCGCGCTCGACGTGCACCCAACCGCGGGGTCTATTTGAGAAAGCCGGAACCGCAACAGAAAGCGCTCTTTCGCGCTTTCTCAGACTAGAGCCGGAACAAGGCCCAGACCAGAATCAGCATCGCCAGCGTCATCAGCACCGCGTCCCACGGCAAAGCCCAGACGCGGTGGCGGCGATACAGGTCCTGAAGATAGTCCTCCGCGGCATCCCCGCGCTCGACCAAAGTACGGCCCAGCCTTTTCACCGGCGCGCGCGAAAAGGCAGCCGCTTCGTCCTCGGCCGCGATCGGCCGTTCGAACGCGCAGCCATATTCGCCGCTTCGCGCCCACGTCACATAGGCGCGGGTCACGCCGGCACCGGCCAGGCCGATGCTGATTTCCTGCCCGATGCCGAGATCGGCTTCGGTCATGATGCGGATGCCGGAGCGCGAAAGATCGAGCACGAGCACGTCGACCGGATCGCCGCCATCGGTGCGCATCGTGCTCGGCGCGTCGGTTGCCCGCCGCTGCGCCATGCGCCCATTCCTGATGTGACCCGTCTCCAGCACGCAGCTCTCCTAGATTGGCCCTACGCTTATCCACTTATAGTTGCCAGAATCTAAAGGCCGGACGGCTGCGGGCTTGCTTTGAACCACCGCGCAGGATCATGGCGCCGCAAGCGCACGACGAAGGAATGGTTATGGATCTGGGCATCAAGGGCAGGACGGCGTTGGTCTGCGCGTCGAGCCAGGGGCTTGGCCGCGGTTGCGCCGAAGCGCTGGCCGCGGCCGGCGCGCGCGTGATCGTCAACGGCCGCGACGAGGCCAAGCTTCGTCGAACGGCAAACGAGATCGCGGCGGCGACCGGCGCGGAGATCGTGCCCGTGGTGACGGATGTCGGCACGGCCGATGGCCGCGCGGCGCTGCTCGCCGCCGCCGGAGACGTGGACATATTGGTCAACAATAATGGCGGACCGCCTCCCGCCGATTTCCGCGTGCTCGATCACGACCGGCTGCTCGCGGGGGTGGAGGCGAACATGCTCACGCCGATCGCGCTGATCCAGGCGGTGATCGACGGCATGATGCAGCGGCGCTTCGGCCGGATCGTCAACATCACCTCGGGATCGGTGAAGATGCCGAATGCGGGGCTCGATCTGTCGAGCGGCGCCCGGCTCGGCCTGACCGGCTTCGTCGCCGGCGTCGCGCGCCAGGTGGCGCACGCCAATGTCACCATCAACGGGCTGTTGCCGGGATCGTTCGATACCGCGCGCGGCACCGCGATCGACCAGAAACGCGCCGGCGATGGCGGCATCACGCTGGAACAGGCCCGTGCCGAGCGGATCGCCAAAGTGCCCGCGCGGCGCCTGGGCACGCCGCAGGAATTCGGCGCGGCCTGCGCGTTCCTGTGTTCTGCGCAGGCCGGCTATATCACCGGACAGAATCTGCTGATCGACGGCGGCGCCTTCCCAGGCGTGCTTTGACCGGCTGCGCGCCCGCATGTCGGGTAACCCAACATTGCTCGCATAACCGGTCCTGAGAGACTTTATTTTATTTCCGCTGCGCCGCAGCGCGGCTATGATCGTTCGATATAGGCGGCATATTATCGTTGGATAGTATCCCGCTCCCCTGCCACATCTTCTGTGCGAAGGCCCTCCCTGTTGGATGTTTTGCTTGATCGGCCAGCTTTTTGCGGCTCTTGGCGTGCGCCGATGAGATCGAGTCGCCGAGCCCCCCATAAATATGTCGCGCTGCTCCTGGCTGGCGCGGCGCTGTCCCTGTCCGGCTGCGGCGAAAAGAAGCCGCCGGCACCGCCGACGCCCGAAGCGGGCTATGTCGTGGTGCAGGCGAAATCGGTGGCGATGATGATCGAGCTGCCGGGGCGCACCTCGGCCTATGAGACATCGGACGTGCGGCCCCAGGTTTCGGGCGTCATCCAGGCACGCCTCTTCACCGAAGGCAGCATCGTCCACAAAGGCGAGACGCTCTATCAGATCGACCCGAGCCTCTATCGCGCCTCGGTCAACCAGGCGCAGGCCAATCTGCAGTCCGCCCAGGCCAGCCGCGAGGCCGCCGTCGTCAAGGCCGATCGCTACAAGCCGCTCGCCCAGATGCAGGCGGTCGCGCAGCAGGATTATACCGACGCGCTCGCTGCCGCGCGCCAGGCCAGTGCCAGCGTCGCGCAAAATGCCGCCGCGCTCGATACCGCGCGGATCAACCTGCGCTTCACCAGGGTGCCCGCGCCGATCACCGGCCGCATCAGCCGCTCGCTCTTCACCACCGGCGCACTCGTCACCTCGGGCCAGGCCGATCCGCTGACCACGATCCAGCGGCTCGACCCGATCTATGTCGATGTGCAGCAATCGAGTTCGGACCTGCTCGCGCTGCGCCAGTCGCTGGCGTCGGGCGGCACGACGCCGTCATCGACGGTGGTCCATCTCAAGCTCGAAAACGGCAGCGATTATCCCTTTGCGGGCACGGTCGAGTTCGCCGAGGAAATGGTCGATCCCGCCACCGGCGCGGTGACCTTGCGTGCGCGCTTCCCCAATCCGCAGGGCCTGCTGCTGCCGGGCATGTATGTCCGCGCCGAATTCAGCCAGGCGACCACGCATAACGGCATCCTCGTGCCGCAGGCGGGCGTCAGCCGCGACATGCAGGGCCACGCCACCGTGATGCTCGTCGGGCCGGACAACAAGGCGGTCAGCCGCGCGATCACCGCCGACCAGACCGTCGGCGACAGCTGGCTGGTAACCTCCGGTCTCAAGCCGGGCGACAAGGTGATCGTCGAAGGACTGGGCAAGGTGAAGCCGGGCAAGCCGATCCAGCCGGTCCCGGCGGGATCGAAGCCCCTTCCGGCACCGGGCGGCAAGAATGCCGACAAGGCTGACAAGGCCGCCGGGCACAGCGCCGGCTGACGGACCATGCTCAGCCGCATCTTCATCGATCGGCCCATCTTCGCATGGGTGATCGCGATCATCGTGATGATGCTCGGCATCGGCGGCGTCCTGACGCTGCCGGTCGAGCAATATCCCGACATCGCGCCGCCGCAGGTCAATATCCGCGCCACCTATCCGGGCGCGTCGGCGACCACGCTCGAATCCTCGGTCACGCAGGTGATCGAGCAGCAGCTGACCGGCATCGACGGGATGATCTATTTCCAGGCCACGTCCAACTCGGCGGGCCAGGTCACGGTCACGGTCACCTTCAACAAGGGCACCAATCCCGACATCGCGCAGGTGCAGGTCCAGAATAAGGTCCAGCAGGCGCTGCCCCGGCTGCCGCAGCAGGTGCAGCAGCAGGGCCTGGTCGTCACCAAGTCGAACCCAGACTTCCTGATGGTGATCGGCGTCTATGACGAGACCGACAAATCGAGCAGCATCGACGTCAGCGACTATCTCGTCTCCAATCTTCAGGACGGGCTTGGCCGCATCACGGGCGTCGGCGATTTCACCGTGTTCGGCACCCAATATGCGATGCGGATCTGGCTCGATCCCTACAAATTGCGCACCTACGGGCTGCAGCCGGGCGACGTGTCGACCGCGCTGCAGGCGCAGAACACGCAGATTTCGGCGGGCCAGGTCGGCCAGCAGCCGATGCCGGATACGCAGATGCTGAACGCGATCGTAACATCGCGTTCGCGCCTGACCTCGGTCGACCAGTTCAAGCAGGTCGTGGTGAAGTCGAATCCGGACGGGTCCAAGGTCCTGCTGAAGGACGTCGCCCGGATGGAACTGGGCAGCGAGAATTATACAACCGTCAGCACCGTGAACGGCCATCCGGGCTCGGCCATCGCGGTTCAGCTGGCGCCGGGGGCCGACGCGCTCAAGACGTCCGAACTGGTACGCGCCTATATCAAGCAGCGCGCCGGCGCCTTCCCGCCCGGCTACAAATATGATTTCCCCAACGACAGCACCGCCTTCATCAAATTGTCGGTGATCGACGTGGTCAAGACGTTGATCGAGGCGATCATCCTCGTCGTCATCGTCATGTTCGTCTTCCTGCAGAGCTGGCGCGCAACCCTGATCCCCGCGATCGCGGTGCCGGTGGTGCTGCTCGGCACGTTCGGTATCCTCGCCGCGGCCGGCTTCTCGATCAACGTGCTGACCCTGTTCGGCATGGTGCTCGCGATCGGCCTGCTCGTCGACGACGCGATCGTCGTGGTCGAAAATGTCGAGCGCGTGATGGAGGAAGAGCCCGATCTTTCCCCGCGTGAGGCCACGATCAAGTCGATGGGCGAAATCAACGTCGCGCTGATCGCGATCGCCCTCGTCCTGTCGGCGGTGTTCCTGCCGATGGCCTTCTTCGGCGGATCGACCGGCGTGATCTACCGTCAATTCTCGATCACGATCGTGTCGTCGATGGCTTTGTCGGTGATGGTCGCGCTGATCCTTTCGCCCGCGCTCGCCGCCACCTTGCTCAAGCGGCCGGACGAGGAGGCGCGCGCCGGCGGCAACATCGTGGTCCGCAAGGCGCACGAATATGGCGAGAAGTTCAACGACTCGTTCCGCCGCACGTCCGAGAAATACCGCAATAGCGTGGCCTCGATGATCGACCATATGGGTTGGTCGATGCTCGCCTACGGGCTGGTCTGCGCGCTGCTGGTGATCCTGTTCATCCGCCTGCCCACCAGCTTCCTGCCCGTCGAGGATCAGGGCATCGCGCAGATCCAGTTCACCCTGCCCTCCGGTGCGACCCAGGCGCGATCGGTCAAAAGCGCCAAGACGATTTCGGATTATTTCCTCAACAAGGAAAAGGATGACACCTCCGCGGTCCTGCTGGTCGTGGGCAGCAATCAGGCCGGCAGCGGTCAGAATGTCGGCCGCGGCTTCCTCGCGCTCAAGCCCTGGGACAAGCGCCCGGGTTCGGAGCGTAGCGCGCCGGTGATCGCCCAGCGCGCGACCCGGCAGCTTGGCCATCAGATGCGCGACGTCGAATTCTACGCGCTCAATCCACCCCCGGTGCGCGGCCTCGGTCAGTCGAGCGGCTTCACGCTCGAGCTGATGAACACGGGCGGCCTCAGCCGCGACGCGTTCGAGAAGAGCGTGAATCAGCTTATGGCGGACGCGCGCGACAATCCGCGCCTGGCCGCGGTGCGCCTGAACAACCTGCCCTCGACGCCGACCCTCTCGGTCGACATCGACGCGGAGAAAGCCGGGGCACTGGGCCTGAGCCAGAGCGATATCGATACGACTTTGTCCTCCGCCTGGGGCGGAACCTACGTCAACGACTGGGTCGATCGCGGTCGCGTCAAGCGCGTCTATATCCAGGGCGATGCGGCCTTCCGTGCACGGCCCGAGGATATTGGCGACTGGTACGTCCGCAATACGAGCGGGACGATGACGCCGTTCTCGGCCTTCTCGTCGCAGCATTGGTCGCTCGCGCCCAACGTGCTGACGCGCTTCAACGGCAATGGCTCCTACGAAATCCAGGGTCAGGCCGCGCCGGGCCACAGCTCGGGCGACGCGATGCGGGTCATCGCCGGCATGGCCGCCAAGCTGCCCGGCACCTCGGTCGCGTGGTCGGGCATCTCCTATCAGGAGCAATTGTCGGGCGGGCAGGCGCCGATCCTCTACGGCCTGTCGCTAGTCGTCGTGTTCCTGTGCCTGGCGGCGCTCTACGAAAGCTGGTCGGTGCCGTTCGCGGTCATGCTGGTCATGCCGTTGGGCCTGGTCGGTGCGGGAATCGCGGTCGCGCTGCGCGGCCTTACCAACGATGTCTATTTCCAGATCGGCCTGCTCACCACGATGGGCCTGTCCGCCAAGAACGCGATCCTGATCGTCGAATTCGCCGAGCAGGCCGAGCATCAGGGCAAGAAGCCGCTCGAGGCGGCGCTCGAAGCCGCGCGCGTGCGTCTGCGCCCGATCATCATGACCAGCCTCGCCTTCATGTTCGGCGTATTCCCGCTCGTGATCGCGAGCGGTGCGGGCGCGCAGAGCCGGATCGAGATCGGCACCGCGGTGATCGGCGGCATGCTGACCGCAACCGTGCTCGCCATCTTCTACATCCCCTTGTTCTTCGTGCTGGTGCGCAAGATCTTCCGCCACCACGATCTGACGCCCGAGGAGCGCGCCGCCGCCGACGCACAGCGCCACCAGGAAATCGAGGCGAAGCGCGCCGCCGATGGGGAGCAGCCCGCATGAAGCGCGCAGCCGCTCTCCTCGCGCTGAGTGCGCTCACCGCGTGCAGCATGGATCCGCATTATGTGCGGCCGACGCCGGCGGTGCCGCCGAGCTTCCCGCAGGGTGGCGCCTACGCGCAACAGAACGAAGCGCCGCTGCCGAGCGTGAGCTATCGCGACATCTTCCGCGACGCGCGGCTGCAAGCGATCGTCGAGCAGGCGCTCGCCAACAATCAGGACCTGCGCCAGGCGCTCGCCAACATCCAGTCGGCACGCGCGCTCTACCGCGTCCAGCGCGCGGATATCTTCCCCGCGATCGACGCCAGCGCGGGCGTGACCACACGCCGCGGATCGACCCCGGGCGGCACGAATACGGGTACGGGCGGCACGACCAACGGCGGCACCAGCGGCCACGACACGGTCACGACCTACGATCTCCAGGCGGGCACGACCGCGTGGGAGATCGACCTGTTCGGGCGGCTGCAGAGCCTGAGCCGGTCCGCCTTCAACCAATATCTCGCGACCGACGCGGCCGCGCGCGCGACCCGGCTCACTTTGGTTTCCGACATCGCCGACGCGTGGCTCCAGCTCGCCGCCGATCGCAGCCTGCTGCTGATCGCCGAGGATACCGAAAAGAGCGCGCAGACCAGCGTCGATCTGACCCAGAAGCGCCTCGATGGCGGTGTCGCACCGCGCACCGACCTGCGCCAGGCGCAAACCGTGCTCGCGACCGCGCAGGCGGACCACGCGCGCCAGATGACCTTGGTCGCGCAGGACATCAATGCGCTGCAATTGCTGGTCGGCGCTCCCGTCGCGGATACGTTGCTGCCGACGACGATCGAGGATGCCGACGGCAAGCTCGCCGAATTGCCGGCCGGCCTCGATTCGACGATCCTGCTGCGCCGCCCGGATGTGGTGGAGGCGGAATACCAGCTGCGTGCCTCCAACGCCCGGATCGGCGCGGCGCGCGCCGCTTTCTTCCCGCGCATCTCGCTGACCGCGGTCGCCGGCCTCGCCAGCACCGCTCTGTCGAGCCTGTTCACAGGGGGCGCTTTCGCCTGGACGGTCGCGCCATCGGCGACCCTGCCGATCTTCGATGGCGGCGCCAATGCCGGCAACCTCGCTTATGCCAAAGCGCAGCGCGAAGCCTATCTCGCCGCCTATCAGAAGGCGATCCAGACCGCGTTCCGCGAAGTTTCCGACGCGCTCGCCCGGCGCGGCACGATCGATGCGGAGACCCAGGCCGATCAGCTCAACGCCACCGCCGCCGAGGACACGCTCAACCTCGACATCGCGCGCTACCGCCAGGGCATCGATCCCTATCTCAACACGCTCGACGCCCAGCGCACCTTCTATGCGGCGCGCCAGACGGTGGTGAACATCCGCCTGACCAGGGCCCAGAATCTGGTCGATCTGTATCAGACGCTCGGCGGCGACCAATTGGTCCAGGCGATGCCGCCACCGCCGTTGCCGGGCAGCGCCCGCAAATAACCCGTCGCGCCTCAGCGCCCGATCATTTCCGCGCCGGCATCGGGATGGAAGCGGACGTTAACCAGCAACGCCGCCAGCGAGATGGCAGTGACCACCCAGAAAGCGGCCGAGAAATCGGCAAAGCCGGGTTCCGCCCGTTTCGCGAGCGCCATCGAGACATGAAGCGCGGTCGCGCCGGTGCAGATGCCGAGCGACAGCATCAGCTGCTGGAAGGTGGCGTAAAAGCTGGTCGCGACGCTCATCCGCTCCTTGCCGATCTCGTCATAGGCGATCGTGTTGTAGGCGGTGAATTGGAACGACATGAAGAAGCCGGACAGCGCCAATACTGCGAACATCAGCGGAAACGGCTAGCCCGGCCGGAACAATCCGCACAGCGCGTAACCGCCGGCGGAAAGGACCCCCATCAGGATCAGGCTCGATCGGAAACCCAGCCGGCGCAGCAGACGGAGCGCCAGCCCCTTCATCCCGAACGAGCCGATCGCGGTGGCGACGGTCATCATGCCGCTCTGGGCCGCGCTCAGCCCGAACGCCAATTGCATCATCAACGGCAGCAGGAAGGGCTGCGCACCCTGCGTGATGCGCGTCAGCGATCCGCCGATCACGGACAGGCGGAATGTCGGGATCCGCATCAAGGACAGATCGAGTATCGGATGTGCGGCGCGGCGCGCGTGCAGCAGATATAGCGCGCCTGCGACAATCCCGGTCAGGACCAGTCCCGCCGCCAGGTGACCGGTGCCGGTGCGGCTCGCCATTTCGAACCCGAACAGGAGGCAGCCGAGCGCAACGCCAGAAAGCAGGAAGCCGCGCGGGTCGAATGGCGGGGCCGCCTTTTCGCGAACGTCGGCGATATATTTGCCGACCAGGATGAAGCCGGCGATCCCGATCGGCAGATTGAGCCAGAAGATCCAGCGCCAGTCGAGATAGGTGACGATGAAGCCGCCGAGCGGCGGCCCGACGATCGGCCCGACCATCGCCGGCATGATCAGCCAGGACATGGCCGAGACCATGTCGCGCTTGTCGACCGAACGCAGCAGCACCAGCCGCCCGATCGGAAGCATCATCGCACCGCCAATCCCCTGGACGAAGCGTGCGACCACGATCGCGGGCAAGGTCGGCGCAAGCCCGCAGGCGATCGACCCGGCGACGAACATAAAGATGGCGGTACGGAACACACTGCGTGCGCCAAAGCGATCAGCGACATTGCCCGATGCCGGTATGAACACCGCCAACGCCAGCAAATAGGAGGTGAGCGCGATGCTCATTTCGGGCGCGCGTACCCCGAAATCGCGCGCCATGGTCGGCAGCGCTGTAGCAAGCACGGTCGCGTCGAGCGCCTCCATGAACAAGGCGCAGGCGATGATCAGCGCGATCGTACGGTAATGGGCCCCTCGCGGTCCGCCGTCGTCCGGCTCGACCGTTTGCGCGATGCCGTCCGCCGCCGGCACGATCCCATCGCGCACCTCCAGATTGACCGAGGCGATACCGCGACGGCGGGGACGGATCAGCAGACGCAGATCGAACACAGGGGGAAGATGGAGCATCTTTGCTGACCTATCTGGCGCGCTGGCCGCACGATGCAATGCGCTAAAGCAAGGATCGGCCGACTTTTTGCTCGACCTGATGCCTAGCCGAGCGGCTCCACATCGACCGCGACGTCGATCTTCTGCCCGTCCCGGCCCAGGAAGATGCCGTCGATCGGGGCGACATCGGCATAGTCGCGGCCGATCGCGGTGATGATATGGTCGGGACCCATCGTGACGCCGTTGGTGGGGTCGAACCCGATCCAGCCGCGCGCCGGGCCGCACCAGATCAGCACCCAGGCGTGGGTCGCGTCCGCGCCGACGAGGCGCTTCTGGCCCGGCGGCGGGGTAGTGCGCAGATAGCCCGAGACATAAGCGGTTGAGAGGCCGGCCGAGCGCGCGCCCGAGATCATGATCTGCGCGAAATCCTGGCACACGCCGCGCTTCTTGGCGAAGGCCTCGGCCGGGCTGGTGTCGAGCTGGGTCGCGCTGCCGTCATAGTGAAAGCCCGCCTGGATCACCTTGGCGAGCGCGAGGCCGGCCTCGACCACATTACGATCGGGCTTGAGCTCGGCGCCGCACCAGGCCGCGATCTGCGGGAAGGCGGCGATCAGCGGCGACGGGAACAGGTAATTGGCGGGTCCGTACGGCCCGATATCCCTGGCCTCGCGCGCCAGCCGGCCGGCTTCGGCGACCGTAATATCGTCGGCCTGGGCCACGGGCGCGACGCGATCGACCACGACATGCGCGCGGCTTTCGATCAGCAATTCGGTCGCCGGCTTGTCGACGACGATGCGGGTCGCGTGGACCGGATAGCCGCTGGGACGACCGGGCGTTTCCGACGCGGCGGGCTCGATCGCGAGCTTATGATCCTCGACCCGCTGGCCGTCCCAGTCGATCGGCTTGAGCCGCAGGTTGCAACGCGCGAACCGCACCGGAAAGGCATAGCGGAAGCGCGTCGCGTGGGTGATCGCGTAGCGCATCAGGCTCCAATCCTGCTCATGCTAGCGTCATGCCCGGCGCGCGCACCGTCTCGGCACCCTGCAGGAAATAGCGTGCGGCGAGCGCATCACTCAGCGCCATCAGCCGGTTTTCCAGCCCGAGCAAAGTCGCGGGCGACAAGGATTCCGGCTTCACCGTCGCCACCGTCAGCGCGATCTCGTTGGCCATCGCGACATGGTCTTCCTGCAGGCCATCGTCGCGGATCGACGGCAGCGCCGCGAGATGCTCGCGAATCCGGTCGATCTGGAAGCCGAGACTGCGCGGATTGAACGGATCCAGCGCGACCAGATCGCGCACCGGCACCAGCGCCAGCCCGGTCATATAGCGCGCGCGATAGGTGATCTGGCTGTCCATCAGGTCGAGCAAGGTGGTGAGATCGTCGACCGTCGCTGCGTCGCTCGCAAATTGGCGGGTCAGCCGGCACGCCGCCAGCGCGCGTTCGATCCGGCGGCCGAGATCGTGGAAGCGCCAGGCGGCGGTGCGGCCCATATTCTCGGCGGCGAGCCCGGCGAGCGCAGCGAACCTTTCCTGCAATTGGCCGACGCGGTTGAGCATCGCGGTCGCGTCATAACCCTGCGTCAGCGGCAAGGGCGCGTCGATCAGCCGCCACACGTCCGCCGACAGGCGATCGCGAATGCCCGATGCGATGCCGTGGATCGTGCCGAACAACTGGCTGATGCTGGCGGGCCCGTTGCCGTCGAGCGCAACGTCGGCCAGTTCGGCGAGATCGCGGATCGCGCCCTGCTCGTCATCGTCATCCTCGTCCTCTTCCTCCTCGGGATCGGCGTCGATCCTGGAGGCGCCGGTCGAGATCAGCAGGGTCGCCAGCCGGTCGAGCGTGACCGGCACAAGGCTGGCGCCGCTGTCGGCGTCGATCGTGCCGCCAAGCGTCGCGCGCACCAGCCGCAACGTCGCCTCGCCGCGTTCGAGATAGCGGCCGAGCCAATAGAGATTGTCCGCCGCGCGGCTCGGCAAGGTGCCGGGATTGCGGCGCACCGCGACATGCTGCGGCAGCAGCGAGACATGCTCGACCGGCCGCAACGCGACCACGCCGACGTCGGCCGAATAGGCGCCCTCGCCCATGATCGTCGCGCGCTCGTCGGCGATATTGCCGAGCCGCGCGAACCCGCCGGGCATGACCGTCCAATTGCCCTTGCCGTCGCGCGCGGCGAAGGCGCGCAGGATGAACGGACGCGCCACCAGCCGCCCGTCGGCGACGATCGGCATGGTCGACAGCCGTACGACCTCGCGGCCGACATAATCCTGCGGACGGAGCTTCATCGCCTCGTCCAGCGCGATCCGCGCATAGGGATCGAGGCTCGAGCCAAGCACCGCGCCATTGGGCAGGCCCTCGACCGGATCGGCGAAGGCCGGGCCGACGATCAGTTCGTCGAGCCGTGCCAGCATCGCCTTGCACGGCCCGTCCTGCCCGCACCACCAGGTCGCGATATTGGGCAGCTTCAATTTCTCGCCGAGCAGATGCCGCGACAAGGCCGGCAGGAAGGCGGCGAAGGCCGGCGATTCGACCACGCCGCACCCGGGCGCGTTGGCGATCACCGCCTCGCCGCTCGCGATCGCGTCCATCAAGCCGGGCACGCCGATGCGCGAGGTCGAATCGAACGCGAGCGGATCGAGGAAGCGCGAATCCATCCGCCGCCAAAGGGCGTCGACCCGCTTCAGCCCCTCGATCGTGCGGACGTAGAGGCGGTTGTCGCGCACCGCGAGATCGTCGCCCTCGACCAGCAGCAGGCCGAGATAACGCGCCAGATGCGCCTGTTCGGCATAGGATTGGTTGTAGCGGCCGGGCGTGAGCAGTCCGATCCGCGGATCGGAGCGCTTGCACGCGGCGGCGAGGCCTTCGCGGAAATCGCTGAAGAAGGGCGCCAGCCGCTGGAGGTTGAGCCGCGTCTGGAGCGCGCCCATCACCCGGCTCGCGGCCAGACGGTTCTCCAGCGCATAGCCCGCGCCCACCGGCGCGCGCGCATGATCGTTGAGCACGCGCCATTCGCCGTCGGGCCCGCGTCCGAGATCGACCGCATAGATATGCAGGTGATGGCCATCGACCGGCTGCATGCCGATCATCGACCGCCAGAAATGGCGCGATCCGGTGATCAGCGATGCGGGCAGATGGCCGTCGGCGACCAGCTTGGCCTCGCCGTAAATGTCGCCGAGCAGGCGCTCCATCAGTTCCGCGCGCTGGGCGACGCCCTCGGCGATGCTCCGCCATTCGTCCTCGCCGATCAGCAGTGGCAAGGCCGACGACGGCCACGGTCGTTCGTTCGAATCGCCGGGCAGGCGGAAGGCGGTCCCGATCTCGTCGACCTGGCGATCGATCCGGTCCTGCAGCCGCTGCAGCCGGCCTTCGGTCAGCGTCGCGACGCCGTCGAACAGATGGTGCCACCAGCGCCCGCCGCGCGCCATGTCGTCGCGCACGACATCGCCCGCGCCCGCCTGATTGATATAGGATTCGAGCCAGCCCTGCCCCCACGAGGGCAGGCCGGGCAGCAAGGCCATGTTCGTCCCCCCGACCATGGCTACAAGCCCGCGGGTCGCCGAAGGTCGAGCGTCATCGGGAAATCGCCTGCTCTCTCTTCCTGCGGCATCGCCACCGTGCCCGGCGTGTGCCCATGATCGACGAAGCGCGCCTTGCGCCGCGCCTCGGCCTCATAATCATTGATCGGCACATTGTCATAGCTGCGTCCGCCCGGATGGCCGACATGATAGACGCAGCCGCCGAGCGACCGCCCGTTCCAGCGGTCGAGCAGATCGAACGTCAGCGGCGCATTGGCAGGCAGGCGCGGGTGGAGGCAATTGCTCGGCTCCCACGCCTTGTAGCGCACCCCGCCGACCGCTTCGCCGGGCGATCCGGTCGGCGTCATCGGCACCATCCGCCCGTTGCACGCGACGATATGGCGGCCGGGGACGAGGCCCGAGGCGCGCACCTGCAGCCGCTCGGTCGAGCTGTCGACATAGCGCACCGTGCCGCCGATCGCGCCGGTCTCGCCCAGCACCGGCCAGGGTTCGAGCGCGTGGCTGATCTCGATACCGACGCCGCCTGCCGTGACGGTGCCATGAACCGGGAAGCGGAACTGGCGCTGCGCCTCGAACCAGCTGGGGTCGAAATCGTAACCCGCCTGACGCAGGTCGCTCAGCACTTCGATGAAATCGGCCCACACGAAATGGCCGAGCATGAAGCGGTCGTGCAAAGTCGTGCCCCAGCGCACCAGCAACCCGTCCTGCGGCTCGCGCCAGAACCAGGCGGTCATCGCGCGGATCAGCAATTGCTGGGCAAGGCTCATCTTGGCTTCGGGCGGCATCTCGAACCCGCGAAATTCGACCAGGCCGAGGCGGCCGGTCGGGCCGTCGGGCGAGAAGAGCTTGTCGATGCAAATTTCGGTGCGGTGCGTGTTGCCGGTAACATCGACCAGCAGATTGCGGAACAGCCGGTCGACCACCCACGGCTGCGGCGTCTTGCCCCCGTTCGGTCCGAACGGATTGGCGACCTGCGCCAGCGCGATCTCCAGTTCGTACAAGCCGTCATGTCGCGCCTCGTCGATACGCGGCGACTGGCTGGTCGGGCCGATGAACAGGCCCGAGAAAAGGTAGGACAGCGACGGATGGCGCTGCCAATAGAGCACGAAGCTCTTGAGCAGGTCGGGCCGGCGGATGAACGGGCTGTCGCTGACCGATCGTCCGCCCAGCACAAGATGATTGCCGCCGCCGGTGCCGACCGATCGGCCGTCGATCAGGAACTTGTCCGCGGTCAGCTTGATCTCGCGTGCCATGTCGTAGAGCGAGGTGGTCAGATCGACCGTCTCTTCCCACGCCGATGTCGGCTGGATGTTGACCTCGATCACGCCGGGATCGGGCGTGACCTTGAGCACCTGCAGCCGCGGATCGGGCGGTGGGGCATAGCCCTCGATCCGCACCGGGATGCGCGTTTCTTCCGCCGTCGCCTCGACCGCCGCGACCAGTTCCAGATAATCTTCGAGCTTCTCGGTCGGCGGCAGGAACACCGCGACATAGGCGCCGCGCGGCTCGACCGTCATCGCGGTGCGGACCGCGCCTTCGATGATGACCTGTTCGGTCCGCTCCTGCGCGCCCGCACCCTCGGCCTGCGCCACCGCCTGGGCCCGCTGCGGATGCTGCTCGGTCGCGGCGATCGGCGGACCCTGCTCGCGGAAATCGGGCAAGGGTCCGCGCGGCTCGGTCGTGTCGCGGATATGGATATAGGGATATTGCGCCGGCGGCACGAACGGCAGCGAGCCCAACGGCAGACGATAGCCGACCGCGCTGTCGCCGGGCGCGAGGAACAGGCGTCCGCGCCGCACACGCCATTGCTCGCTCTTCCAGCGGCGCGGTTCCGGTTCGCTCGCCGCCTGCCACGCCTGGATCGGCAGGACATAACCGACCGGCCGCGACAGCCCCTTCTCGAACGCCTTGACCATCCGCGCCCGTGCTTCCGGATCGTCGATCTCGGGCGCGGTCGGGTCGGTATTGGCGGGAAGCTCGGCTTCCTTGATCGACCAGGTGACCGGGTCTTCGAACGCCGGCTGGACATTCTCCAGCGGCACGTCGAGCCGCGCCGCGACCGCCTTCAGGAAACGCTGCGCCTCGTCGACGTCGAGCTGGCTGACATCCTGCCCGCCATCGACCGCGATCAGGCTGGTATCGCGCCATACCGGCACGCCGTCCAGCCGCCAGTAAACCGAATAGCCCCAGCGCGGCAGGCTCTCGCCCGGATACCATTTGCCCTGGCCGTGATGGATCAGCCCGCCGGGCGCGAACTTGTCGCGCATCTTGCGGATCAGCGTGTCGGCATAGCCCGCCTTGGTCGGCCCGACCGCGTCGGCATTCCATTCGGGCGCCTCGGGATCGTCCGCCGCGAGGAAAGTCGGCTCCCCGCCGGTGGTGAGGCGCACGTCCTGCGCCTGCAGATCGGCGTCGACCTTGCGGCCGAGATCGTCGAGCGAACGCCAGCGCGCGTCGGTGAAGGGCTTGGTGATGCGCACCGCTTCGGCGATGCGCTGCACGTCCATCACGAAATCGAAGTCGGTATGCGCGGGCTCCAGCAACGTGCCCTCGATCGGCGTCGCCGAGCGGTAATGCGGCGTCGCGCACAGCGGGATATGGCCCTCGCCCGCGAACAGGCCGCTGGTCGGATCGAGCCCGATCCAGCCCGCGCCGGGGATATAGACCTCCGCCCAGGCGTGCAGATCGCACACGTCCCTGGCGACGCCCTTCGGCCCCTCGACCGGGATCACGTCGGGGGTGAGCTGGATCGAATAACCCGAGACGAAGCGCGCGGCGAAACCCAGCCGGCGCAGCAACTGCACCATCAGCCAGGAGGAATCGCGGCACGATCCGGTGCCGATCTCCAGCGTCTGCTCCGGGAATTGCACGCCGGGTTCGAGCCGGATGACGTAGCCGACCGTCTCGTTCACCGCGCGGTTGAGCGCGACGAGGAAGTCGATCGACCCCATCTGCACGTCCTTGAAGCGCTGATAGAGCGCCTCGAACCTGGGACCCTGCGGCTCGAGCTCGAAATAGGCCGACAGATCGGTGCGCAGATCGGGCGCATAATCGAACGGCCGCTGCGAGGCATAATCCTCGACGAAGAAGTCGAACGGATTGATCACGGTCAGGTCCGCGATCAGATCGACCGTGACGCGGAATTCGGTCGTCGGGTCGGGCACGACGATCCGCGCCAGCCAATTGCCGTGCGGATCCTGCTGCCAGTTGATGAAATGCGCTTCGGGCAGGATCGTCAGCGAATAATTGGGCACCGCGGTGCGGCTGTGCGGCGCCGGACGCAGGCGGATGATCTGCGGCCCGAGCAGGATCGGATGGTCGTAGCGATACGACGTCACATGATGGAGCGCGGCCTGAATCACCTTCGCGCTTGCAGCACAGGGCAGGCGCGGCGGCAAGCAAGTTGCCGATTTTGGCCCCCACAGGCGCAATTAATTGTCGGGCTAACCGGCATGACTTGTCCCTAACGCCTGAGCGCGCTTAAGACCCCCGCAGTATTTTGATCAGGAGTTTCGACCCCCATGAAGACCCGCGCCGCCGTCGCGTTCGAAGCGAAAAAGCCGCTCGAAATCGTCGAGGTCGATCTCGAAGGCCCCAAAGCGGGCGAAGTGCTGGTCGAGATCATGGCGACCGGCATCTGCCATACCGACGCCTACACGCTCGACGGGCTCGACAGCGAAGGCCTGTTCCCCTCGATCCTCGGCCATGAGGGCGCGGGTATCGTGCGCGAGGTCGGGCCCGGCGTCACCTCGGTGAAGCCCGGCGATCACGTCATCCCGCTCTACACGCCCGAATGCCGCCAGTGTAAGTCGTGCCTCAGCGGCAAGACCAACCTCTGCACCGCGATCCGCGCCACCCAGGGCAAGGGCGTGATGCCCGACGGCACCAGCCGCTTCTCCTACAAGGGCCGGAGCATCTTCCATTATATGGGCTGCTCGACCTTCTCGAACTTCACCGTGCTCCCCGAAATCGCGGTCGCGAAGATCCGCGACGACGCGCCGTTCAAGACGAGCTGCTATGTCGGCTGCGGCGTCACCACCGGCGTCGGCGCGGTCGTCAATACCGCCAAGGTCCAGGTCGGCGACAATGTCGTCGTGTTCGGCCTCGGCGGGATCGGCCTCAACGTGCTGCAGGGCGCGCGGATGGCCGGCGCCAGCAAGATCATCGGCGTGGACATCAATCCGGACCGCGAGGAATGGGGCCGCCGCTTCGGCATGACCGATTTCATCGATGGCCGCGGCAAGGATCGCGCGCAGACGATCGCCGAAATCCTCGCGCTGACCGACGGCGGCGCCGACTACACGTTCGACTGCACCGGCAATACCGAAGTGATGCGGACCGCGCTCGAGGCCTGCCATCGCGGCTGGGGCACCTCGATCATCATCGGCGTGGCCGAAGCCGGCAAGGAGATCAGCACCCGCCCGTTCCAGCTCGTCACCGGCCGCAACTGGCGCGGCACCGCGTTCGGCGGCGCCAAGGGCCGCACCGACGTCCCCAAGATCATCGACTGGTACATGAACGGCAAGATCGAGATCGACCCGATGATCACGCACGTGCTGACGCTCGACGAAATCAACAAGGGCTTCGATCTGATGCATGCGGGCGAAAGCATTCGCAGCGTCGTGGTGTACTGATCCGTGCTGGAAACACTCTCCATCAACAAGGCCTTCGAGGGCGTCCAGGGCGTCTACCGTCACGCCTCCACCGCGACGAACACCGACATGACGTTTTCGGTGTTCGTCCCCGCGCATGAGGAAGGCGAAAAACTCCCGGTCGTCTGGTGGCTGTCGGGGCTGACCTGCACCCACGCCAACGTCACCGAGAAAGGCGAATATCGCGCCGCCTGCGCGAAGCACCGCCTGATCTTCGTCGCGCCCGACACGAGCCCGCGCGGCGAAGGCGTCCCCGACGACCCCGACGGTGCCTATGATTTCGGCCTCGGCGCGGGCTTCTATGTCGATGCGACGCAGGATCCGTGGGCGGCCAATTACCGGATGTGGACCTATGTCACGCAGGAATTGCCCGAGCTTCTGTTCGCCAACTTCCCGGCCGACCCTTCCGCCCAGGCGATCATGGGCCATTCGATGGGCGGACATGGCGCGCTGACCGTCGGCTTGCGCAACCCTGATCGGTTCAGGTCGGTCTCCGCCTTCGCGCCGATCGTCGCGCCGTCGCAAGTGTCGTGGGGGCAGAAAGCGCTGGGAAACTATCTCGGCCCCGACCGGGCCGCCTGGCGCACGCACGACGCGGTCGCCTTGATCGAGGACGGCGCGCGCCTGCCCGAATTGCTGGTCGATCAGGGCGACAAGGACCTGTTCCTCGAAAAGGAGTTGCGCCCCGAATTGCTGCGCAAGGCGTGCGACGATGCCGGGATCGCGCTCACGCTCAATCTCCGCCCGGGCTATGATCACTCTTATTATTTCGTGACGACCTTCATGGCCGATCATCTGGCCTGGCACGCGGCGCGGCTTACGTGAGCCACTACGACATATTGATCGTTGGCGCGGGCCATGCCGGCGCGCAGGCTGCGATCGCGCTGCGCCAGGCCAAGTTCGAAGGCACGATCGCCATCGTCGGCGACGAGCCGGAGATTCCCTACGAGCGCC
>Ga0193716_1000028_pt1 | contig 99963 bp, 91 predicted proteins | sample U2c1metaG_FD_145901 | JGI IMG/M metagenome (GOLD analysis project Ga0193716, IMG submission 145901) | Soil microbial communities from a riparian zone of the East river system, Colorado, United States - U2c1 | ecosystem: Environmental > Terrestrial > Soil > Riparian zone | place: USA: East River...
CCAACTTCACGGGTGCCAAGAAGCACTTGCGCAGGCGTGCCCGACCAAATGCTCCTGGACTGTGATGACGATCACGGCAACAGAATGCTCGATTCGCTAAACTCATGACCAGGAAGGAGGTCGCGTGATGAACGATGCCACCACTTCAGGGATACACCGCAATCTAAGAACATTGTTTTCTTCAGAGTCCATCGCCATGCTGGCCAAGGTCCATGACGAGACGGCACATGCAGTCACGCTCTACTTCAGCCGGTCGTTCTTCCCAGACAAGGCTCACCGAGAGGAAGAATTGAGTGTCGAGCATCTGGTAGACGGCGCCAGAAATAAGTTGCGATCCGAGTTGATCACTCCCGGCGTGTCGCAGGATCTGCTGCGAATTCTCGATATAGGGCCGCAGATTCGGGAGTCTCCCGCGCTGTTTAGAGCTGTCTTCGCGTGCAGTGACATGCAGATCTGGCAAGAGGTCGGTTTGCCTGTACGTGTCAGTGCCGGCCGTTTGGAGATCGCCAAATGTTTTCAGCTTGTTCCGCTCCTGCGTGCCCTGGAATCAAGTACTGCCTACTGTGTAGCCCTTGTTGAGCATGGGAAGGCACGGATTTTTATCGTCAGGGGCATTGAGATTGACGAAGTAGAAGACCAATTCCCATCCGTGGACTTGTCTGTGCATGCAGACGATTCGCGGGTGGGCTGGTCCCATCACATCGACGCCAATGTAGAGGAGCGGACCAAGGCGTACATGAAAAAACTGGCCTTCGATCTATGTCAGTTTCTACAAGACGCATCTTGCCAACATCTGGTGATTGGATGCCGTGAAGATCTCAGGAGCGAACTCGAACCGCAGCTTGCTAAAGCAGGACTGGGGCCTACAGTTTCCGGATACTTTCATCTTTCCAGCTTCGATATGACACCCAATGAGGTGTTGCTGGCGGCTACACCGGTATTCGAAGAGAAGCAACGACAGCACTATGCCGGCTTTTGGGAAGAAGTCCGGGAAAGACCGGCGCAAAGTGCTGTCGGTGTCGATGCTGTACTTCGGGGCTTGGAGTCGGGTCGCGTGCAAACACTTTTTCTTGGAGAGATGTCAGAGATGGGCGTCACCGAGTGCTCCAACTGTCATAGCTGGTGGGTTAAGGTTTGTAGCACTTGTGCCACATGTGGAAGCTCGAACCTTGCCACCGCCTCCGCTGAGGAATTGTTATTTCGCAAGGCCCTGCTAACGGGCGCGGAGGTACTTGCTCCGGACACAACGATCGCGGCCTCGTTTGGAGAGGTCGGAGCTGTCCTTCGCTACTAGAATCTGAAAGCCAGTCTTGCCAATGGGCCGCGAACTCGAATCTGAGGTGCGGTCCATTGGCAATTTCGTACTCACTCTCAGGGTTATACCTGCGCTGCCATCTGGGGCTGGGAACGGTGCTGAGAGATCGCAGCCACGGTATGGTGGGTATGCTCTGCCGTATCGCGCAGCGCTATATCAGCTTGAGCGACGACACCGATGCAGATACCGCGCGAGTCAATCACTGGTATGCGCCTGACCTGGTTGCGCACCATCTTGGCTTCGCATTCCTCTATCGATTCATCAGGGCCGCAGGTCACCGGTCCTTTGGTCATCACCTCCGAGACCTTCAGGGTGCTGTTGGATTTACCGGAAGCAACTGCCTTGACGCAGATATCGCGATCCGTGACGATCCCGAGCAGTTTCCGCTCATTGCAATCATTTACCACGGGAACGGATCCAACATCGTTGGCTTTCATTAGCTCAGCTGCCTTCTGTACTGAATCTGCGGGGGTACAACAAAAGAGCGTCTTGCTCATAACGTCCTGGACTTTCATAAAACCTCCTTCCATCCGCTGCCGATTCCCGGCAAACGGATATCCGGGCATCTTAGCAAAGATGGCGGATATTGAGCCTAACCGTCTGGGTCGAACATCATCAGTGATGACGATCACCGCCAGTGGCAAAAACCTTGAACGAGGGGTAATCCACTCACCATGCAAATTTAGAGTCGGCGTCAAACCCACGGTTCCGATCAGACGTGTCAATCTCTGAATCTGACGTGACGCCAATCACCGCAGATAGGGTTTTCGGGTAGTACGAATAGACGAAGGGATGTTCCAGATATCGAGCTGATGTGACTTAGTCATGGAATCCTGGAGTGAAGATATGATCTTCAAGAATCGAGAAGACGCGGGACGTCGATTGGCAAAACACTTCGGTGTCTACGCCAATCGGGACGATGTGATCGTACTTGGGATTCCACGCGGCGGCGTTACTGTCGCTTTTGAAGTAGCGCAGGCATTGCACGCCCCCTTGGATATATTTCTCTCCCGGAAACTGGGTGTTCCTGGAAAGGAAGAGCTCGCTTTCGGTGCGCTCGCAGCCGGTGATGGACGATATCTGGATAGGCAGGTTATCGAGGCAACGGGTATCTCCGAGCAACAGATTGAACGCATCACCCAACAAGTGAAGGAGACACTGCAACAGCGCGCTGCGCTCTATCGAGGCAACCGTCCGCCGCTCCAGGTTGCTGGGCTGACCGTTATCCTTGTTGACGACGGCATTGCCACCGGGGCCAGCATATACGCCGCGATTAGCGCGCTCCGGCAGATGAAGCCAGCCGAACTGGTGGTTGCGGTCCCAGTCGCACCCGCTTCAACATGTGCCTGGCTCGAGAGCGAGGTGAATGAGTTGATTTGCCTGTATGCGCCGGAGCAGTTTTACGCAGTCGGTCAATTCTACGAGTCCTTCCCGCAGGTCTCGGATGATGAAGTGCAGGACCTTCTCCGGAGGGCCAGACAGTCATCCGCGCCCAGGAGTTCTACCGCGGAATTCTTATGGGATGTCCGTCAGAGCGAAGTCTCGATCGATCTCGACAATGTGCGGCTCGAGGGCGCCTTAAGTCTTCCCAAAGATCCAAAGGGAATTGTCCTGTTCGCTCATGGCAGCGGCAGCAGCCGTCATAGCCCAAGAAATCGATATGTCGCGCAAGTACTGCAATCACACGGTATTGCAACCCTGCTCTTTGACCTGTTGACCAACGAAGAAGAATCCGTCGACCAGCGAACTGCTCAGTTACGCTTCGATATCGGGCTGTTGGCTCGACGACTGGTCGATGCAACGAAGTGGGTGACAAGCCAGGGAGCCACTCGAAGCCTGGCCATCGGTTATTTCGGCGCCAGCACAGGTGCCGCAGCCGCTCTCGCAGCTGCGGCGCGCCTTCCAGGTCTCGTGACCGCGGTCGTCTCTCGCGGTGGCAGGCCCGACCTCGCGGACGACGCGCTCAGTATAGTTCGTGCCCCGGTCCTGCTGATTGTCGGGGGAAGCGACGAGATAGTCATCGGCCTCAACCGCCAGGCTTTTAGCAAACTGCAATGCCAGAACAAAGAACTCATCATTATCCCCGGGGCGACTCACCTTTTTGAAGAGCCGGGAACACTGGAGCAGGTCGCGAGCAATGCTGCGACCTGGTTCGCTCGTTACCTTGCGCCCGGTCAATCGGACAAGGTACGCGATACCGTCAGAATGTCCGGAGCACTCTGACGACTGCAATGCGTGGCTGTCCTACAGGCCATCCACACATTGCAATTACCTCGGCCAGGAGCCTGGAGGTGCCCATGCTCGATTCGACTCTACCCATTGTTACCGACCTTGTGCGTGACGCTGCTCGTCCACTGACTGGCTCACAGGCGGACTACGATTCCCTTCTAGAGTTCATTGGGAATGCTCACTTTGTTCTGCTCGGTGAAGCCTCCATGGAACACATGAGTTCTATCGGGAACGGGCACGGATAACGCAACGTCTGATATGCGAGAAGGGCTTTACCGCGATCGCGGTGGAGGCCGATTGGCCGGATGCCTACCGAGTAAATCGCTATGTGCAGGGTGAGAACGCAGACGCCGATGCAGTCGAAGCCTTAAGCGGATTCCGGCGATTCCCGGCATGGATGTGGCGCAATGCGGATATTCTCGACTTCGTCGGCTGGCTGCGCACTCGCAATGACTCCTTGGATCCTGCAAAGAGAGTGGGATTTTACGGTCTGGATCTTTACAGCCTGCACGCCTCGATCGAGGCTGTTCTCACCTACCTCGACAAGGTAGACTCGGACGGTGCGCGCCGCGCCCGTTATCGTTACGCATGTTTTGAACACTTTGGCGAAGATCCTCAAACCTATGGCTATGCTGCCGGATTCGGGCTGAGTCACACCTGCGAGTCGGAAGTCGTGGCCCAGCTGATCGATCTGCAGCATTGCGCCATCGAATATGCCCGCAGGGATGGATGGATTGCCGCGGAGCGCTTCTTTGATGCACAACAAAATGCCCGCCTGGTAAAGGATGCCGAGCAGTATTACCGGACGATGTTCCGGGGTCAGATCTCCTCCTGGAACCTTCGTGATCAGCACATGGCGGAGACACTCGATACTTTAGCCGAACACCTTGATCTCCGGCATCATTCCGCAAAAGTGCTGGTCTGGGCTCACAATTCTCATCTTGGGGACGCCCGCGCCACGCAAATGGGCCAGATGGGAGAATGCAACGTCGGACAGCTTGTCCGTCAGAGATATGGCGGCGACTGTCGGCTCGTTGGCTTCACCACGTATTCGGGTACGGTGACAGCGGCATCCAATTGGGACGGTCCGGCGGAACGGAAGCAGATTCGGCCGGCGAGACCTGATAGCTATGAAGGATTATTCCACCAAGTTGGTATACCGGCTTTTACACTCACTCTTGAACCGGGTACGCACGTAACCGGCGGGTTGCGCGAGCCCATGCTCGAGCGAGCGATTGGTGTCGTCTATCCGTCTATCTGCCGGAGACCGAACTGGCCAGCCACTACTTTCCGGCTCGGCTTTCTGACCAGTTTGACGCTATCATCCATATCGACCAGACCCGAGCCGTTGAGCCATTGGAGGCAATCGCGGAGCATACTGCGGAACCTGCCGAAACATTTCCCTCCGGCGTATAGCCCGCTACGGACCCCAATGGCCAACTGGACGACATAGATTCATCTGATCAGCCCCGGATATTACATACCCGGATGACGTTCGATGCGTACGGCAGTGAGTTTGTATTCCGGCGTATGAACAAATTTGTCGCGATGCGGGCCGGTCAAATAGTTCAAGAAGACATCCGGGGTATGGAAGGTAGCAAAAATCTCGCCGGGGGCCACCGAATCGGTGATTCTGATCGGAAGAACCGCTTCCCCATAGCGGCTCCGGACTCGGACACACTCGCTCTCGGACAGCTCTAGGCGTCGAGCATCTTGGGTTGAGATATCCAGAAAATCGCCGTGGCAGAGCAGCGCGTTAGGGGTGCGCGCAGTCATGGTTCCGGCGTTGAATTGATAGAGAGTCCGGCCGGTATTCAGAATGAAAGGGTACTCATCATCAACAGGCTCCTCGGGTACCCGGTACTCGACCAAGCGAAGAGCCGCTTGTCTGCCAATTGGAAAAGCCGTTTTGTGAAGTATCTGCGTGCCGGGATGATCTTCTGCGGGGCATGGCCACTGCAGGCCACCACCTTCCAAACGTTCATAACTGATCCCAGCCCCGGCCTTCCACACAGATCGAATTTCATTCCAGATTTCCTCCGGGGAGCGAAAGCTGAAAAGCTTTCCTTTCCCCACGGCACGAGCGAGGTCGCAGATAATCTCCCAATCCGGCTTGGAATCGCCGACGGGCTCGATCGCTTTTCGTACGCGCTGTATGCGCCTTTCCGCATTCATGAACGTACCTGTCTTTTCAAACGACGAAGCGGCAGGCAGGAAGACGCTGCCAAATTCCTTCGCTGTTTCGTTCATAAACATATCCTGCACGATCACGAGTTCCAAGCGCTGCAGAGCGCGCCGCGTCGCGTGGGCATCGGCGTTCGTTAAGAAGATGTCGTAACCGATAGCCCATAATGCCTCGAATTGTCCTCCTTCGGCCGCGTCCAGCATCTCGAGCAGGTTGAGGCCTTTCTGTGTCGGGATCGGCGTCTGCCATACGTTTGAAAACAAATCGCGCCCCTCGTTGATGGAAATGGAGCCCGTCAAAGTGCCGGGCTCGCATCCCATGTGGGCTGCGCCCTGAACATTGTTCTGCCCGCGCAAGGGGTTGATGCCGGTGCCCGGCTTGCCGATATTTCGGAACACACGCAAGACACATGACCCCCTCGGTGCCTTGCGTGTGTTCCGTGACACCCAGGCCATGAATACACATGGCAGGTTTTTCCCTGGCGTAGATGTGCGCCGCTTCGCGGATTTGACGCGGTTCCACTCCACATAAAAGCGCCGCCTTTTCAGGAGACCAATCCCGAATGTAGTTCCGAAATTCTTGGAATTCACAAACCCGTTCCTTCAGAAATTCTTCGTCACATAGACCCTCCTCGACAATCGCGCAAGCTATCGCGTTGAGAAGTGGAATATTCGTTCCTGGGTGAAGCTGTAGGTGCAACGCGGCATAGTGCGTCAGCTCGATCTTGCGGGGGTCGATGACGATCAGTCGCGTTCCCTCCAGAGTTGCTTGCTTTATTCGCGCACCTACAACCGGATGGTTTTCCGTGGGGTTTGCCCCGCAGATCAAAATAGTTCGTGCTTGTTCGATATCGTCAAACGAATTCGTGGAGGCTCCAGCACCCAACATCAGTTTCATCGCCGCAGCAGTAGGGGCATGGCAGACGCGCGCACAGCAATCGACATTGTTCGTCTCGAGAACGGTCCGGGCGAATTTCTGAGCTAGATAATTCTCTTCGTTGGTTGCCCGTGCGGATCCAAGAACACCCACGCTGCCGGGACCATGCCGTGCGGCGATGCGGTCCAGCGCCTCCGCTGTGAAGGAAATCGCTCCGTCCCAGGAAGCCGACTGCCAGGCGCCCGCCACGCGAATCATTGGATGGGTTACACGGTCCTGGGCATGTACAAAATCGAAGGCGTAACGCCCCTTGGCACACAGGTGTCCGCGGCTCACAGGAGCGTCTTGCACAGGCTTGATCACAACGATCTGGCTGTTCCGTGTGCCCACGTTCATTTCACAACCGGTTCCACAATAAGCACAGGTAGTCCTCGTCCAGTTGGTCGCAGTTCCCAAGGATAAAACGCTCTTATCTTCCAGAGCTCCAGTGGGGCATGTATCCACGCAGGCGCCACAACTCACGCATGAGCTTTCCCTTAGATTGGTCCCCGAATCAGGAAGAATCCGGCTTGCATCTCCACGGTTCCAGACCTGCCAGACAAATTGGCCCTGCAGCTCTTCGCAGATCCGCACGCAACGATAACAGTAGATGCATTGCGACATATCTACACGGATATACGGATTCGATTCGTCAAGCAGTTCGGGTGAGGTCTTTCCCGTGCATTCCTCTTCAAGACCGTATGCCCGAATCAGACGATGAAACTCCTTATCGGGGAACTCTTTCACGATATCCGCAGGATACCGATGTGCCAGAAGCCTCAGAAGCGATCGTCGCGATTGCTCAATTTCCTGGGTATGGGTATCGATTGCCATGCCATCGGAGATCTGAGTACTACAGGCAATCACGGGGTGAGGATTACCGTTCGCTTGCACAATGCACAGCCGACAGCCACCGAAAGGCTTTATCCGCCCGTCATAACAGAGGGCTGGTATCTCCACTTTCAGAGAGCGCAACGCACTGAGGATGGAGAGGCGCTCTTGAAAGCGATGCAGTTGCCCGTTGATGGTTATCTGAAACAAGATTCCAACTCCTCTGCATAGTAGCGCAACATACTCTTCGCAAATTCGGCCAGCCCAGTTCCCAATCCACAGAGACTGGTCATCTCCAAAGCAGACGTAATCTCAAGCAATCCGTCCCTTTCGCGCGCGGACGTGCAGCCAGTTTCGACGATTCTCCGAAACATCTGCTCAATTTCCCGGCTTCCCAATCGGCATGGCGTGCATTTGCCACAGGATTCGAAGGCACCAAAATCGAAGACATGGTGGACCAGTTCAGCGATCGAAGTATGCTCATCAAACGCAATCACCCCGCCATGCCCTACGCTTGCCCCAATTCTTGCAAGTTCTTCGAACCCCAGGGGCGTGCCGAACTGATGCGGAGGGACGATGCCCGCAAGTGGACCTCCGATAATTACGCCCTTTATCGGCCTTCCGGTTCTTAAGCCTCCGCCCAATTTCTCTGCGATCTCGAGGACACTGATACCGAACTCAACCTCGTAAAGCCCGGGGGAACAAAACAGAGAGTTGAGCGAGAGAACTTTGGTGCCGTGGCTGTTGGAAAAGCCCATGCTGCGGAATGCCTCTCCTCCATGACGAACGATCCATGGAACATTCGCAAGTGTTTCAACATTGCTGATCAAGGTGGGTTTGTGGAATAGTCCATGTTCAGACGGATAGGGTGGTCGCAGCCGCACTTCCGGCCTGTGGCCTTCGATGGAATTGAGGAGCGCCGTTTCTTCTCCGCAGACATAACTCCCGCGACCAACGACCAGTTCGATATCGAAGGTGAAGTTCTTCCGCAGAATCTGGTCTCCCAGAACGCCTTCACTATGCGCCTCCGCGAGCGCCTGTTTCATCACTGCGGAAGCTTGCGGGTATTCCTTCCGCAAATAGATGTACCCCTTCGCGCTACCGACCGTGTATCCGGCGATAGCCATCGCTTCAATCAAGCGATGCGGAATATCTTCGATCAGATACCGGTCGATGTAGGCTCCGGGATCTCCTTCATCGGCGTTGGCGATGACAAATTTTTCGGGGACACGATGTTCGGCAACCGCGCGCCATTTTTTGCCGGTTGGAAAGCCTGCACCCCCACGTCCGCGCAATCCCGAAAGCTCTATCGTCTCAATGAGTTCGTCCCTCGCCTGATCCAGTGCTTGCTCGAGCGCCTGGTAGCCACCGTGCGCAGAGTATGCAGCAAAGGAACGGCAGGGCCCGTCTAAGATCGCTCCGAGAGCTATAGACTCGCGGCAATGGCTTTCCATTTTCGGACGAACGGCATCGCTGCTCGACGCCGGCGCCACAAAACAGTTGCCCAGGCAATATACACGCTGCTCCCCATGCACAGCTTCGGACCAGCGGTCCGGGTTCAGATGACGGGCCACAAAGCAGGCTGTGCCCTGACAGAATTGTTCGGCATTCTCTTGTCTCGAGAGGTGATAAAAAGAGTCGATATTCTCCACTTCTCGTTCGCTTCGCATGTAACAGCCCCCTATTTCAATGGCCGATTAAGGAATGCCACGAAGATCAGACCACTACAACCCGTCTTCAGCGCTTCACCAAGACAACGACAGAACGGGCCCTTACCCTGTAGGTCAAACTGCTCAAATATTCAGCCCTGCCGTCCTCGCAGAAGTCAGAAGGACTCGGATGGCTGGTATCGACAACGCGGCGCCACTCTGTCGCCTTACCTTCCTGTACTTCAAAAAGTAGGTCTTCCCAAAAGGCGTTGATCATCACATAGAGGTCGGCATCGCCCTGGGAGCCTCCATGTAAGCAATACGCCAGAGTATGCGAATGGGACGAAAGGTCAGGCGTCTGGCCGGTTCCGTACCAATGCACATCCTGCCTCCAGAAATGGCTTCGAGCAATCGATGGATGTGCCTTTCGAAAGGCGATCATCTGCTTAAAAAAGCGAAATACGTCACTATTCTCGGTCAGCAGGTCCCAATTTAGCCAGGTCAAGTCATTGTCCTGATTGTAGGGATTGTTGTTTCCTAACTGAGTGTTCATGAACTCGTCGCCGGCACGGAACATCGGTGTGCCGTTGGACAAAAGGAGAAGGCAACAGACGTTCTTCACTTGCCGCCGGCGCAGTGCCATGACCTCGTCTGGGATACCCGCATCACCCTCCCATCCGCAATTCCAACTTAAGTTGTTGTCAGTGCCATCTCTGTTGCTCTGACCATTGACTTCATTGTGTTTGCGGTTGTAAGCAACGAGATCATACAAACAGAATCCGTCATGGCAGTTCACAAAATTGACACTCTGGTAGGCGTGATAGGCATTCATCACGTCGTCCGGAAAGAGGTCGCAGCTCCCGTAAATCCTTGTCATCAGTAGTGCGACCATCTCCGGATCGCCTTTCAGAAACGAACGCACATCGTCGCGATACCTACCGTTCCACTGCAACCACGACACCTCCGGGAATGTTCGGCCAAGTTGGTAACTGACGGGATCCCACGCTTCCGCGATAAGCCGGATTCTACTCAGGTCGAGCGCTCCATTGACGGCTGCTATCGCTGGAGGATCTTCAAGATCAATCGTGCCATCCTCCTTTCGAGTGAAAATCGATGCCAGATCGAAGCGAAATCCATCAACGTGCATCTCGCTCACCCAAAACTTCAGACTGTCCACGATCATCTTGCGTACATAACGATTCGCGCAATTCAATGTATTGCCTGTCCCCGTATCGTCGCGATAGCGTCGCCAGTCGGGCTCCAATAGATAGTAGGTGCTGTTATCGATTCCCTTGAAACTGTAGATAGGACCTGTTTCATCTCCTTCAACAGTATGGTTGTAGACAACGTCGAGGATCACTTCGATGTCAGCGGCATGAAACGCTTCGACCATGTCTCGAAATTCATTCAGGATTTCTTCGGTAACATCACTGCTCGCATAGCCGTGGTGAGGTCCAAAGAAACCCAAAGGCATGTAGCCCCAGTGGCTGCCCTCCTGTGGATCCTGCTGAGTCACGGGCATGAGCTCTACCGCAGTGATGCCGAGCTCCTTCAAATAAGGAATCTTCTCGATCAGCCCAGCAAAGGTGCCGCGTCTTGCAGCGCTCACACCGGAATTCGTTCGTGCCGTAAACGCTCGAACGTGCAGTTCATAGATCACCAGGTCGAATGTGTGAACAGGAGGTAAATGCATTGTGGTGACGAACGCGGCTTCCCCCAGAAGCACGCCCAAGGGAGCTCTTCCTGCGTTGTTTCCCGGCAGCTGTGCAACTTCACGGCTGAAGTGTTCAGGAAAATGGAGGGAGCGCGCATAGGGGTCGACAAGGATCTTCTGGTCGTCGAACCGATGCCCTTCCCCAGGCTCATTCGGCCCAGACACCCTATAAGCATAATAGCGAGCCACGGAAACCTTGCTCGCCTTTAAACGGCAGTGCCATACACGCCCTGATTTGTTGATGAGAGGATTAAACGTGTATTCGTATATCGGATGAGTGACATCTTCCCGTGAATAGAGCAGCAGCGCCACCCCCGAAGCATGTTTGGAGTAGAGGGCGAAGTTGTAGGCCTCTTCCTCAGAGATCCAGGTGACTCCCAAGGGTGACGCGGCGCCTTCCCGACTCGACCAGTTCATCTTTGCCCTGACGGTGTCGTTTGTTTCGCTGCTGCCTGTTGGCGTCTGCCACCGATCCGATCTGTGGCCGTTTTTGACTTCTGCAACAGCTTCTTCGAAGCCGTCTCGATCTGCGCTTCCTTTGCGTCAATTCGTTGCTTTATCTCTCGATCTTCTCCAGTGTCAGGCATTATCCTCTCCTTCTCTATAACAATGAGGCCTATCGTTTGCTATGAGCTAAGTGAGCATCGGCCGAAAGCGAGATGGAACAATATGCTCCGATTTACGAACCTTTGATCGGACTCACAGGTGCAACCAAATGACCATCAGCCCTACCCGTCGTTCTCTGGCCTACCAGATGAAGGGTCATGACTGGACAAGGTGCCTCCGCAAAAACTCGCGGTGCTATTCCACGGAACAGATGGCTCGCGGCAGCCGAAGCGCTGTGCGCACCCATAACAATCAGATCCGAATGCCGTTCCCGCGCGAAATCCACAATTGTGAGCCCCGTCGTCCTCTCTGAAAATTCCGTCCAAAGAGAATGGATTGGCCCGGGCTTGCCCGATAGGATCTGCGTGAGCGCTCCCTCAAACCGTGGCCAATCCTGGCCCTCACTCGCGGCAGGGTCTTCCACATGGAACAGGGTGAATGCTGCATGATACTGGAAGGCCAGCCTATATGCATACGCGGCAACCGGCGCAGTCTTGAGATCCAGGTTGGACGCACAGACGACTTCTTTCGGGTTCCACGCCTGGTCGCCAGCCGTTGGCGCTTCAGGTCCAACGACAAACACCGGACAAACTGCTCTTCTCAGCAGGGCTTCTGCATCCGAGCCAAGCATTAAGCGGTCTACTCCAGATCTGCCATGCGTGCCGACCACAATGAGATCTGCTCTTTCTTTCGTCGCCAACGAGAGAAGTTCACTTTGGACCACACCCGTAACCGAAACGGTTCGAGCCTGAAATCCCTTGGATCGCAGCTCCGCTCCAATCTGCTGGAGCTGCTGATCAATTTGGTCCTGAGCCATTCCCTGATCGATCCAGACATTCTCTGGCGGCGTGATCGGATTCACATGCTGATTCACATGTGCCAGTATGAGATGCGAGCCATACGGCCTAGCGATGCTCGTGGCATATTCCACCGCGCGTTGAGAAGTATCGGAGAAATCTGTCGGAATGAGGATGCGTTTAAATGCGATTATTGCCGGAACCGGACTGGTCACAATCACCTCCTGTTGCTGGAGTTCAGCGCAGATGGCCGCGGACCCCAAGCACCCCGCACTTCGCTTCACGGATGACATGAGATAGTGTTGACCAGGGTGCATGCTCGGCTAGAGCCGTTCGGTTTCGCAACCCAACCACAATCAAACTGGCAGACTCCGACTCAGCCACGCCTGTGATGACTTGGGCTGGCGAACCATACTCAAGCCGTACCTTGGGCTTGCAAAAGAGCTCGATATCCGCAGGCAGAAGGCTTTGGAGCTGCTGCCGAAGATGAGCTTCAACAACATCAGACTGGACACCCGGTACCTCGGGGGCGTTCTTAACCACATGGAGCAATGTAAGCCGGCCATCGATACGTTCTGCGAGTGCTGAGGCGTACTGCGCCGCGCGCAAGCTCGTGGTTTCAAGATCCGTGGCGAACAGGATAGATCGGAATGGGTGGTGTTCGACATGGCAGCTCGGCCCGACGACAAGAACAGGGCACGCCGCCTTGCGCAACACAGTCTCGGCGGCAGACCCCAGCACCAGCCGCTCGAGACCGCTTGCACCGTGTGAACCTACGACGATCAAGTTTACCTTTGCCTCATCTGCAACCTGTTCGATGAGATCGACTGCACCGGCGTAGCCGACAGTCGTCTGGACACGGAGCGCCTGTAGTCGCGGTTCGCTGGCAACAAGATCCTTCATGTCACTCTTTGCAGCATCAAGCTGCGCAGTGAGAAACTCTGGCGGCGCCGGTTCCGATCCGCCTCCATACACGAAAGGAGGAACTGCATGGACGAGGAAGATTTCGGAACCGAAGATCTCCCCGATTGTGATGGCCATCTTTAGTGCCAAGCCGGCTTGCTTCGAGTAGTCGGTTCCAACCAATATTCGAGAAAAGTGGATGTTATGGGTAGCAAGATGCATCGCTTCGTCGGGGAGAGAACCGCTGGTCGTTTCAGGAAGCATGGATACACCTCTTAGAATTGCCGTGAACACTGGTAAGAAGCCTGCATGAGGGGCATAGTAGAACCAGCTCATAGCGGATGCTGTGACGCGGGTCACAGTATCTGCGTGAATCCCATTCGATTTATCCCAATGCCCGGACTGATAAATCTATGTCGAATAAATGGTCATGACAGGACATTATGCCTTGTCGAGCACCTTTGCGATTTCACCACTGGCTAATGCCGTATACCACTACGCGCTATACTTAGCTCCAAGAACGATTAGGTCCGCTCCGACCAACTTTGCAAGTTCGAGGATCTCGGCTGCTGCGTCACCCTCAGCGACAATACACGCTGGGTTGCCACCTCTGGTACGCAGTTTCGGGAATAAGCCCTTCCAATTCAGCCTCGAACGTCAACTGCAATCCTAGCGTCTCCGACGGGCTGTTGCCCGACCGCTCAAGCACATGACACAAAAAGATCTTCCCCGTACTGTCTTGCGCAAGAGCAAGCGCAACCGCAGCCTTTTGCGCAGCATCTTTGCTAAAGTCTGTGGCAAAGACCATCGTGGAGAAATGGAGATCGGTCTACGAAGATCGCTCACATTCGGACCGATGGTCAGAACCGGACAGCGGGCATGACGGATCACGGACTCAGCCACTGAGCCAAGTATCGCCTGTCCAAATCCGTGTCGGCCGTGCGTGCCCATAACAATGAAATCTGCTTTTAATTGGTTGGAGAGGGTCACAATCGATGCTCCAATGTTATGAGATTCCAAGGTGTGCGCCGTGACCCGAACACCAGCAAACTACATCTCGTCGAGGATTCTCTGGAGCTTCTCCAGATCTGTCAGACCTCGATCGTCAGACGATCCCGGGTCGACTAAAGTAAAGTGGGATTCCGTTGCACTGGAATAATCTACGACGTGTGCCAGAATCAACGATGAAGAGAAGCGTTTAGCCGCTGCTCGAGCGTAGTTGGTTGCGATCTCGGCAGACGGCGAAAGATCTGTAGCTAAGACAATGCGATCCAAGCTCAGGCTAAATCGGTCTCCGATAGACGGCATAAGGTCACCTCTGCGCCTGGTGAGTCTAGCTGGTTCGCACATTGCTGGATGTGACCCTGTTCACATACTCCAGCGGTTTGGGCTAATCCGAGTTGCATGTCCGGATCACGCATTCAGTCGTCATTCAGCAAAACCGAGCCTCGGCCCATCGCACTCTGACCTGCTCGCCACCGCGCTTATCCTAGTGAGGAGTCGATACGGTGTCCTTGGCGGGGTTGCGATCTACTAAGCCCAGTCCCTGATAGCGGTTGTGGGGATTCCAGAGCATCCAACCGTCAGAACCGAAATCGTCGGCTGCACGGATCTGTTCGGAGACCTGGAACGCTCCAAAGACACGATGATCAAAGGCGTAGTCCTTGAATGCTTGCAACCATGGACGAAATCGCTTGGGGGATATGTTCGCGCGTCGTCGAGCGTTCTCTAACGTATCGTGGACAATCTCATAGGGATGGGAGACCGGCTCCTGACATCCGGGAATGCCGTACTTGTATCCCGAGGGATACACCATCGGCGAAAGGTAATCGACCAGCTTGACGATGTGCTCGAGATGTTGCCCTATGCCTGTATCGTTCGTGTTCCAGCAGACGTAGCCAAAGATATCGACGCTAAGGAAAACGTTATAGGAAATCAGCCTGTCACGCGCCTCGGAAAGAAAGCGATCGATCGCCTGGACGCGCATCTCCTCCGTAGGACTTTGAGCAAAGCGCAACTTTTGCGACACATCGGGGAACCGAACATAGTCGAACTGAATCTCATCGAAGCCGGCCCGGGCCGCCTCGACCGCGATCTCGATGTTGTAGTTCCGCACCTCTGCCTGAAACGGATCAACCCAAGCGAGCTTCTCATGATCGCGGAACAGGCTCCCATCGGCCCGCTTTACAGCCAGATCAGGCCGAGAGGTGGCGAGCGGATTGTCCTTGAACACAACGATTCGAGCTATTGCGTAAATGCCCGCCTGGTGAAGCTCAGCAGCAAGTGCTGCCAGATCACGGATCGTCGTGATGCTACGCGCACCATTTTTCTGGGCCAGCGACACTGCGCTTCGATACGGGATGAGGCCTCGATCCCCCTTAAGATCAATCACCAACGCATTGATCTGTCCATCTCGGGCAAGCGCAAGGGCTCCGCCGCGCAGAGTCTTGGAACCTATTCCATACACCGTCAGATACAACGCCTTCGGAGAAAATGGGACAAGTTGCACGGTGCCGCCGCTCCTCTTCATATCCTTCAGCAACATCCGAGACGCACGATATCCAGGCGCCCGAGCCATGATCGTGTCGCCAACTTCCTCGAAGTGGAATAGGCCGCTGCTGTCCGTGGTGACAACCTGGTTGCCCACTGTGATGGTGGCGTCTGGAATTCCAACGTGGGACTTTGCATCGCTCACCCGTCCCTCACTTGCATGAGAAATCGACGTTGCAAGCAAACTTGCGAGGAGAAGCAGTAAGTATCCCACGCGCATCTTCATCGCTCCTTCCTGTCAGTCGTTCTCGGTTCAACCAACAGTAGGGAAAACCTTGGGCCAGTATCGCTGTCTGAAACTGATATTCGTGGAATCGCAAGCATGTCACAGCCGACGTGCGCTGGTCCGCCCTCATATGCAAATGCCGTTTCATACCCGGCACGCCGCGCGGCTTCTTCAAGATACAGATCGTGGATTCCGAAGGGCCACGCAAGCGCAACGACCCGTATACCGAGCCGGTTCTGAAGGACTTCCTTAGAACGTGCTAGTTGCACAGCGACAAAGGCTTTATATTCAGCGTCCGAAAGCCGTGCACGCTCCTTGTGGAAATTCGGGTGCCAGTACGTGTGTGACTGGACCTCCACTAAACCGGACGCCTGCATCTGCCGGATCTGTTCCCAGGTCAAAGCATAGGAAGCGCTCGAGATGGCCGAGGGATAGATAAAAAGCGTGACCGGAACTCGGTGCTTGAGAATGAGTAGAAACATCTCGGTGTAAACCGAGCGATGGCCGTCATCCACCGTGATCGCCGCTGCCGGCGCACCGGTTGCACTGCTATCAGTGCGCAGTCTCTCGATGACCGAGTGCAACGGCAGTACCAGGTAGTGATGACCTTCCAGCCAGGCGAGCTGCGATTCAAATACGGACGTCCGTACCGTCGTCGGTCCGGGAACAGTGGGATCAAAACGGTGATAGACAAGAATCGGAATCGCCTGCGCCCAGATCGTCCATCCTCTGCAGAGCCATGCGAGACCCAGAACCAACATACAGAGCCATCTCGTAGCGACTCCTTTCCTAAGCCTAAACATCCGTTCTCCCCCGAGCAAGTCGCCAAATTCACTCTATGCTCTGTGAACACTGTTGCAGTGACGGGCGTCACAAACCATTGTCGCCGTCTGTTGTTAGCACAGCCACTCGCAATCATTAGCGAGCAAGAGGCTGCATCCGCTCAAGTCCCTGATGCAGGATATGGCTGAGGGTCAGCTTCTCGAATAGACATCTGTGACCGCCATCACGGCGGTAAGTCTCTATAGCTGGGTAGGATCACTGTCCTTGGGCTGCAATCTTCCGGTCCGAGTTCGAGGCCGTGAAAGGAAGTGACAGTGGAAAAGCATGAGCTCGCGGTAGTCGATCCTCTCCCCGTCATCGACTACAAACTGGAAGGACGCAAGGTGGTGTTCTCGGACGATGCGCAAAAAGCGCATCGAAGTCTCAAAACTCCCCCTTTGGCGATACCTTCAACACTCGCGGGTCCTCGTGGTATTGTCCGCACCGCTGATCTATCTCTGCCTCATCCCTTTCCTGTTGCTGGACCTCCTGATCTCTATCTATCAGGTCGCTTGCTTCCCACTCTACGGAATACGGAAAGTTCGACGCGGCGACTACCTTGTCTTTGACCGCGCCCGACTCCTTTATCTGAACGGTCTGGAGCGACTCAACTGCCTCTACTGCTCCTACGCGAATGGCTTGATTGTCTATGTCGCGGAGATCGTGGGGCGGACTGAACAACACTGGTGTCCGATCAAGCATGCTCATCAGGTGACTACACAACACTCGCGGTATTCGAGCTTCCTTCCCTATGGTGATGCGACAGCTTCCAGTAACCGACTGGAAGAGGTGCGGAGTGGCTTCCGAGATCTCAACCTATAAACTCCGATGAGCCATCATCGATACCCTGTATCGATCCTGAAGCAAACTGCAGGAATCCTATGGAACCAAGATCTATCAATGAAGCATCTTTTCACAATCACACCCGAACCTCGGGGGAACGGCGAGCTGCTGCCTAGGCAAGGGCTCCGGGAGGCTCGTTTACATCCATTCCTTCGGAAAGTCGGCGACCGGGTGCCACTCTGAATACTCATCAACCGCCGCGACCGATGACACGTGGCCTTTGTTGCAGGACTATTACTCGTGCACACTGTCATCTTAGAGGAATCCTCCACCCATACCTCAACAAGCCAGTCTATCTCTACGACACAATTGGACCTGCCGCTAATGATCTGAACGGCACTCTGCGCCGCCAAAGTTCGAGAAACGATTCAGCCAAAGTAAATGCGATAGGACCAAGGATCAGACCGCTTACTCCAAAAAACCAGATGCCGCCTAAGATAGAGAGAAATATCGGCACTGTGTGGAGTCGCAGTTGTGTTCCCACCAGGATCGAATAGAGGAAATTATCCAGAGTGCTGATACTGAGAGAACCGGCCCCCACTACTATTGTCGCTTGAATCCAGTGATGTGTTGCCGCGAGATAGATAGCCACTGGAAGCCATACCACGAATCCACCGAACGACGGTCGCATCGCAAAGAGCACAGTGGCAATTCCTAGCAACGATGCTCCAGGCACCCCCAAGATTCCAAACGTAATTCCAGCCACAAGGCCTTGAATTGCAGCCACAACGCAATGACCCAAAACAGTCTCCTGAACGGTGTCGTTGATATGAGAAAGCAGATTATTTGTCTCGCCATCATTGAGAGGTATGATCGATCGCAGATAGGTGAGCCCCAGATCCCGATCTCGATAAAGAAAGAAAAGCAGAAACAACATGATGACAATCTGAATTAGCGAGGTGATCGAGCCTCCAAGAAGAACAGCCAATTTTGTTGCCATGAAGCCTGCACCTCTATCGAACGCCTGGCAGAGACTGATATTGTCTATGGAGTATCGCAGCATGGCGGAGACACGCGGAGATTGATCGAGAAACTGTTGAACTCCTCGCTCCACGGTGCCGTTTTGCGTGGCGCGTGCCGCCACGATAACGTGGTCGTGTGTTTTAGCCTTGCCGCAATTCCACTTGTATGGACGCTGTGCCACGATTGCAAGAACCATCGCCCCCGTAACCGCAGGCCTAAATGGTTGAAGCATCAACGAGCAGATAAGGACTACGATCACAGTAAGTAGGAATGGCGTCAGACTTTTCCAGCTTAACCCGTCTGCTGACGGCCGTAGGCAGCCTGCATCACTTGTACCGCCGTACCTGTGTCTGGATCCATTACCGCCTCCCAGCCGTTGGTGAAGCAATTGCGGAGAGAGCCGTGCGTCTCCGGATGTACTTTACCGTTTCACTGACCCACAGGACACTGCTTGCGACGGAGACGCAAAGCAGCCAATCCTCACGACTCAGCTGTACAACGCCGAATGCGAGTTGGAGAAAAGGAACGTTGAGAAGAACCACCTGTAGTCCTACAGAAAGCAGGATTGCACCCCAAAGCCAGCGATTGCGGAACATATCGCAAAAGGCACTCTCTGAATCAGAACGAGCGCTGAGGGAATTAAACAACTGAAAGAGAATCAGCGTTGTAAAAGCCATGGACCGCCTGTACGGAATCGCATCATTCGATGTCAGAAAAAATACCGATACCGTGCCGATCGTCATCACCGATGCAACAACCAACAGATCGATCATCATTTGACGATTGATGATGCCTTCACGGGGGCGCCGCGGAGGACGATGCATGATATCGGCGGCCGGAGAGTCCACTCCGAGGGCCAGCGCAGGAGCACCGTCGGTAACCAGATTGATCCAGAGAATTTGTGCTGCAGACAAGGGCAGCACGAGAGAATGGGCAGCACTGCCGCTTCGCAGGGAAAGAATCACCGCGCTCAAAAAGATGGTGAGGACTTCACCCAGGTTCGTAGCGAGCAAGTATCGCAAGAACTTTCGAATATTGTCGAAGACGATGCGACCTTCCTTAACCGCAGCCACGATCGTAGCGAAGTTGTCATCGGTCAGGATGAGATCAGCCGCCTCCTTTGATACATCCGTCCCTGTTATGCCCATCGCAATGCCGATATGTGCGGCTTTCAAGGCAGGGGCATCATTCACGCCATCACCGGTCATCGCGACGATCTCCTGGTTCCGCTGCAGCGCACGTACGATACGCAATTTATGTTCGGGGTTGACTCGCGCATACACCTGCGTGTCGCGGACGGCTTGAATCAAGTCCGCATCGGACATTTGATCGAGCTGTGCACCAGACAGAGCGTGGTCAGTGGATATGATGTCTAAGGCCTGGGCGACAGCCACGGCTGTGCGAGGATGATCCCCGGTAATCAGAATTGTACGGATGCCTGCATGTCTAGCCTGCTCTACCGCGAGACGGGCTTCCGGCCGGGGCGGATCCATCATGCCGACCAACCCGAGGAACGTTAGGCTGTGTTCTATTGCGATCCCGTCGTGGACTGCTGTATCGAACGGCTCAAGAAGCGTGAACGAGCGAGTGGCAACACCGAGGGTACGGAGCGCATTAACGGTCAATTGCTCGTTGTTACGGAAAATCTCTTGACGGCGCTGGGAGGTCAGGGGACGAGCGACGCCAGCAACCAGTTCCTGCGTGCAATATTCAAGAACGATGTCGGGAGCACCTTTGGTAAAGACGATGGACTCTCCGGAAGATTGCTTGTCCTCGTGAACGGTACTCATCATCTTTCGTTCAGATGAGAAAGCCACTTCTGTCAGACGTGGATACAGGCTTTGAATCGCGGCAGGCAGGATTCCTGCTTTCCGTGCGGCGGTGAGCAGTGCAGCCTCCGTCGGATCTCCTTGAATCTTCCATTGATCCTCAACCTCGTCGAGCCGTGCGTTATTCACGAGTGCGGCGCCAAGAAGCAGCTGGTGGACTTCTGTCCATTGATTCTTGGAGAGGCCCTCATCTTGAGCAGCTGTAAGGTCTCCTTCGGGGGAGTAGCCAATGCCAGAGACGTCTGTGCGACCGGAAGCGGTAACAATGACGCGTACAGTCATCTCGTTACGGGTCATGGTTCCGGTTTTGTCAGAAGCAATCACTGTGGTCGATCCCAGGGTCTCAACCACCGGGAGCTTTTTGACGATCGCCCCTCGGCGGGCCATGCTTTGTACGCCAATTGCCAGAACGAGCGTGATGACCGCGGCAAGGCCTTCCGGGGTAGCAGCGACCGCCAGGGCAATTCCAAAGAGCAGAACGTTCATGACTGTGTTTGCGCCTTCGAGGCCATGTATCGCCAGTAGGGTCGCGACAACGCATGCAGCTATCAGAACAACAGCAACACCCATCTGTTTACTTAGGTGTTTGAGCTGCCGCTGAAGCGGTGTGACCTGATCCCCTGCTGTGCCGAGAAGCTCCGCAACTCTCCCAAACTCAGTCTGCATTCCAGTAGCGGTGACTATCGCCCGCGCGTTTCCCGAGATGGCCATCGTTCCTGCAAAAACCATATTCAAGCGATCACCGATTGCTGCAGAGTGCTCCAGTGGGTCAGTGTGTTTGAGGACCGGCAGGCTTTCACCCGTAAGCGATGATTCTGTAGTGATTAGAGACCGTGCCTGCAAAAGGCGCGCATCTGCTGGAATCGAGTCGCCCTCGTGTAGGACCAACAGGTCCCCTGGAACTAAATCTCGAGCCAAGAGACGCTGTTGCTGCCCATCCCGAATTACTGTAGTTTCGACTGGAACCATCTTTCTCAGGGAGTCCGACGCGCGTGCCGCTCGATCTTCCTGGATAAAACCCAAAACAGCGTTCAGGGCGACAATGGCCAGAATGATCAGGGATTCATAGGGAATCCCGGATCCACCTTCCAACCGGGAGACAATAGCGGCTACGGCCGCAGCGCTAAGCAGCAAATAGGTCTGGGGATCATGGACTTGCATGAGAAGGCGTCGCCAAGCGGGCACCTGGATCGTTGCCTGCAGTACATTCAAGCCGAACCGTTGCTGCCGCTCTTGCACGTCCCGAAACGTGAGGCCCGCTTGAACATGGGTTCCCAAGGCTGCGATGACTTCCTCGGCAGTCTGTTCGTGTGGTCGCTCGAGGGTGCTCGAGGAGGCGTCCAGTCTAGACATAGTCTCCTGCCTTTTCACCTAACTCACGAAAAGCACGGATTGAAGATGAGTTGGGTTTCACAATTCCCCTGAAGAATCAATGGCATCCACAGTGTAGCCAGCATCCGCAGGAGGCTCTGTGATGCTGGTCACAGAAACGAGCATCGGCCTATGTGTATGTTCTGACGCATGGATACTACGCGTTCGAATTCGATGATTCCGGACCAGATTGTCGTGGCAACTGATTTTTCTCCTGCTTCGATCACTGCTCTATCGATCGCGAGCAGAGTTGCGCGAATCTTCAAAGCCAAGGTCACGATCCTCCACGTCTTCCAGTACGTTGCCCAACACCACTACAAGGTTCCAGTGGACTGGATGATTGCAACTATTCGAAGTGATGTCCGGGAGAAACTTGGAGAAAATAAGCGAGTCCTGAGCGAAGCTGGAATCGAGACAGAAGTGAGAATGATCGAAGGTGGAGTACCGGCACAGGAGATCCTCAACTTCGCGCAGTCCTGTGGAAATCCTCTTCTGGTGATCGGAACCCGTGCGGTCGGAGGTATGGAACGGTTCGTCCTCGGCTCAACGGCCGAGGAGGTACTGCGTCAAGCACACTGTCCAGTCATCACAGTGGGACCCCACGTTACAATTCCAGCAGGCATCAATCCTCATTTTCATAGGGTGCTTTATGCCACTGATTTCAGCGAGGCTTCCCTAGCTGCGATTCCATTAGTAGTTGCATTTCAGCGACCATCGGGTGCATCCCTGCGAGTTCTTCATGTGTCAGGAGACTCTGACTTGAGGACAACCGCCGGGGAACAACGGTTCGATCCCATTCGAAAGGTCTTGCGGGAAAATCTAGATCATCTTTGCGTAGGCTCCGAAGAATACGTCATCTTGCATGGAGAGGTCGTTAGCCAGGCGGTGGTGAATGAAGCCGAACGGTATCCCGCCGACCTATTGATTCTTGGAGTGCGCCGAGCCTCTGCGTATGCTGCACATGTGTCGCCCAGGATCGCATTTCAAACCATCGCAGCAGCACCGTGTCCTGTGCTCTCCGTCTCTTGTTGACATATCCCCACTGCCGCCATCGACATGAAAGGTGAAGCTATGGTCCGCACTGAAGGACCGCCGTTTGATAGGGCGAGACGCACCTGGAACCGCATTTCAGTCGCATTATCGCTGGCAGCGATTGCCCTCTATTTGTTGCTCCACTACGTTTTACATGTGAGGAGCAACCTTCCGGCACTCCCTTTATGGGTTGCAATCATCGCGGGTGGCGTGCCGCTGTTGTACGACCTGTTCGGGCAAATTCTAAAGAGGCAGTTCGGCTCTGACTTCCTGGCGGGGCTTTCTATTGTGACAGCTACCATCATGGGGGAGCTTCTAGTGGCGACCATCATCGTATTGATGCTCTCCGGAGGTCAGGCGCTGGAGGGGTTCGCGACGCAACGCGCATCTTCAGTCTTGAACGCACTGGCTCGCCGTATGCCCAACATTGCTCACCGCATTGTGGACGGAACAACACAGGATATTGCAGTTACCGACATTCGAATAGGTGACCGTCTCATCATCTTTCCGCATGACATCTGTCCCGTGGATGGGACAGTTGAATCTGGTACAGGAACGATGGATGAATCATTCCTGACGGGCGAGCCATTCCGAATGCGCAAGATATCAGGATCACAGGTGATTTCAGGCGCGCTCAACGAAGACTTTGCCCTTACCATCCTTGCAGACAAGCTGGCAATCGATTCGCGCTATGAACGCATCATGCAGGTGATGGAGACCGCCGAGCAACACCCTCCACGAATCCGCCGTCTGGCCGACCGTTTGGGCGCTGTCTACACGCCTATTGCAATTGCCCTCGCTTTGGCGGGATGGTTACTAAGCGGCAATCCTGAGCGTTTTTTGGCTGTCATCGTCATCGCAACACCTTGCCCCTTGCTTTTGGCAATTCCCATATCCATCATCGGAGCCATTTCACTTTCGGCAAAACGGGGCATCGTGATCAAGAAACCTGTCGTTCTTGAACAGGTCGGAGGGATTCAGACGATGTTCTTTGATAAGACAGGAACATTGACTCACGGGGAGCCAATCGTCACGGAGACTCTGTGCTTCTCCGGAGCAAATCCAGCCGATGTCCTTCGCCTGGCTGCGAGTCTCGAGCAATATTCAAAACATCCGCTGGCGAGCGCCATCCTGCATGCAGCACAGGAACAAGACATCGATCTCCAAAAAGTTGAGAACATCAGTGAGAGGCCGGGGGAAGGATTGAGCGGTCGTGTCGCAGGACGAAAAATCCTCGTCACGGGCAGACGCAAGCTCGCCCCCGAAATAGCCGCGAGCCTGCCCGCAAGCATCTCAGGAATGGAATGCGTGGTTATCGTAGACGGACAAGTGTCGGGCTTGTTCAAGTTTCACGACCGTCCCCGGAAAGACGGCAGGCCTTTCATTCGCCATCTCACACCCAAGCACCACGTCAGACATCTTATGATCCTGTCTGGAGATCGTGATAGCGAGGTCCGACACCTTGCAGATATTGTCGGCATCACTGATGTTCGTGCAAACTTAGCGCCAGAAGAGAAGCTGAAGATCGTACGCGAGGAAACAGTGAAGGCCCCCACCCTCTTCCTGGGGGACGGCATCAACGATGCTCCCGCGATGATGGCCGCAACCGTCGGGGTTGCCTTCGGGCAAAATAGCGATATTACAGCAGAAGCAGCCGGAGCTGTGATTCTCGAACCTACCCTGGGCAAGGTAGACGAGCTCCTTCATATCGGAAATCGGATGCGCCGCATTGCACTTCAAAGTGCGATTGGAGGAATGGCATTAAGCTCAGTGGGAATGCTTGCCGCAGCGTTTGGCCTTTTGCCTCCGCTTGCAGGGGCCATCGGGCAGGAAGCCATCGATTTGCTCGCTGTGCTGAATGCCGTTCGTGCATCGATCCCGACAAAAGAGCTGCAAGACTTCTAGAGGCCCTACGCCATCAAAGTCTGACGTTAGCCGAGACCTGTGATCTGCATCACAGCGCAACCACATTGGGAGCCGCTAGCCTACTCTAGGAGTGGTATTCGCTCGAATGCATTGCCACTGTCGGGGAGAACTGTCATGCGATCTGAACTCAGACTTCACCGTCTGCTTCTAGCGATACTCGCGACACTGTTGATAGCTTTTGTCGCGGTCTTGTTTTACCTGGGCTCGAACGTTGCCGATGAGCATTTCGAAGCAACCGTCTCCCTGGTAGTAGTGCTTGCCGTGGGAACAGCGTTTGTGTACATGGGCACGGCGGAAGGGATTGTAGCCTTTCAGTTCGGTATGCGGCATAAGCGGGAACTTTGGAGCTACCTGATGCTTGGATTGCTATCGGTTGCCTCTGGCTTATATCTTGCAATGTCCGAGACCGCTTCCTTGCAGACAGTGGCCGTCGTTGTGTCTCCTCACGCCTTTCTCTTTGGAATAGCCGAGTTGCGCGTCGCTCAACACATGCAACACCATCCGAAGCAAAGAAGCTTGCTCCTGGTAGGTGGCCTATGTGAACTGGCGTTGGGCGTGGTCCTCGTTCGCGGATCGAAACTGTCGGTCGATCATGCGGCCACCCTTTTGGGGTACGTGGCGACCCTCACGGCCTTTCAACTTGTGGCTTTTCTTCTCTACAGACGTCCAAGCGCATCTTTACAGGCAAAGCAAAGCTAATCATTTAATGGACAAACGTCGCTACGAGCGAGGATGAGCTGTACGAATGTATGCTTCCCCTCCAGCGCCGGCCAAAAGTGCCGCACAGCCCAATCGCGATAACTGTCGGCCAGTGGAGTAGACGTCCGCTCCTCTCCTCTTGCCGTGTGACCCCCGTCACTGTGCCTGCTCCTGGGCAGCTTTAGTCTTCCCTCAGACTAAAGCTCAGCCGTTCGCGGCGATCTTATGAGGTACGCTCATGATTCCTATCTCTGAAAGCATCAACCGCTCCGCCCGCGACGATGAGGTACACCTCGCCCCAAGTGATATCTCCTTCGCGCGCATTCTGGTTGCGACCGATTTTTCCAAAACGGCAGCCCTCGCGTTGAAGACAGCCATCGCGATCGGCGAGATCTTCAACTCCGAAATCTTACTCGTCCATGCGATCCCGCCTTTTATCTATGTACGAGGGCAAGAACCGGTACCGCGGGAGACTCTCGATGCGGAACTCGACAGCGTAAAGGAGCAGATGGAACAGCTTGTCGCCGGCGAGGAAAGGTCGACCTGATCGTCGCGGGTTCGCACGGCGCGAGTGGACTTGAACGATTGTTGCTGGGATCTGTGGCGGAGACCGTATTGCGTAAGGCCGAGTACCCTGTGCTTGTTGTGGGGCCGAACTGCGACGCAGAGCAACATCCATTGAGGTCGATCTTGTTCGCTACAAATCTCGAGACCAGCGGACAGCAAGCCGCAGAGTACGCGTTGGCTCTCGCAAAACACGGCCACGGTCGGCTTACGCTGCTGCACGTGGTCGAGAAGCAACCTAAGATTCCAGGAGAAGAACCGGACCTCTTCGAAAGTGCCCTCAATCAAAGGCTCCGGAAGCTACTTCCCACTGATTCGGACATCTTGTTTCTGCCCAAAATCCGAATCGAGTATGGATCGCCGAGCGAAGTAATCCCGGCCGTCGCACAATCCGAGTCTGCGAGTTTGGTTGTGGTCAGCTTGGGAAAGCGGTCGGCTTTGGCCGATCACGCCTCTTCGGCAACCCTGTCTTACATTATCCGCGAAGCGAAGTGCGGAGTTCTTGGCGTTCACGATCGTCTCAGCTAAAACGTCATTCAGACAACAGAACTCCTGGCCGTGACTACACGAAATGGAAGATCTCAACGGAGGAATTGATGTCCACCAAACATGTCTGCGACGGTGCGCAGGCGCTTGTTCATCAAGAAACATGCCGAACAAAAGCAAAAGCTTTGGTTGTGTTTCATGCGGTTTTCACGAAGTTGCGTATCTTCCTGATTCTTATGCTGGCCGCCCTTCCGCGCCACATCTCTGCACAACAGCTCTGCCCTGCCTCGAATCTGTCGCAGGATTCTATCTCGCAGCCTGCATCCGAATATCTGCGCGGATTGCACTTGCACGACACGACGCAAGGCACGCCCATCTCACGAGCCTCCGTTTTGACTTCGTTCTACCGCCCCTGCAACTATGCATTGGCTTGGACATCGAAGGGGAAGACAACACCTGCGGGACGCGCAGTTATCGACGAACTTCGTAACTCAGATGCGAAAGGGCTCAACTCCCAGGATTATGGGTGGCCTCGCTGGGGATCAAGAGCCCGTGCTCTCGAGATCCAGTGCGATGAAACTCCTGCGGAGCTAGCTATGTTTGATCTGGATTTGACGGTCGCGTTTATGCGATATCTTCTCGATTTGAATGTTGGAAGAGTCAATCCTCGTGCGCTGAAAGCTGACTTCGATACTCATCGCGACGTAGACTCCATGGCTAACTTCATTTGGACGAAGATCGTCCCAAGCCAAGATATCCATCATGCAATCCAGGAGGTTGAACCCTCAGCAGATGGCTACAAACGTGTAGCACGCGCTTATAGTCGTTATCTCGAATTACAGCGAACTGCAGACGATGTGGTCCTTCCTCCTCTGCAGCGAAAAATTAGTCCGGGAGACGTCTACGATGACTTTCCGACACTGATCGCTCGTCTGAAGCAGCTAGACGATATGCCGGCAGATGCATCATTCATGCAGAAGCCCGCGATTTATGAAGGCGCCGTGGTGGACGGCATCAAGCGCTTTCAGATCCGCCACGGCCTCGTACCAAACGGGGTCCTTGATTTCGACACATACAAACAGTTAATAGTCCCGATTCATCAGCGGGCACACCAGCTTTCGCTCACGCTCGAGCGGTGGAGATGGGTTCAACACTCTTTTGAGGAAGCCCCGGTTGTCATCAACATTCCAGAGTATCGGCTGAGAGCATACGACGAACACCTGCACATCATGTTATCGATGCGCGTCATCGTCGGCGGCTCAAGCCACAGGAGAACACCGATACTTCAAGGCAATCTGACAACAGTCATCTTTCACCCCTACTGGAACGTTCCCGCTAGTATCACACGCAATGAGATCCTCCCTAAAGTCGCGAGAGATCCGAATTATCTCGCACGAAATGGCTACGAGGTCGTAAGTTCGCGGGGCGGAGGTGGTCGCAGCGGCGCAGAGTTGATAAAAGGACTTAGAAATGGAGATCTGCGGGTCCGTCAGACCCCGGGCGATCATAACGCGCTCGGTCGCGTCAAATTTTCCTTTCCTAACCGCTACAACGTCTATATGCACGGTACTCCGCAGACATCCCTCTTTCAAAGGAACCAACGGGACCTGAGTCATGGCTGTATTCGCGTCGAAGATCCGGTATCGCTCGCGGTTTGGGCGCTACGTTCACAGCAAGGGTGGACCCGAAGCAAGGTTGAGGCAAGCATGGCCGGTTCCTCAACGTCTAATGTAAAACTCAGGAAATCGATTCCAGTGCTCATTGTGTACGGAACGGCAATAGTGGAAGAAAGCGGGGAGGCGCACTTCTTCAGAGACATATACGGATATGACGTGACACTCTCGCGTGCTTTAGATCATGAATCCGATCTGCGTGCTAAAGCAGACAGTGAGCCCAGATAAGTTAGAAGTGGTCATCAGGAGAGAGCTTCATGATGTAGGACTCCTGCGGATGCCTTGATGCCGGTCACCGCTTCCCTTCCGTCCGGCTCGGCCCAGAGGATGTCAGCCCAAATTACATGAATTGTCTGTCTCTCGGTATTTGGCCCCTGCAGGGGTATCCATTGGCTAACACGACCCTTGCAGCGTCTCGATGACAATCCCAGGAAATTCAGGACGTCTTCAATCAGTCTGATCAACATGTTTCTGAACCCGCATCGGTTGGCTATCGGCCTTGCACCCGCGTGGAGATCAAATGCGAGTCAGGACAGATATCTGCCCGCCTTGTAAACCACAGCTTCAAGCGTCTCCTGCCACCTGTGATCGGGAATCCCATCGATCTTCAATCGCCTGATGCCGCTATCCTTCCAGGCTTCCTCGATGGTGGGCGAGTAGACGCTAAGTTCATATATCGTCATTGTCCTTTGAATTCGCTCAGGCAACATGCGGTTATATTCCCTTTCCAGCTCTTCCTTGAGCCATCGGGCAAGACTCTGCAGTTCAGCTTGCTCTCCCGCCGACAGTTTTTCCGACTCGAGCAATCCAAGGGCCTTGATGCCTTTTTCTTTGATGGTCTGCAGCCGTTGCAGAATTTCGTCGCGTGTCATCCGAGTCTCAGTAATTGATCCGGGCATATTGCCCTATGCCATAGTATCGGAGATTGGAAATGAAAGTTCCTGCATCGATCGTGAATTAGCGTATCGGATCAAAAGCCAGGCCGAATCTGTGTCATGATCTTGAGGCCAATTTCAGGCCTCTTCGATCGGTCTAGCAGGCGGAAAGCTGTTCCAGCGCGGCTGGCTGAAGCAGGGTAAGCGAGATCCCTTTGATCGTAATCAGATTGTCCCGACGGAAACGGCTCAATGTGCGGGTAACCGTCTCGCGCGAGGTGGCTGTCATCGATGCCAGCTCTTCATGAGTCAAAGGCATGGCCACTGCGGTATTGGTGCTCGGCGCCTTTGATTTCTCTGCGGTCCAATCGAGCAGCAGACGAGCTACTCGGCCAGCCGGAGACGTAGGAAGGGCGATCCGGCGTACTTCGTCAAATGCGCTGCAGCACTCCGACGCAAGTGCTCTTGCTGCCCCGACACTGGCTTCGCCATATTTCTCCAGCATCTCCAGCAATGGGCGGCGGTTGATGACTTTGACCTGGCATGGTTCCATGGCTTCCACCGTGACCTCATGAACTCCTTCAGACAAGATAGCGCTCAAGCCCAGGACATATCCGGCATCGGCAATTCGCAGGATCATTGTCCTGCCCTCCCTCGATACCGTTGAGAGTTTTACTCGACCAGAGCAAAGGACGTACACGGCATCGCACGGATCTCCCTGGCGGAAAAACGTCGCGCCACGCGGGCAGTCCGCGGAGACCGATACAGATTCCAGAAACGCCATCGCGTCTTCGCCAAGGTGGCAGAATGCATGCTGGTTTCGTTGGGAGCAGTTCAGGCAGCTTTTCATCGGTAGTCTCCGGTCTTGATGCAGTAACTTATGCATTCCGGCTGCCAAACCTGAAAATAAAAGGTTTCAGTAACTTAGCATCTCCTCTGGGTGAGCGGGATCACACTGCTGCGTCAAAGGACGCACCTGTTGCGCCACATGGCGCAGTCCTGGGTGACGCCTGTAACATGGGTTCATCCTGAGGCACCGGCCTATGGCGGATCTGGTACAGCTCGTTGTGATCGATGACAACGCTGGCAGTCTCGAGCTGCTGTCAACGGCGTTGGAGCGAGAAGGTATCCGCGTCCATACCGCCAGCGATCCGGAGGTCGGCCTGGCGCTCATTCAGGAACTTCGCCCCCGTCTCGTCATCACCGATCTCGTTATGCCGCGCCTCAACGGGCTGCAAGTATTAGAGCGGGCGATGAAGATTGATCCGGCAATTGATGTCATCCTGATGACCGCGCATTACACGACAGAGACAGCGGTTGAGGCCATACGGAAGGGGGCAGCCGACTATCTTGAAAAACCGGTAAAACTGGCGCTCCTTCGTGAACGGGTGAATAGTTTGCTAGACGCGGCGCAGCAGCGGCAACGTGCGGTCGCTGCGGACGCCTACGGCTCCGACGCTGTGCGGTTTGAGGGCCTGATTGCCCGCAGCCCACAGATGTGGGAGGTCTTTGCGAAGTTGCGAAGAATCGCTCCTCATTACCGTTCGGTTCTCCTGAATGGCCCAACCGGTTCTGGCAAAGATCTATTGGCGCAGGCCCTGCACCGCCTCAGCGGCGTTACGGGAAGGTTTGTTGTATTGAACTGTTCCGCAGTTGTAGAGACTCTCTTTGAGAGCGAGCTGTTCGGGCATGTGCGGGGTGCATTTACTGGCGCGGATCGCGACAAGACCGGGCTCTTCGAGCTTGCGGATGAAGGCACGCTATTCCTGGATGAGATCGGCGACATGCCACTGGCTACACAGGCCAAACTGTTGCGAGCCGTGCAGAACCAGGAGATTACCCGTGTCGGCTCTCTGACTGGACGCAGAGTGAATGTGCGCATCATCGCGGCGACCCATAAGAATCTGCCACAGGCCATCCGGGATAAGCTCTTCCGTGAAGATCTCTACTACCGCTTGTCGATGGTTGAGATCGCCGCTCCCAGTCTGCGGGAACGGGTGGAAGATCTGCCACTACTCATCCGGCATTTCGTGCAACGTTTTTCTGAGGAGTATGGCAAGACCATTCATGGCGTAACCCCCCGGACCATGATTCTTTTGGAGCGCTATGCCTGGCCTGGCAATGTGCGCGAACTGGAACACGCCATCGGCCATGCGTGCATGATGACAACGGGGAATATGATCGACGTGAGGGACCTGCCGGCGAGGCTTCTAGAAGTCAGTGATCCAGGGATGGCCCGGTGCGATCGACTTTCCGGAACATTGACCTATCGTTCAGCCGAGACGGTCGCTCGTGCAGACGAGAGCCTTTTCGGGTTGGCCTCACTGGAGCGGGAACTTGTCATCCGCGCCCTCGCAGAGACACGTGGGAATCAGTCTCAGGCGGCGCGGCGCTTAGGAATCGGCCGAGATGCACTCCGCTACAAGATGAAGAAGCATGGCATCGGAGATCGTTCTCGAGCCAATACCTTTAACTTAGGTAATTGACTCGGATTGCTGCAGCAAGGAAGCTACAGCATCCCGCAGCTTTGCGGGGCCAATCGGTTTGACAAGGCATGCATCAAACCCGGAGTCCATAATCCGGTCTCTGTCGTCAAGCGAAGCGCTTGCCGTCAATGCCACGATGGGTAGATCCTGAAGGGCCGGATCCTTTCTCAACTCCTTTATGACGCCAAAGCCGTCTCGTTTTGGCATGTGAATGTCCAGGATTACCAGCTGGGGGTTTGCTTCAGAGGCCATCAGTAGGGCTTCGTCCCCATCAGAGGCTTCAACTACAACATAGTTGGCATGTTCTAGAATTGCCCGTAAGAGTTCTCGACTGCTCTGTTTGTCGTCCGCGATCAAGATGACCTGTCTAAGGCTAGGGACTTCAATGACTTGCATAATAGACCCTTATATTTTAACTTTTCAGCTTTAGTCATACCGCAGATAACACCTTTTCTCTGTGATTTTCATCACACCGCTTTCGGAACAGTGAAATGAAAACGGCTTCCCCTACCGGGTTTGCTTTCAATCCAGATGGAGCCACCATGCATTTCGATCAAACGTTTACAGATAGCTAACCCTAGGCCGGTTCCTTCCCTGACACCGCTCGTGGCGTAACCTACCTGATAAAACTTTTCAAAGACCTGCTCCAGTTGGTCTGCCGGAACGCCAATCCCTGAATCGGCGACGGTGATGCGTACAAATTGACCGGCCTCTTCGGCCTCCAAGGTGATGTTGCCTTCCTCCGGCGTGAACTTCACTGCGTTACCAAGCAGGTTGTAGAACACCTCTTTCAGGCGCATCGGGTCGACCGCAACCAGTCCCGTGAAAGTATTGTGGTTCTCCAATGCGAGAGACTTCATGGCTGCGCGAGGGCGAATCGCATTCAGGGCATCGGAGATCGCATCTGCAAGAGAGACATGTTCGATCCGAAGCGACATGGCCCCGGCCTCAATCTTGCTAAGATCCAGCACGTCGTTGATCAGACCCAAAAGATGTTCGGAATCCTGCTGGATGTGTTGAAGGAATCGCTTCTGCTTCTCGTTTAGGGTACCTTCTGCATCTTCGCTCAGCAGTTCCGCGAAGCCGATGATGGTATGCAGTGGCGTTCTCAGCTCGTGGCTCATACTGGCCAGAAACTCGCTCTTCAAGAGGTTAAGCCGCTCGGCCTCTCTTTGCCGAGCCTCCAGCTCCGCCATGTAATTTGCCTGCAGTGAACGCATCTGCATCTCTGCTTGTCTCCGTTCACTGACGTCACGAATCACTGCCGTGACGTTAATGCCATCCTCCCGATGCGACGGGCTGAGGCTAATCTCTACCGGAATTTCAACCCCGTCTTTTCGCAAGGCAGATAATTCCAGGTCTCGACCCATCGGACGCACCTGCGGGGACTTCGCAAAGGAGGACCTGTGCTCCGCATGGCGGGCCCTGGCCATTGCCGGAACAAGAATGTCAACGTTTTCCCCGAGTAGCTCCTCCCGTGTGTAACCGAAGATCAGCTCTGCGGTGCGATTGGCGACTACGATCTTTCCGCTGGGATCGACCTGAAGAATCGCATCCGGAGCGTTCTCAATCAACTCACGAAACCTATTCTCCGCAAGAGCTACTGCTCTCGTCTGTTCTTCGTGTTCCAGCGCGAGCTTTCTTTCCGTGATGTCGAAGCTCGTCTCCAATATCTCCCAACCGCCGATTCCCTCCTGCTTCCTCCATCGACTTAACATTGTTCGTTGTAGCCCTTCGCGCGTCGTATGAGAGATCTCGCCTTCCCAGCCGCTATTTCTCTCAAATTCCTCCCAGATTGAGGACTCTGGCTCAAAGTACTTCGTTCGGAGCAGCTCGCGACTGCGTTTTCCGATCACCTCGTCCGCGCGCCACCCGTATACGCGCTCTGCACCCTTGTTCCAATAAACAATGCGATCGTCGAGCGTGCGAACCAGTATTGGTTCGAATACCTGATCCAATAGCCTTGCCTGCCGCGTCAGCGTTTCATCGGCTGCTTTTCGGCTTGATATGTCACGTGCGATTTTGGAGATGCCGATCATCGTCCCATCAGCGTCGAGAATGCCGGAGAGACTCAGTGAGACGAAGATTTGCCTGCCGTCTTTGTGCCGTCTTGTGGTCTCGTAGTGGTCAACCCGTTCTCCTCGCCGAATAGCCTCGATGAGACGGGCCATGTCATCCTCGTTTCCACGCCAAGCTAGGAAGGAGATGGGTTTGCCAATCACTTCGGAGGCAGCGTAGCCGAAGATTCTCTCCGCGCTCTTGTTCCAACTGGTGACTTTCCCATCCAAGCCCTCCCCGATAATGGCATCGTGGGAAGATTCAACAATGGAGGCGAGCCACTGCTGCGCGTCCACGGTATGACGGGATTGCGCCTGGTCACCTTGCGGAGTTGTTCGCTGGACAGAGGGCATTTGCGGCGAGGACTTCCTAGCTCCGGATTCTACGACCTTATCGTTCAAATGAAAAACTGCCAACATGAACCGTCCTCCTTCCTCAAAGTGACTTCGGTGACGAGCATCACAGGCATGATGGCGGATACGGTCACATAATCGACAGGGAGAGTACAACAAGCTCTATCTATGGGAACAACTACGATGGCTAAAACAAGTAAGGTCGATGATCAAGTCCAATACAGCAAACCCGCCCACATTCTCTTGCCTCCTACGGAACTGGTGCTCACAAAGCGTCAAGAACTGACTCTGATTCCCGCCAGAGCAAAGCATCAGTGCAAACTCTGGCCAGCTGTCCTCAGCCTGATTGTTGTTGTAGTCGCGGGTCTTCTCGTCAGAAAAAACTGGTATTCCCAAGGAACCGCCCACTTTGAAACGGCGAAAGTTGAGCGCGGTGCGATCCAGGCCTTCGTCACGGCTACCGGTAACCTCAATCCTGTTGTGAATGTGCAGGTTGGCAGTCAGGTCTCCGGTAACATCAAGGCTCTTTATGCGGATTTCAATACGAAGGTCCAGAAGGGGCAGCTCATCGCTCAGATTGATCCTGCTATCTTTCAGGCTCAGGTGGATGCAGCATCCGCTGTGGTTGATCAGTACGAGGCGGCCGCTGCCTCCGCTGACGCTCAACTGGTGAAAGCAATCTCCGACATCGCAGCGGCCGTTGCTACCAGAACCAGTTTGCAGGCAGTTGCCTCGAAAGATCATGCAAATTTCCTAAACCTTCAGGAGCAATGGCGACGCTCTGACGGACTTTTCAAAGCGGGTGTTGTTTCGTCGCAGGACCATGACGCGGCAAACGCAGCTTTTGAATCCGCACAAGCGCAGCTCGAATCCGATAAGGCTCAGATCGATGCCGCAACTCGAACTATACAGTCGGCTCAGGCACAAGCGGTTGCGGAACGGGCACAGCTCGGCGCGGCTGCAGCGCAGTTGCGACAAGGCAAAGCCGCCCTTGCCCAAGCGCAAGTGAATTTAGACCACACACGGATTGTGGCGCCTGTCTCCGGGACAGTCATTGTCCGTCACTTCGACGTCGGCCAGACTGTCGCCGCATCCTTTCAAACTCCCGACCTCTTTGACATCGGCGAAGACCTCACCAAGATGCAGGTGGACACGAATGTGGACGAAGCCGATGTTGGCACCATCCGCCCGGGGCAATCCGCCGTTTTCACCGTGGATGCATACCCAGACATGACATTCCGTGGCACAGTTGCCGATGTGAGAAGGTCCCCAATCAACGCTCAAAACGTGGTGACCTATGACGTCGTCATTACAGTGGCGAACCCCGACCTGAAGCTCTTCCCGGGAATGACCGCGAAGGCGACGATCCTAACCTTGCGAGAAGAGAGTGCACTCAAAGTCCCCAATGCTGCTCTGCGCTTCCGGCCCAGCACGGAGATGCTGGCTAAACTGAAATTGCCCGATTCGAAGCCGACGGAAGGACCGCAACTCTATCTTCTGTCCGGATCGAATGTCTCCGCGGTTCCGGTCTCAACGGGCATTACGGACGGGAAGTTCACCGCAGTGACATCCTCCTCGCTCAAGGAAGGCGACACTGCCATTCTTCGAACAGTCACCCCGAATCCAACGCCGTCCACACCACCCTCCACTCGCCGCCTTCCCGGCACCTAGAGCCGAATATCATGACTCCTCTAATTGATGTACGCCATCTGAGCAAGTCCTATAGCTTAGGCGAAGTCGTTGTGCATGCGCTCTCCGATGTTACAACGACCATAGAGCAGGGCTCCTTTGTGGCGATCATGGGACCTTCGGGATCTGGGAAGTCGACGTTCATGAACATTCTCGGATGTCTTGACCGGCCAACCTCCGGGCGCTACCTCCTCGACGGCGTTCCCGTAGAGAATATGCAGCGCGATGAGCTGGCAGAGATCCGCAATCGGAAGATCGGCTTTGTCTTCCAGAACTTCAATCTTCTCGCGCGGGTCTCTGCTTCGGAAAATGTCAAGCTGCCGTTGTTGTATTCCGACAGTTTGGTCGGAGACGCTGACGAGCTGGCCAAGAGATCGCTCGAAACTGTCTGTCTTGGGGATCGACTCCAGAGTCTTCCGAGCCAGCTCTCTGGCGGCCAACAGCAACGGGTAGCGATCGCCCGCGCGATCGTCAATCAACCGCGGATCATCCTGGCCGATGAACCCACCGGAGCGTTGGATACAAATACGAGCCATGAGATCATGGCCATCTTCCGCGATCTCAATCGAACTCACTCCATTACTGTTGTAGTAGTAACGCACTCGGACGAAGTCGCGACCTACGCCGACCGGATCATTCGCTTCCGGGATGGAAAACTTGTACAAGACGAGACCCGGACTGCAGCGCCGATTTCGAGGGAAGACGTCGTACAGCGGGAGCTAGTATGAGGGCGCACTGGATCTCTACCGTCCACGTGGCGTTCACGGCACTCAAAACCAATCGCGTGCGCAGTGCACTCACGATGCTGGGAATCGTTATTGGTGTCGCGGCGGTGATCGCAACAATCGCGGTCGGAACTGGGGCCAGTCAGCGCGTCCAGGCACAGATCGCAAGCATCGGGAGCAATATGGTGATCATTATTCCCGGAAGCCTCACGAGTTCGGGGTTGCAACTCGGAACTGGTAGTGCAACGACTCTGACGCGCTCCGATGCGCGCGAACTGAGCGCACAATGCCCCGACATCAGCAGCGCCGCCCCAGCTGTGCGTGGGGCTGCATCTGTCGTATATGAGGGCAACAACTGGGGGACGACCATCCTGGGTACCACGCCAGAGTACCTGAAGATCAGGGACATCTCGGTCGCTCGAGGCGAGCCGTTCAGCCAGCAGGATGTTGAAAAATCCAGTAAAGTTGCTCTACTCGGCGCCACAGTTGCGCAGAAGCTCTTTGGCAGTGTCGACCCAGTAGGAACAATCATTCGTATCAAGCAGGTGCCGTTTGTCGTTCAAGGGGTTCTTACCTCCAAAGGGCAGTCAGCGAGCGGACAAGACCAGGATGACATCGTATTATTGCCCATCTCTTCCGCAAAGCAAAAGGTGCTCGGCTTCAAATCTGCGAATGCGGATGCTATCGATGCCATCCTGACGCAGGCCATTGCCAGCGATCGAATCGAAGCAGCACAGGAGGAAGCGCGGCTGCTGCTCCGCCAGCGTCATCATCTGCTACCGAATGAGGAGGATGACTTTTCGATGCGCAACCTGGAGGAGATCTTCAAGGCACAAACCACATCGTCTCGGATCATGTCCCTTATGCTGGCCGCGGTCGCCTCGGTGTCACTCATTGTTGGCGGTATCGGAATTATGAATATCATGCTGGTCTCGGTCCGGGAGCGGACGCGTGAAATAGGCTTGCGACAAGCGGTCGGCGCAAAGACACGGGATATTTTGACGCAGTTTCTTGTAGAAGCCACGACCTTATCGATATGCGGAGGAATCGTCGGCGTTCTGGTCGGCATCGCCGCCTCGATCGTGGTCTCTCGTGTCGCCGGCTGGCAAACCGTAGTGAGTCCCGGCGCAATTGTTCTGGCAGTCGCTTTCTCGGCACTTGTCGGAATCGGCTTTGGATTTTATCCGGCACGCAAAGCCGCGTATCTGGATCCCATCGAGGCGCTTCGCTTCGAATAGACCTTCGCCCAGTTCTGCGTAACGGCGACTCGTGCTCAACCTTACCCTCAAGATTCGGCCTTTCCCCAGGTCAGCATCGCGATGTATCTATGCCCTGCAATCCCACTCCGAGATTCAGATCTAGACAGATCCCAAAAGGACGGGACGTACCAGCCAACGCTTTACATACTCAATCAGCAGCAGATAGGTCGTAGTCGCGACCACCAGAAATCCGAAGTAGCTCCACGGCAGCGGGGTAAACCCAAGGAGCGAAGCGATCGGCGTCAAAGGGAGAGCAATTCCGATGCTGACGCAAATCAGGACACTTGCCACCAGAGGCTTGCTGGGCTTGCTGCGCCAGGGGTTTCGCATCGTCCTTATCACAAGCAGGACAAGGGTCTGTGTAGCGAGCGACTCAACGAACCAGCCCGTATGAAACTCCTCCTGACCGGCATGGAGAAAATGAAGAAGAACATAGAACGTGAGCAGATCGAAGATGGAGCTGACGGGTCCGGCAAGGAGCATAAAACGGCGCACAAGCCGCATGTCCCAACGGCGCGGTGCGTCCAGGTACTCTGGGTCAACATTATCCGTGGGAATCGTTACCTGCGAAAGATCGTAAAGAAAGTTGTTAAGGAGGATCTGGGTCGGGAGCATCGGCAGAAAAGGCAGCACAACGGCCGCGAGAGCCATGCTCAGAACGTTGCCGAAGTTCGAACTCGTTCCCATCATCAAATACTTCATGACATTCCCGAATGCGGTCCTCCCTTCCCTTACTCCCTCATGCAAGATGCGATATCCCGGTTCCAGCAGGATGATATCCGCGGCTGCCCGCGCCACATCCACAGCCTTCGGAGCTGCGATGCCGATGTCTGCAGCACGTAACGAAGGCGCATCGTTGATTCCATCGCCTATAAATCCAACGACATGACCCCGCATTCGCAGGGCACGAAGTATTCTGGTCTTCTGAGCGGGAGATACACGAGCAAAAACATTCGCTTGGTCTGCGCGGACGGAAAGAGCGGTGTCTGTCATCCGCTCAAGATCGTCTCCAAGAAGAATCTCTCCTGCCTCGATTCCAACCTCGTGACATAGATATTTCGCAACGAACGGGCTGTCACCGGTAATAATCTTGACCAGGACGCCATCCTGGCGGAGTTCTCGAATGGCATCTGCCGTACCTGGCAACGGCGGGTCAACAAAAGTAAGAAAACCTACCAGCTCCATGGCACACTCGTCGGCCGATGAATAGCTACCCTTGACTACGGCAGGCTTGCTGGCAACGGCCAAGACTCGGTAGCCGTTGCTGCTTAAGTCCTCATAGACACGTTGCGCCTGGATTCGCATCGCGGAGGAAAGGGCAACGGATTGTCCTCGTTCCCGGCAGAGATCACAGAGTAGAAGAATACTCTCAGGTGAACCTTTCGTGATGATTCGTCGCAGGCCGTCCTTCTCCACAACCACCGATAACCGGCGACGCTCAAAGTCGAACGGTACTTCATCACACTTGATGTGGCCCTTCTGACCACCAGGTTCTGCCGCAAGAATCGCCGAATCCAAGGGGCTTCGAATCCCAGTTTCGAAACAACTGTTCAGAGCGGCAAGTTCCAGCACGGTGCGGTCTATCTCTCCGTTGCGATTCAGAGATCGGTCAAAGCTCATAATGCCAGATGTGAGCGTTCCAGTCTTATCGCTGCAGAGGATATCGATACTGCCGAGGTTTTGGATAGCGGAGAGATGCTTCACGATGACTTTCTTCTCCGCCAAGCGCGCCGCGCCCTTGGCCAGAGTCACCGACGTGAGGACTGGCAGGAGCTCCGGTGTGAGGCCGACAGCAAGTGCGACCGCAAAGAGAAGCGACTCAAATGTATTCCGATGCATGGCGAGACTTGCTACAAGCACGAACAGCACCAGGAAGAACACGACCTGTGTGATGAGATAGGCGAAGTGTTTAAGTCCACGGTCAAATTCAGTCTCTTCCTGGCTCGAGGTCAGTTTCGTGACTATATCGCCAAATTCGGTGCCAGACCCGGTTGCAAGAACCCTTGCCGTGGCGATACCACTAGTAACCGATGTTCCGAGATAGACCTGGTTACGTCGCCGATCGGCGACTGTGGCCTTCGCCTCCTTTTCGGATGGGAGCGATTCCCCCGTCAACATGGCTTCCTGCACATACAGGTCCCGCGCTGTAAGCAGAACCGCATCTGCCGGCACCAGATCGCCAGCGGATAACCGGATAATGTCATCCGGGACAATTGTTCTGCGATCGATCTCAATCCAGACACCGTCTCGCAGCGTAGTCGCCGTTGGAGCCACCAAGTTTCGCAACTTTTCCATGGCGACCCGCGAACGGTAGGTCTGGTAGAAGTCTACGGCCGCACTTACCAGTACCATCGCAACGATGATTCCCGCATCAATCGCCTGACCCACGAAAGACGAAACGATAGCAGCAATCAGAAGAATTAGCGGCAAGGGCTGCGCCAAAACTGTGAGGAACTGTAGAAGAGCATGGCGGCTGCGATCGCTTACAGGCTCATTCGCGCCAAACGTACGTAGCCGTTCTGTTGCAGTCTCGGACGACAGGCCGGCAGAAATGAAATCCGTTGGTTCATCCGCAGCCAGGAGCCCAGACGAGGAAGGAGCGCTCTCTCGAAATGGAGAACTACTCGTCATGGAACCACCACAGCGGAGCCCTCTATTTCGTCATGCCGAACGGACATCAAGGCACTATTGACGTCACGCAGCCGGAACTGCTGGACCGATGGCTCCAAACCGATCTTTTCGGCCAGAGCTAGAAACTCCCGTCCGTCGGCACGTGTCATATTCGTCACGCTGCGAATCTGCCGCTCCCCCCACAGGAGAGAGTCGTAATCGAAGCAGGGAAACCGATCGAGATGGATCGCATTAATCGCAACAATTCCGCCCTTGCGCAAGGCTCGCAATGCGGCTAGAACAACATCGCCGGATGGCGCAAACGTGATTGCAGCGTCAAGACCTGCCGGAATCTCGTCAACCTCTCCGCCCACCCAGTCGGCTCCTAACCTACGTGCCAATGACTGGTGTCCCTCACCGCGTGTGGAGACGTACACCTTGCATCCCCAACTTTGGAGGACACGGATGACAAGATGAGCAGACGACCCGAAACCAAACAGCCCAACCTTTTGTTTCGGTTTGATCTCGGCCATCTTCAGGCTGCGATAGCCGATGATTCCTGCACAAAGAAGCGGTGCGAGGTGGAGATCGTCCATACCCCTTGGAAGAGGCAAAACGAAGTCGGCATCGACTACGGCGTACTCGGCAAACCCTCCATCTCGGCTGTAACCGGTATATATCGGGTTATCACACAGATTTTCCTTGCCCTCCTGGCAATACGAACAGATTCCGTCCGTTCCTCCCATCCAGGAAACCCCGACCCGCGACCCCTTTTGGACAGCAGTAGAGCTGGACTCAACAACATTCCCTACGAGTTGATGGCCCGGGATCACTGGCCGGTCATATGCCGGGAGGTCTCCCTCAATGATGTGGAGATCAGTCCTACAAACGCCACATGCTCGGACCTTCAGCAAGACCTGTCCCATCGCAGGTTTTGGTGTTGGAACTTCCCGCAATAACAAGGATGACTGTTTAACCGGCCCTGGAATGTCTAGTACTGCTGCTAACATAATGCCTCCTCGCAGATCAGCAATCGGAAGAAAAGTGTTCGCCGATGCCTCCTGCCCGCAATGGGATTCGGATCACGTAGCCGAAACTCAATCCAGAACAATGGGGTGAACTGCGCCTACCAAATGCAATCAGGACCTAAGTCAATCGCAGAGAGAGCGTTCTGTGATGGTGGACATCAGGTCAGCGCAGGCTTTATCTACAAATACGGCAGCTACTGCAGGGTAGATCCGCCTATGCCCAAGTTGATTCGGTAAGTCATCACGGGAACCTCGGCATTGCGGATGACATTCGTGGCGACATTATCTGACTTCGCCGAAGAGAGATGTCCTCGCGTTTCCAGTGGCATCAGAATGAAAGCACTTTGCAGCTCCTGGCTACGCGAAACAATGGCTTCATCGGGCTTTCCAAAAAGGAGGGACCCTGCTACCTCTACTCCCCCGGCCCGGAGGTGCGAGGCAATCTCCTCGCACGTGTACTGCATATCCTGAAAAGCGTGGGGCATGGACACTGCCCGACTCATGTCAACCACATGCAGGACTTCCAGTTTAGCTTTGAACAGTTTTGCCACATCAATGGCAAAGCTCAAACAACGCGGATCGCACGGCAATTCAACAGGAACGAGAATGGAGATAGCTTCCTTATCGCGGAATAACGATCTGGTTATCTTCGGCCCGTAGATAAGGACTGGACACGGTATCGAACGCAACAGCAGCTCGGCGGTCGAGCCGAGTGTCGTCCGCTCTTTGGAGCCGTTCCCGTAAGCACCGACGAGAAGCAGATCGGCACGCTCTTCGTCGGCGACATCGTAAAGCGTCGCCGCCGCACCCCCGGAACGCACAATATCTTTGCACTGATGACCAGCCAATCCCATACGCCTCCTAAGATTCTCCATATCAGCATGGACCCGTTGATCGTGCCCGCGGAAGCTCAAGAACTCAGAGCCGTCGAAGTTCGAGCTTGCGGCATGTGCGACTACGATCTCCGCTTGAAACCGTCTAGCCAAGGTCATAGCATCCGCAAGCGCACGCCCTGCAGCCTCAGAAAAGTCATGACCAACCACAATCTTCTTCAACTCGGTCAGATGTCTCCTTTGATCAGATATTTGGGGCATTACCTGAGTCGCCATAACCTATCCTCCACTTGAATGACATTGCTCTGACAGAGTAGATGGTGTTGTGGGCGTTCGCTGTGACGAGCGTCACCGATGGGGACCGTGAGCTCTTCCTTGTGATAGTCAGATGCGGGACAAAGAGCTCATGTGATGTGGGTCACATCTCTCGTGGCCTAAGAGAGCTAGTGTCTAGGGGGGTAATCCATCATGAGAATACAGTCAAACGTTCTCACGGAAGCTGGTCAGTCCATGCAGATCAGACCGGGGATGATGAAGGCTTTAGTCTTCAACGGGCCGGGCAATTTCGGTCTCGATGATCGCCCTATTCCGAAAGCTGGTCCCGGCGAAGCTGTCATTGAGATCACGCTCACCACCATTTGTGGTACAGACGTGCACATTGTCAAAGGTGAGTATCCGGTCAAACCAGGCCTTATTCTCGGACACGAAGCCGTCGGCAGAATTCATGAATTCGGTTCTGGAGTAATGGGCTATAAGGTTGGAGATCGTGTCCTGGTCGGTGCGATCACTCCCTGTGGACAATGCGACTATTGCCTGGGTGGAAATTTGTCCCAATGCGGCGGGGTGATGGGCGGCTGGAAGCTAGGAAATACGCTCGACGGCGTCCAGGCGCAGTATGCACTCATTCCGCATGCTCAGGCCAACATGGCCCGGATTCCCGACGGGCTCGACGACGAACAGGTGATTCTGCTCGCCGACATCGCCTCAACGGGATTCTCCGCGTCAGAGAGAGCGCAGGTCAAGATCGGGGACTCCGTTGCGATCTTCGCGGAAGGGCCGATTGGCTTGTGCGCTACTGCGGGAGCAAAACTGCGTGGGGCCGGGCAGATATTTGCAGTCGATTCAAATCCGGTGCGGCTCGAACAAGCCTTGAAGATGGGAGCGCATCACGCCATCAACATCAGCCAGCAGGATCCAGTGGAAGAGATTCTCCGGCTTACGGAGCGACGCGGCGTTGACGTGGCCATTGAGGCGCTCGGGCGCCAGGAAACGTTTGAGAACGCGCTACGTGTGTTACGTCCCGGAGGCACGCTGTCGAGCCTTGGGGTCTACTCCGGAAAACTGGCAATTCCTCTGGAACCATTTGCTGCGGGCCTGGGCGATCACAAGATCGTAACCACCCTCTGCCCGGGCGGCAAAGAACGCATGCGGAGGCTGATGGAGTTGGTTCTGCATCACCGTGTCGATCTGACGCCGCTGCTCACCCACAGATTTGCGCTCGACAAGATCGTCGAAGCTTATACCCTCTTCAGCAAACAGCGGGATGGTGTGCTGAAAGTGGCGATTCGAGTCGCCCGCTAGAACAAGATGCCACAGAAGATGATAATGACCACGCCATCAGGGACCATAGAGCGCCATCCTGCGCCCCAGGTGTGTCGAAAGGAGTTACGATGGTTTCCGATGCCGAAGCAGAGCGCAGGTCTGTTGAAGTATCGCTGGCGGAATAGCCACCTGGAAGTTTTCCTGGTTCATCCCGGTGGACCCATCTGGGCAAACAAAGATTTGGCAGCATGGTCCATCCCCAAGGGAGAGTTCTCTGAGAGTGAGCATCCGCTGGAAGTAGCGAAGCGCGAATTCAAAGAAGAGACTGGTTTTGCGGCCGAGGGCAACTTCGTCGATCTGGGCACGGTCAAGCAGCCGAGTGGGAAGATCGTTCATGCATGGTTCGTTGAGGAAGATTGCGATCCCTCAAACCTGACCAGCAACACCTTTCAGATGGAGTGGCCACCGCGCTCTGGACGCCGAATCGAGGTCCCCGAGGTAGACCGCGGAGAGTGGTTTTCCATCAACATGGCACGAGAGCGAATTCTCAAGGGCCAGGCTCCGTTTCTCGATCTGCTTATGCGGAATTTGAGTAGCGCAGACGGCCTTGCTGAGCGCGTCGACAATCACCTTTGAGCAAGACCCTCAGGCCGCAGACGCAGTATCACGTATCATCTCTGCCGAACGATTGGTCTCATGTGACAGAGATCACCATCCCATGTGCGCAGCATCACGGTGACCAGACCGGTTGCGTAATAGTTTGACTACAGGGAAAGGCATTCCATTCTGGACGGAATGAGGTGAATTCTATGAGCGGTGATATGCAACTGAAGAAGCATGTGGAAGATGAGCTTAGCTGGGAACCGAGCGTCAACGCAGCGGCGATCGGCGTTGCGGTCAAAGATGCCATCGTGACGCTCTCGGGCCATGTGAGCAGTTATGCGGAAAAACGTGCCGCTGAGCAGGCCGTCACACGCATTCACGGTGTCAGGGCACTCGCGAATGAGTTGGACGTGAAGTTTTCGACGGACAGCCGGCGTACAGACGAAGACATCGCTCAAGCGGCAGTATCTTCGATAGCCTGGCATGCTTCAATTCCTAAAGACCACATCAAGATCCAGGTATCGCACGGCTGGGTCACTCTCGAGGGCTCGGTCGATTGGCAGTACCAGCGAATGGCTGCAGAGTCGGCGGTTGAAAATCTTATGGGCGTCCTAGGGGTTCGTAATCTCGTCACAGTCAAGTCAGCTCCGGCGCGTGCCGAGGTCAGATCCCAGATCGAGGCAGCTATAAAAAGAGATGCGGAGATTGAAGCTCAGCGTATCTCGGTAGCCATTCAGGACAACAAAGTGATTCTTTCAGGAAAGGTAGACTCGCTTGGCAAACGAATTGCCGCAGAACGGGCAGCCTGGAAGGCTTCGGGTGTTTATTGGGTCGAGAACAACATACTGGTGTCGCCAATTAGCAGGAGGAGTGCGACGGCGGCATAGGGGTCGGTTCGTTGTGGCCTACTCCAGATGAATCTGACCAGGCCGACGCTTTTCGCGTCGGCCTGTCTACATGGGTCCGACGCGTTGCTTCGTATCGAAAGTTGGACAATGTTCAGATGAAACAATGGCAGACGCGACCGCACAGGATGCGACCCTCGATTCTGCCGAGTCGGCGCGGCTGGTTAGGATAATTGGAACTTTCGCGCCCAGGACGATCCCCGCCAAACGTGCCCCTCCCAGGTATTCAAGCTCCTTGGCGAGCATGTTACCTGCTTCGAGATCGGGCACAACGAGAATGTCGGCTTCACCGGCCACCGGGGATTTCAGATTCTTTACTAGTGCTGCCTCTGTGCTCACAGCAGTATCGAATGCCAGTGGGCCATCCAGAATTGCGCCCGTGATCTGACCCCGGTCTGCCATCTTGCAAAGAGCAGCGGCATCCACGGTCGACTTGATCTTCGGGCTAACCGTTTCGATGGCGGACAGGATGGCAACTTTGGGTTCTGGAATACCCAGAGTATGAGCAAGGTCGATCGCATTCTGTACGATGTCCACTTTATCTTCAAGCGACGGGTAGATATTGATAACGGCGTCGGTGATGAAGAGTGCCCGCCGATGATAGAGCGGAGCTTCCATGATAAAGACGTGACTGACGCGACGGGAAGTGCGCAGCTCATCCTCTTTCAAGACGGCATGCATCAGCATGTCTGTATGCAAACCACCCTTCATCAGGGCAGCAGCACGGCCAGTCCGGCAGAGTTCAACGCTTTGGGCAGCCGCCTCTTCTTCAGTTTCCACATCTATGATGGAATACGCATCGAGACTGAGACCGAGTTTGTCTGCGATTGCTTGAAGTTCATGCTTCCGCCCCACTAACAACGGGCAGATAAGTCCAGCGGCGGCAGCTTCCACTGCGCCTGCAAGAGAGACGCTGCTACATGGCCAGCAGACAGCCACAGGAATAGCTTGCCGGCCCTGGCAGTTCCGAATGAGTGAGCCGAACAGGTCGTCGTCTTGCAATTCCGGTGATTGCTCAGATAGAAATGCGTTCAACACTGCTCACCTTCCCTTCGATCCCATCGCTGAAATTACAGTGACTGAAACCGTCACGATCCGCAGTGACAGCAGTCACAAGTCCATGGAGCCATACATATATATCTGATCCAGGAAAAGAGTTATCTGAATGCAGCAACCTTTAACATGAGCAAACGTGATTGGCATCACAGCCTAGATCAGGTGGTTTCGCTATTGTTCGAAGAACATTGATCCTGTGGAACACCCGGGAGTTGCGATGAGCCAGTCCTTTATTTTGAAGTTCTCCGAGATACGAATCGGCGATCTGCCACTTGTCGGCGGAAAGAATGCATCACTTGGCGAACTATTCAATGCTCTGAAGTCGAAGGGGGTTGGCGTCCTGGACGGATTTGCCCTCACTACTGGCGCATACTGGCGGCTGCTGGAGGAACAGGGACTGCGCCAAAAGTTGGCGCAGATCCTTGCAAAACTGGATCCAGAGAACTTGGAACAGTTGGCGGCAGCCGGTCACGCCGCACGCAGCGCGATCCTGGAAACCCCTTTGCCGGACTATTTACGACTTGTAGTTCTATGCGGGTATAGAGACCTAATGCAGCGCGTCGGACATGAGGTCGAGCTAGCGGTGCGCTCTTCGGCGAGTGCGGAGGATCTTCCGGAAGCTTCGTTTGCAGGCGCGGCAGAGACATTTCTCAATGTTCGGGGCGAAGAGGCCTTGTTACGTGCGGTGCACCAGTGTTTCGCATCGCTATTTACAGACCGCGCGATTAGCTACCGCGCGCGGCAGGGTTACGATCAGCTAAAAGTGGGGCTCTCTGTCGGTGTCATGGCAATGGTCCGCTCAGACCTCGCCAGCTCAGGAGTGATCTTTACCCTGGATACCGAGTCGGGTTTCCGTGATGTCGTGACGGTCAGCGGATCCTACGGTTTAGGAGAATTCGTGGTCCAGGGTGTAGTGACACCCGATGAATGGCTGGTGTTCAAACCAACTCTGCGAAAAGGCTGCGAGCCAATCATCTCCAGGCGCATCGGGTCAAAAGAGGTCCGACTAGTCTATGCCAAAGGCACCCGCTCGACGCAAAGCGAGGCTACGCCACCGCCGGAGCGAGAACAGTACTGCTTGAACGATGCGGAGGTTCTTCAGCTAACACAATGGGCTTGCCTGATTGAGGATCACTACTCGCAACTCGCGAATCGACCTCAACCGATGGACATTGAATGGGCGAAGGATGGGCTGACGGGCGAGCTATTCATCGTCCAGGCTCGCCCAGAGACGGTGCACTCGGCCAAAGTGGCCAAGGGCAGTGCCGAGGTCTATCAGCTTCGGGGTAAGTCTCCCACCCCCCTGGTCTCTGGTCAAGCTGTTGGCGAAAAGATTGCCGCTGGACCAGTTCACGTGGTTACTGACATAGGCAAGCTTCAGGAGGTGCACGATGGGGAAGTTCTGGTTGCAGAAAATACTGATCCAGATTGGGAGCCGGTCATGCGCCGGGTGGCCGCGATTGTCACCAATCAGGGGGGGCGCACGGCACACGCGGCAATCGTCTCGCGCGAGTTCGGAATACCGTGCGTTGTCGGCACGGGGAATGCTACGCAGCTTCTAGAGACCGGTCGAGAAGTGACAGTATGTTGTGCCGAGGGTAGTGAGGGCCACGTCTATGCTGGTCGGACACCATTCGATATTAAGCGGATCGATGCCAGCGCTGTGCCCAGGACGCGCACCAAGATCATGCTGATCGTTGCTGATCCGGACCAGGCGTTTCATCTGGCTGCGATCCCCAACGAGGGGGTCGGGCTAGCCCGCATCGAGTTCGTCGTGACCAATCACATCGGGATTCATCCGATGGCTTTGGCCCAGTTCCCTGCTCTAAAGGATCTGAAGGCCGTCAACCAAATTCGCAAGCGAATCCGCGGCGAAGATCCTCGCGAGTACTTTATCCGCCGCTTGAGCGAGGGTGTGGCCCGCATCGCCGCAGCCTTCTATCCCAAGCCGGTTATTGTGCGTACCAGTGATTTCAAGACCAATGAATATGCCGGCCTGCTAGGAGGAGCAGAGTTCGAACCGAAGGAAGAGAATCCCATGATCGGGTTTCGTGGAGCATCGCGTTACTACGATCCACGTTATTCACCCGGGTTTGCCCTGGAGTGCGCCGCACTGGCTCGCGTGCGCGGCAAGATGGGGCTTACGAACCTTAAAGTGATGATCCCTTTCTGTCGCACGGTTGACGAGGGCAGGAAGGTCATCGAAATCATGGCCAGTAGCGGGCTGCGCCAGGGAGAGAACGGATTGGAGATCTATGCCATGTGCGAGATCCCAGCCAACGTAGTTGCAGCCGATGAGTTCTTAAAGGTATTTGACGGATATTCCATCGGTTCCAATGATCTGACCCAACTCACGCTGGGACTCGACCGGGATTCGGCGACGGTGGCCCATCTCTTTGACGAGAACAACTTGGCAGTGCGGCGCATGATTGCTGAAGCTATCCGCGCAGCTCATCTGGCGAACCGGCCTATCGGTATCTGTGGACAGGCGCCGTCAGATTTTCCGGAGTTCGCGGAGTGGCTGGTAGAACAGGGTATAGACTCCATATCACTGAATCCCGATACAGCCATCAAAACCGCCATACACGTTGCGTCGGCTGAGCGACGAATCACTCTCCTTGATCGTTCCGCATGACACGAAAATGTCATGCCTCGACCTGCCCGACAGCAACAACGATACCAGTCCCAAGCGCTCCACCCGACCACCCAGCCGCCGCCATGACAATCGGGATGCCTCATACCTTGATGATCGTGTCCATGGGGGACTGCAATCTCTTCACCAGGCTGACTGCCAAGGCCACAATACGATCGCCACAAACACCGCTATCCGTAGGAATAGTTGGTTAAGCAGCCACGTGAGAAACCTTCGACATAGCGAAGACGCAGCACCGAAGAACTCCGCCACGGTGAAAGATTGCTCAAAGGAGGAGATTATCGTAGAGCTGGAAGCTACGGAGCCGATGGAAGTAACCGTGTTGACTCGTGTCGACATATTCATTCCCGCTTTCCTGCCTCAAGCATGTGCTCTTTGCGGAACGTTTCGTTCTGCAAAGAGCATCCGAGCGGAGAGACCGAAGAGATTGAATCCGAAGACGCCAAGATAGCCGTAGATCAGCCATGCAAGCTCACGCGGACTCAGGTCTCCACCAAACAGGAGGGCGATCGCGGAGATCGCTGCAACACCCGCCGCAGCGTAACACCAGTTTGCGCCGTGGTGTGCCGATGTTCCTCTCGCAACGATAAACTCGGTAACCGCTACACCCGCCGCCTGAACCGAGGCGAGATAGAGAAACCAGTGAAGCTCGACGTGATCGTACACAAGCGCGAACAGTAGAACTCCGATCACGGCTCCGCAGATCCCCTGTATCCTCAGAGCGAATCGGCCAGGCTGCTGATGGGGGATCATGAAGCTTGTCGTAAAGACCAGCGCGCTATCGATCGCACCGTACGCCGCCAAACATAGGATCGAAATCGCGACAGCGAAAGGAAGCAGGAGGATCGTCGACGCCATCTCCGGAATAAACAAGACCCCGGTTCCCGCCAGAATCGCAAGAAGACCTCGGATCATTGTCGTTGCCCAATACTCTGAATAGGCCTTCATCTGTCTACCCTCCCGCGCTGCCTAGCCCTAAGGGGGCTCTGCATCATGTTCGCTGAGCCGGGCTCGCTAGGGATGTGACGGTCGTCACAGGCATAGGTGGACCGCATCACGTTCAATGGAGCACAAGCCAGATATCGTTGCTGGCATCGAGCAGGAAAGCGCTCACATTGAACGATCGAGGTGTCCTATGCCGCTGATAGAAGGACCTGTTGTCGTTACTCTTAAGAAGATTTTGCTTGCAACTGACTTCTCACCCTCATCGGAGAAGGCTGTCTCCTATGCAAGAGCCTTGGCTCTTCGCTTCTCCTCCACCGTAGAGATCGCACATGTCTTCGATCCATCTGTCGTCACGTCATACGAAGAAGCAATAATAGGCCTGCCGGTGAATGAAAGACGGCGAATCGCCAATGAGAACCTTGACCGGTTACGGGATGACCTCTCGGCCTCGGGGATTGACGCTCGAACGGCATTGCCGGAAGGACATCGCCCCTTCGCAAATCTTCTCAAGGTCGCGAAAGATCACGAAGTCGACTTGATCGTTGCTGGCACGCAGTCTAAATCGGGAGTGGAGAGACTGATCCTCGGTTCGACAGCAGAACAACTCATTCGAAACGCCGACTGTCCCGTGCTTACCGTGGGCCCCCACGCCAAACCCGCTGGAGTTGGTCCCTTGGCTTTCCAAACGATTGTCTTTGCAACCGATTTCTCGGCAGAGGCCGCGAAGGCGGCAATCTACGCTCTTTCTTTTGCCCAGGACAGCGGTGCGCATCTCTATTTCTGCTATGTGCTCGGCCCTCAGGCCGACACTACTGCGAAGAAAGAGTTCCTGGATAAGGCGTTCCAAGCGGCCATGAAAAAGATGATTCCCAAAAGCTCCTACGACTGGTGCACTCCAGAATGTGTGGTGCAGCACGGTGACGCGGCCAAAGCCGTTCTGGAGCTAGCGGAGAAGGTCCATGCGGATCTCATTGTGCTTGGTGCGCGCAAGGCCTCATTCTGGTTGACCCACGTCGACCGAGGCTTGACTCTTGATCTATTGGCTCATGCGATCTGCCCGGTAATGACTGTTTGCTAAGTCCTTGACGCAAACCTCGAAGAACGGTTTCGGCACGTTGAACGGAAGTCCAGCGGAACCTACTAAGGCGATGGCGTCAGCGTTCGTCTTGGCACGGAGGCCTTTTCAGAATGCTTGCTCTCTCCACAGCTCGATCGGTGTGTGACTGCGGTACCTGTGAATATCGTTCGCTGCGCATGTTCTGCAATCTCAGCGCGGAGGGACTTGCCGATTTTCAGTCGGTCGGGGTGCAGGCTGCGCTTCCGAAGGGGGCGAAGCTCTTTCAGGAGGACGGGCCCAGTACCGGCGTCTTCGTCATCTGCACCGGCCAAGTCAAGCTCTCCTGCACCTCGAGGTATGGAAAGACCCTGATTCTCAAGATTGCGATCCCAGGAGATGTCCTCGGGTTGGGAGCAGTTATCTCCGGCTCGAGATATGAGGTGACGGCAGAGACGATCGAGCCGGCGCAGATCAAGACTATTCAACGGGAAGAGTTCCTCTCCTTTATTCAGAGGCATGCCGAAGCCAGTCTCCATGCAGCCAAAGCGCTCTCAGAGGAATACAGGACAGCGTTCTTCGATGCCCGTCGCTTGGCTCTGTCTGGCTCCGCAGCCGGCCGGCTTGCGAGGGTACTGCTGGGCTGGGGGAGGGCGGCGTCCTGCGACAAGTCCGAGATACGTTTCACCATGGCCCTCACACATGAAGAGCTGGCCAATCTAGTTGGAAGCTCTCGCGAGACTATTACTCGTATGCTTGGGAGGTTCAAACGTGAGCAGCTCATCCAGATCCGGGGTGCTTCCGTCCGCATCCTTTCGCCGGAGAGACTTGAGCAGCTTTCGGCCTAAGCTGCGTTAAATCACCGGGCGACCGTTGGGTTCACCACCATAGCGAGCTCCGTGACCTCTATCACAGCTTTGCTTATCGAGACGTCATACATTTGGTTGGGGAGGGAAATCATGATCAGTTGCTGCGCCAATCCTACCTGTCTGGCAGAGTTCAGATCTCTTAGTACAGGAGATTTGTATGCGCTTGAAAGACGATCTGCCGACACAGAGTTCTTCTGGATCTGTTCCGCCTGCGCGCCTGTCGTCAGTCTTTGCCTGGACCCGGTGGGTTGCATGTCGGTGAGACTGCGATCCGAGGTTGGGAGTCCGAAGCCACCGCTCTCGGAGAGTTGCCTTCGGCTGGTCTTTGGCAACAAAGGGCGAACACCTTGGCTAGGCGCCGCCCGAGTTCGTGGGCTCACACTTCCGGGCGGACCTATAGCAAATTCGCAGACAGCATGAGGTCCATCCGTAGAGCCGCGCGTATCGGAAAGGAAACTAAATCCAATGCAAACATCGGCAGTCGATTCCATGCCTTCCTTCAAAAAGATTCTTGTCGCCACTGACTTCTCAGCTTCATCCGGCGCGGCCTTCCAGGTTGCCCTGAATCTATGTAATGAACTTGGAGCAAACCTCTCTGTCTTGCACGTCTTCGAGTACGCCGACGTTGTTCCACCGGAAGCAGGAGGGCAGCTTCTCGAGTTAGAGAACACCTATGAAAAGGCCCAACACTTCCTCAACGATCTCCTCAAGAGAGCGAAGCAGGTAGGAGTGACATGTGAAACGTTCATCGAGAGCGGCGTCGCTCCTTTGACGATCCTCGAGAAGGCCGCATCGAAAAATATCGATCTCGTCATCCTTGGGACAAACGCCATTCATGGCTTTGAACGCCTCGTCTTTGGTTCCACCGCCGAAGAGGTCCTCCGCAAGGCACCATGCCCGGTTCTGACCGTGGGTCCTCGAGTCCTGGACGCCGCAGTCAAGATCGAAGGCCCGGTCATCTTCGCGACCGACTTTAATCTCGAAACGATTCACGCGATTCGCTATGCGGCATCCTTCGGGCAAATGACCGGATCATCCCTGCATTGCCTGCATGTGCTTCCGCGGATGCTCGAAAGCGGCGTACAGAGTCATGTCATTCCGCAGATCATGACCGAGGCTCTCGAGCATGTGGCAACCGAGAGCGGTACAACCATCAAACCGTCTATCTGTGTGACCACCTACGGTAGCGAGATCTCGAACGCGATTGTCGACTATGCGAGGAAGGAACGCGCGAAGCTAATCGTCCTGGGGGTCCGTCAGGCTTCAATGGTGGCTTCGCACGTTCCTGCCCATATCGCCTATCACATCATCACGGAGGCTCCCTGTCCCGTCATGACCGTGGCCTTTCCATCGCATTCTCATGCAATCCGCGCCGCAGCTTGTCTATGACGCCTTGGACTCGCAGCCTTAACAGCATGCGTGAACTACAACAGGATCAGCGATGCGGGCTCGCTTACTAGTGTTTGGATACACGCCGAACTGATTGAATAAGGCTCATGAACTGATAGTTAGAACCGGGCACTTCGCCTCTCCGATGATGTGAGACGTGATGTCGGGCAGGTGGGACGAGAACCGGGATGCCCTGCGCACCCCAAGGATGGCCAAATCGGCACGATCCACGTCCGCTCGTTCCAGGATCGCCTCCGCCGCGCGGTCGCCAAACCCCAGTTCATATTCGAAGCTGCCATAAATCCTTGATCTGACGGGCTCCGAATTCTTCACGACCTCCTTTAGCCTCTCGATGATCGCTTCGTGGCGCGAGCGCTCCTTCATGGAGAAAGGAAGGACGTGCAGCAGGTGGAGACATGCATCGAAATCGTTCGCCAGCGCGACCGCGTTTGGCGCTGCTTTGAGAGATTGAGCGCTAAAGTCCGTCGCGTAGAGCAACTTCCGGAATGGTAGTTCTCGCTGCGAAGGTCTGGGGACGTTTGGGCCGACGGTGAGAACAGGGCAGCAGGCCTTTCGCAAGACCTGTTCCGCCACTGAGCCCCAGGCAAGGCGGTCCCAACCCTCTTTGGCACCCGTTCCCAGGACAGCGAGATCGATATTCCTTTCAACGAGGGTGTCCAGGATCTTACTCACCGGATCGCCGTCGATGAGCATGACTTCGCAGCGCACATTCTCCTTGCATAAGGAGACCTGCAAATCCTGCATCGCTTCTTGCGCAGCGGAATGCATGATCGCGAGCCCGCACGGCAGACCTCCGGTTCTTGGACTGGCTGCCAAGGTGTAGTCGAAGACCTGCAGCGCTGTGATCTTGGCGTTGTATCTTCGCGCGAAGCGGACCGCGTAAGCCATGGCAGTTTCAGAGGTTGATGACAAGTCTGTTGCCAGCAGTACCGAATTGGAGCCGAACTCAAGATGTTCCTCAAACATGGTCATCTCCGTTCCTCCTCCCGCGAATACAAACCTTACATTAGCTGGCTTTGGCCTCCTTATCATGTGACCCATGTCACGGCACCTACCGCGGATTAGATCGAGTCCGTTCTCGGAGCCATCACCGGCGCCCCCAAAACATCCCGGAACTGCACCGCTCGCAGTTCGCAGTCATCGGACGTAAATGAACGCACCAAGGTAGACATTGTTGTGATCGATGGCGAGCCTCACCGGGTCACGGTTCGCGGTATCTGTCTTAAAGATGGACACGCTCGAAGGGTGCAATGCGGCCCACCCTCCAAAAGGTGACACAGCTCACAGCGCGATTCTGAGTGGCATAGGAAACTCTTCTTGAAGAGAGTCAATTATGTCCTCCGCTATGTCCTCTGCCATCAATCCGGAGCAGCTACAAACGCCTATTTCCGCGAAGACGGAAGGTCCCAGCGATCTGACAGCATTCTTCCACCGGATCGCGCAGTATGATCGCGAGTTTGTCGTCTATGACGATGGCTGGCGTGGTTGGAAATACCGTTATTCCGACATTGCGCATATGGCTGGAGCGCTTGCAGCGCGGCTCCGCGCTCACGGCATACACAAAGGCGATCGCGTGATCATCTGGTCTGAGAGCAGGCCCGGTTGGATTGCGGCATTGTGGGGCTGCCTGGTCGAGGGGGTCATACTTGTGCCAGTCGAACCACAGGCATCTTCCAACCTGTTCCATCGTATCGAGCAAAAAGTCCAGCCTCGCATCATTCTGCTTGGAAGCCTCGTGGCGGGCCCGAGAGAACCTCGTGAAATTCCGGTATGGTCCCTTCTCGATATAGAAAGAGCGGTCAGTCCACCTGCTCCGGAGCCTGTACCTCCCAACGAGGAGGACGTAGCAGAGATCGTCTTCACGTCCGGTACTACCGCCGAGCCGAAAGGCGTTGTCATGACGCACCGGAATCTGGCGGCTGGTCTAGGTCCGCTGGAAGATCAGCTTGCCCCTTATCGCAAGTACCTCCGGTTCCTGGCACCCCTTCGAGTCCTCAATCTATTGCCTATGAGCCACCTCTTCGGCCAGGCGATCGCATTGTTTCTGGTGCCGTTGATTCCGGCATCCGTCGTCTTCGTGAGCAGTACCGGCCCCGAGGAGATTGCACGCCAGATTCGGACCAGGCGCATATGCGCGCTAGTATCAGTACCCAAAATGCTCGATGTCCTGCGCGATTTCATCCTGCACCGGTTTCCGGAAATCAAAGATGCGGTAAAAGCAACAGGGCCGGGTCTAGCGCTTTGGTGGCGGTTCCGCGCTGTGCACCGACTTTTGGGGTGGAGATTTTGTTGCTTTGTCGTGGGGGGAGCGCCCCTCCCATCTGACCTTGAGCAATTCTGGTCGAATCTGGGATTCGTCGTGGTCCAAGGCTATGGCCTCACGGAGACCGCGCCCATCATTAGCTTCAATCATCCCTTTCATGTTCAACATGGCACAACTGGCAAGCCGATATCGGGAATTGAGGTCAAGATCACCGAAGATGGCGAGATATTGGTTAGCGGAAACGCTGTAACTCCAGGCTATTTTCAGTCTCCTGCTGAGACTGCGGCCGCATTTCAGGATGGCTGGCTCCGCACCGGCGACATTGGGGAGCTGAGTCCGACGGGTGACTTGGTGATCCACGGACGCAAGAAAGAAGTGATTGTCACTCCTGAAGGCCTCAAGGTCTTCCCGAAGGATGTGGAAGGCGTGCTCAACACGATTGCCGGCGTACGGGAGTCAGCGGTTATAGGCAAGGATGCAGTCCATGCGGTCCTTGTCTTGGAACCAGGCTTCCGGGTCGAGGAGGTCGTGCGCCAGGCGAATCAGCATCTCGAGCCGCATCAAAGGATTCGCTTAGCCGCCTTGTGGGAGCATGCGGAGTTACCACGCACGAGCAGCACCCGAAAACTTCGCCGCAATGAAATCGCCCGGGTCCTCCAGACTGGAAGACCTGAAGCAGTGAAAACTAGGACTGAACTCGCTGACTTGGTGCAAAAGTATGCGCCAGGCCGAACCATCACACCTGATACGACACTCGAAGAGTTGGGCCTCAGTTCCCTCGATCGGGTCGAGTTGATGATAGACCTGGAAGAAAAACTAGGGACCAGCATCGACGAAAGCGCCTTCTCGTCTGTGAGCACGGTAGCCGATCTGGGACGCCCTATGGAGATTGGTAAGGCTCCTCCCGAGCCGGCCTATAACCGGACTTGGATGGCTCGACTTATCCGCCGCATTGCGCTTCCGGCAATCCTTTTGCCATTGACCAGAATCTTCGTCCGCCTCACGATCTCTGGTCGTGAAAATCTAGACGCGTTTGAGGGCCCGGTTATATTTGCGGCGAACCACCAGAGCTATCTCGATACGCCCGCGATCCTGGCAAGTCTTCCTTCGTACTGGCGCTACCGCATAGCCCCAGCGATGTGGAAGGAATATTTTGACGCTCACTTTTTCCCTGAACGCCACACCATCCGCGAGAGCTGGGTCAACAGCGTCTTATATCGATTGCTGACCGTGTTGTTCAATGCCTTCCCAATGCCGCAGGTTGAGACCGGGACACGCCAGTCTCTCCGTTATATGGCGGAACTAGTGGAGGAGGGCTGGTCGATTCTGATCTTTCCCGAGGGAGAACGCACGATGACGGGACAGATCGGAGTATTTTATCCAGGAATAGCGATGGCGGCTTCACGAATGCGGGTACCCATCGTGCCGATTCGGCTCGTCGGGCTTGATCGGATCCTGCACAAGCATACCAAGTGGCCTCGGCGTGGTCCGGTAGAGGTTCGGATAGGTGCTCCGCTCTTTCTTGCTGGGGATTCTTATAAAGAGCTGGCAAAGCAGGTAGAAGACGTGGTTCGGGCACTCTGACTCGATATCGAAGTTCTCTCTTCTGACATAGCCGTCCTAAAGCGGCCTGCCACGGAACAGATACACAAGTTCGATCACAAGAATGATGACGACTGTCAGTTCCAGGAAGAATGCCCGGCTCTGGTTGAACTGATCCACCATGAAACGATACAGCTCCTCGGCGATGTGAACTTTTCGGGTCACCAGATCCTTGTAGTCGGGCACACCAACCTTCAGAGCCGCCAGCTTATAGAGCCGCGCCGCAAACATATCGCTGAGAAATTTGATAGCGTTGTCGGCGTGTTCCGTAAGCTCCGCCACATCGAGCAACACCGTATGCAGGCGAGTCGCCGATCGCGCCAGCCGCCATCGCGCAAAGATACCTGTCCCTTCATCGAGCAGCGTATACACCCGTTCCAGCTCTTCCGTCAAGAGATCGTCATAGTGCCGGAACTCGAGCAACTGCGAGTTCGCATACTCCAGCAGTTGGATAGCTGTCTCGGCGCCCGAGGTGCTGTCATAGAGAAATGCCGCGTTCCACCCGATCACCGTTACATCGTCAGCATAGTACGAGATGCGCGACTGCAGCACCTCGTTGCATTCACTTTCGGCCAGTTTTCCCGTATCTCCTCGTACCACCTGCGCGATACGCGATCCGTGCTGCTGAATCAGGTCTGTGATGGATTTTGAGCCGCCAATCTCCCGCATATGAAAGATCAAATAGTCTTCGCTCGACCACTTGCTATTTGGCTTCACGAGGGCGGGGGCAGCGCGATTCAATCTGCCGCGGACAATATCGGCCGCCTGCGCCGCGAAATCTATATCCCAGACCCAACGGCTCGCCAGGGATGTCAGCTGCTCCCAGCTTCCCGTGAAGGCCAGCTCGAAGACCACACTTAGCACGCCATAGTCGTAGTATTTGATTTTGCCTTGGAGCTGTTCGCCGCTCTCCAGCACCAGCGTCTCCACGGGTTCCACCAGCGGCAGTCTCTGGTAGCGGACATGTCCCGGCGCGGAGGGCTTTAGGCTAGGTTGCTCGATCGCGCTGGCGCGAATGAGTTCCTGCAGCCGGTCCAGACGAATGGCCTCGCACACGTCGAACTGCAACAACACCAGCACCGACCCATACAACATGGCCTCAGCGGATTGCGTCCCTGGATCCGGCATAGTGGGATGATCTTACCTTCAACACCAACAACTCTTGAACTTTACATACCCGACAGATACCAGTCTTCGCGTGTAAGAGGAAGCCGACTGTCCCCTCGATCGGGCCGACTTAAAAGCATCTGATAGACAGCGATATCTCCTTGCCGGAAGGCCGCTGCCGCTCCTGACATGTATAAGAGCCAGATGCGATAGGTAACCTCAGAGACATGTTTCAGGATCGCGCTGACGTTTTTTTGCAGAGCCCCGACCCAGGCACGCAAGGTAAGCTCGTAGTGCTCGCGCAGGTTCTCCACGTCACGTACTTCAAAGCCGGCTGACTCCGCAGCCCGCAGTGCTTCCGAGATGGTGACCAACTCCCCTTCCGGAAAGACGTACCTATCGATAAAAGAGGAACTCTGAGCGCCCCGCAGCAGAGGAAGATTACGGAGGAACGACATGATCGACCTGTCGAGAGATGACGCATCGCCATCTAGCAGTACCTGAGCACGCGCGATGCCGTGATTCAGAAATACCCCTCCGGGTTTCAGCAGCCCATGCACAGTCCGAAAGTACCGAGGCAGGTTCTTCATGCCCACATGTTCAAACATACCTAAGCTGGCGATTTTGTCGAAAGCCATCAGCCGGCCCGGCGCCTCGCGATAGTCGAGCAGATCGACCCTACAACTCTGCGTCAAATGCGAGCTCGCGATGCGTTCTGCTGCGACTGATGCCTGCTCGCGGCTGATCGTAATCCCTTGCGCATAGACGTTATGCCTGGAAGCGGCATGAAGAATCAGGCTCCCCCAACCGCATCCGATGTCGAGGAAGCGGTCATCGGGGCATAGGCGCAACTTCCGGCAGACCAACTCAAGCTTGTTACGTTGCGCCACATCAATGGTGTCAACAGGCGATTGAAAATACCCACAAGAATACGCAAGAGATGTACCCAGCCAAGGCCGATAGAAGTCAACAGGCTGGTCATAGTGGTAGGAGATGGCAGTACGATCTCTCTCTATGGAATGGCGCTTTCCCCGGGTCCAGCGTTGAGCAACTTCAAGAAAAAGACCTGATATCCACTCACGAACACGTTGACGCTGACCTCTGGGACACTGGAAGATATGTTCCGTTACGGAGAAAACAGCGAAGATATCTCCCTCAATATCAATGTCTTTCGATAGATACGCCTCGCCCAGCGTGATCTCGCTCGGCCGATCTACCAGCGCGCGCAGAGCACCCGGGGAATGAACGACGATTGTGCACGCCGGCTCGCAGTCTGACACCGAGCACCAGCACCACCCGTCCCAAAGACGAAGCGCAAATGGAGGGCCTTCATAGTCCTGAAAAAGAGCCTGCAGTCTCCTGTTTCTCTGTAACTGAATCGATTCGAGCATCTCGTTCTTGCCCTTCCCTTCCCCTATGTCTCTGGGAACTGACCTGGACTGCTCTTGCTCTTATCTTCAGGAATGTCGGCGACGGTGGCCTCGGTCAGCAGGAGAATGCTGGCAACCGACACCGCATTCTCAAGCGCTACCCGCACCACCTTCGTAGGATCGATGATGCCTGCCTCCATCAGGTCCACATAGTTGCCTGTAGAGGCGTCAAAGCCATAACTTCCAGTACCGGACCGCATTCGCTCCACGACAACACCAGCGTCCACAGCAGAATTGGCCGCAATCTGCCTGGCTGGCGCCTCCAGTGCCCGCTTTAGCACACGCAGCCCGATCCGCTCATCTCCCTCACAGTTTGCCTCATCTTTTGCGATCCCATCAATCGCGCGAAGCAGTGCAAGACCGCCTCCTGGAACGATCCCCTCCGTGATGGCCGCCTTCGTGGCGCTGATGGCATCTTCAAATGCCTCTTTTCGATTTTTCATCTCGGTTTCAGAGGGGGCTCCTACACGAATGACGGCAACACCGCCGGCCAGTTTCGCCAGGCGCTCCTGCAATTTTTCGCGGTCATAGTCTGACGTACACTTCTCAATCTCCCGACGCAGCTCGTTGCAACGTCCCTCGATGCCCCCCTTCGTTCCACCGCCCTCAATGATGGTGGTTGTTTCGCGGTCTATAATTACGCGCTTCGCAGTCCCTAGATCAGTCGATGTTATGTCCGGGAGCTTAATGCCGAGCTCTTCGGCCAGAAACTTTCCACCAGTCACGATGGCGATATCCTGCAGCATCGCTTTGCGTCGGTCCCCATAGCCTGGGGCTTTGACCGCTGCAGATACAAGCGATCCCCTCAGCTTGTTTACGACCAGGGTTGCCAGAGCCTCGCCGTCGATATCCTCAGCTACGATGAGCAAAGACCGGCCAGTCTTTGCGATCTGCTCCAATACCGGAACAAGATCCTGGATACTGCTCACCTTCTTCTCACTCAGCAAAATGAACGGCTCATCGAGGACTGCCTGCATCTTCTCTGGGTTCGTTACGAAATATGCCGACAGATAGCCACGGTCAAACTGCATCCCCTCGACGACGTCCAGAACCGTCTCCATCCCCTTGCCTTCCTCGATCGAGACAACCCCTTCTACGCCGACCTTCTCCAAAGCGTCGGCCACCAATTCGCCGATGCTTAAATCATTGTGGGCGGAGACTGCTGCGACCTGAACACGTTCTTTGCGGGTGGCTACCGGGCGAGAGAGCGTATGGATGGTTTGGACCGCCAGGTTCAGGCCGCGATCCAGCCCACGCTTCAGGTCAATGGCACTTGTTCCGGCGGCAATGTTGCGCAGGCCTTCCGTGAGGATAGCGTGAGCGAGAATGGTTGCAGTACTCGTACCATCCCCTACTGCGTCCCCCGTCCGCTCAGCGGCCTCTCGCATCATGCTGGCGCCAAGGTTTTCTTCGGGGCACTTGAGGGTTATCTCCTTCGCAATGGTCACCCCGTCGTTGCACACAATGGGCCTGCCAAACGCCTTCTCAATAAGGACACACTTCGACTTCGGCCCGAGCGTGACCCGCACCGCATCGGCCAGCAACGTCGCTCCCTTGAGGATCTTTTCGCGGGCCTCCGACTCGAAGAAGAGTTGTTTGAACGCCATGTATTGCCTCTGTCGACAACATCTTGAACTTCCCTCTGAGTCTCCTCCCCGTTGGCCGCCCTTCGATGTGACCGGGATCACAGATCATCATGTCAGTATGGCTTGTGGCCTAAATCGAATTCGTATTATTTGGCCACTGCTGCGTTGCGCCGCTCATATTTCGACGGAATCAATAGGAACAATCCGATGCCGCCGACGATTGCGAAGACGGCACCATAGTAGAACACGGCCGTATGGCCAATCCGATCCCAAAGCAGCCCGGCGGCGACGCTCGCCACGAGTTGCAGCAAGCCGACCGCTGTACCGTACCAGCCTACGCCGCTGGCGCGCAGATGGTCTGGCACGAAATCCGATGCGAATGCTTTGCCGACAGCGCGGAATATCCCCTGATACAGTCCGTAGAAGACAAACAGCGCGGCGACGAGGAAGATATTTTGCGTCAGGGCGAAGCCGAGATAGACGACTACGAAGATGACGAACGAAACGAGCAGGACATTTTTTCTGCTCCAGGTGTCGGAAAGAGACCCCGCTGGATACGAAATCAGGGCAGCCACCAGATTGAACGCCGCATATATCAAAATGGTCGTTTTCAGAGAGGCCCCGATGTCCTGTGTCCGCAGGATCAGAAACGCGTTGCTGGAGTTGCCTAGTCCGAACATGGCGGTCACAAGCAGATATCTCCAGTAGTCCTTTGGAAACTGCCGCAGGTCGACATCGATCTTCGATTTCGAAGCCACCGCCGCGGGTCTCTCTTTCACCAGCAGGACCATGAAAAAGGCCAGCAGGCCGGGGATGAGGGCCAGATAGAAAACGGACCGTATGCCGATGTGCAGCGAGTAGAGGAGGAAGACGGCGATCAGCGGCCCGAGGAACGCGCCTGCATTGTCGCCAAAGCCTTCAATCCCGAATGCTCTGCCTCTGTCCTTTTCATCCACCGAAGACGCAATGAGGGCATCGCGTGGAGCGGAGCGTGTGCCGGCGCCAAGCCGGTCCAGCAACCGTGCGCCGAACACGCCTTGCCAAACCGTGGAAAGCCCCATCAGTGGCTTGGCGACCGCCGCCAAGAGATATCCGGCCAGCGCGATGGATTTTCGCTTTTGCAGCTTGTCCGATAGTGCGCCGGAAAAACCCTGCACGATATTCTGCGCGGCCTGAGCAAAGCCGTCCACAAGGCCAACGATGCTGCCGGTTGCTTTCAGCGTTTGCGTCAGAAACACGGGCAAGACCGGGTAGAGCATCTCCGTGGAGATATCAGCGAACAAGCTCGCGAAGGCGAGAAGAAACGTGTTCTGTGAAAGCCCCGCAAAATATCGTTGGATGGCTGATCTGGCCATGGCCAATCCTCGCCTTCGTGATGTTCCCTTTTACAATAATCCGGGCAAAGTTCCGTCCGGGGCTCAAGACACTTTTTGAAGAGTCTCGCCACGTTTTGGTAGTCGCTTGGATTGATGGCGATGGCCTTCACTTGAATGAGGGCCTTCACCTTCTCCGGCTCGGGGATCGCAATTTCTTCAATCTGTAATACGGATGGCGATTCAAATGCAGAAAACCGCAAAGACCCGAAGGACCTGCTCCCTCGAAAATAGTGATTAGGCGATACGGGGTTGTAGAGTGACGGTGAGCCCGAGGCTTTCTAATCGCTTCACAAGATGTCGTTTGAGTCCTTCTGCATGGAGACGGTCGAAGTAGTTACCACCAAGCTCCTGGTATGCGCAGCAGTTGGCCTGCAGATGATAGCCAATGACCAGTAAACTGTGCGCCCGCGATAATGGCGCGTTTACTCCCTCGACACGAAGCTAGCCTCTTGAACTGAGCTGAGAGATAAGTGTTCTTGGTTCTTGCAGCAGCCCACGCCGTTTGACAGGCCATGCGACACAACCAAGGGCTGCCTTTGCGGCTCTTGCCGCTGAGCCGTTCCCTGCGCTCTCATGGTTGCCAGGACATACTCCCGCCCAACTCGCCAAGTGTGCTGCACTTGGGAACTGAGCGATATCGGACCCGATCTCGGCCACAGAGGCCCGGGCCGCAACCCGCTCCACTTCCGGCACTGTGATCCAGCGAGCGACAGCATCGGCAAGTTCCTCGTGTTGTTCTCCGAGCTGCTCCAGACGGAGGTCAAACGACTTGATCTCGGCTTCGAGAAAGCGAAACTGACGAAGCAGGCTATCGAGCGAGAAGAGATGATGATCGCGGATGCAGCCTCCAATGCCAGTTGCAGGGTCTTGCTTCGCAACTTGCCGAGCGCGAGGTCGGCAAATCTCTCGGCACTGTCTTCGCCGCTGACGATGGCGTCTAACATCGCTCGCCCACTCTTTCCCATCGTGTTGCTCGCTGTGCTTGACAGCTTGATATTCGCACTCCCGAGGATCTTGCTCCTGCGAAAGTGTGGCCCGTGTTCGAGTCAGATCGCGCAAGTCGAGAACAAGCAGAGACGGAACGTAGCTGCCGCGCAAGAGGCCATGCTTGAGCAACTCTGCAATCCACTGACAGTCCTTCATGTCGGTCTTGCGACCTGGGACTGCCTTGATGTGCTGCGCATTCGCCAGGAGCATCTGAAAGTGCTCTTCAAGCACGTTCCACACAGACTTCCATAAACTCCGGCCGATTCCATGGCAACATACTGGACGCCGAAACTCTTCAGCCAGCGGACAAGCTCAGGTAGTTCCCGAGTTGTACAGCCAAATCTCTGAAGATGCTTCTGTGGCTTGTGTCCGTGTTCGAGCAACACGCAGGCTGTGATCGACGACTTGTGAACGTCTAGACCACAGCACGTCTCGTAAAGTTCTTCCATCGCCGCCTCCACGCCGTGCGACGCAAGGATGCATAGATAGCGAGAGTCTCCCTCGCGTACTCTTCAGAAAAAGGCAACAGTCCGTTGTTCCTAAACGCATCCAGGGCCAAACTCATCTGCGGGCTCACGGCGCCGTTGAAAGTCACAACCTCGTGCGTGCACGACTTCCAGCCTAACCCCATTTTCATCCGCCGTTGTGCCCCAAAAGACATGAAAAACTCATCCCATTTGTCGGTACGAATCGGCCCGGGAGAACCGACGGCACTGGTTTGGACATTTGACTGCGGGAATGCCGCAGCCATCCCTTGCAAAACCGTGGCCGAATGCGCTTGGAATGGGAAGGTGCGACCATACGGCGGTAATTCTTCCGGCATGGATGAGGATTGTCTCCGTTACTGGTTGAGCTCAGGCTTCTTTCTATAACAGGCCGTTTGACAGCTATTCAATTATGCAATTGAATAGTTGAGAATGAAGGACTTTACCAAGCAAGCATTCAAGACTGAATTATTCGAAGAGTTCGCCCGTATCGGAAAAGCACTTTCGAGTGGCCGCCGGTTGGAGCTTCTGGAGCTTCTTGCGCAGGGGGGGCGGGCCGTCGAGGACCTTGCTGGGGAAACTGGAATGTCCGTAGCCAACACTTCGCAGCATCTGCAGGTACTGCGAAGCGCGCATCTTGTGGATGTGCGCCGCCACGGAACCTATGCCAGGTATCGTCTGAGCGACGAAAACGTGCTGCGTTTGTGGCTGAGCCTGCGCCAAGTTGGAGAAATGCAGCTTGTTGAAATCGAGCGGGTTGTCGAGAGCTTCTTCAAGGACCGTCAAGGACTGGAAGCTACTACCTGCGAGGATCTGCTGAAACAACTCGAGGCCGGAGGCGTTGTGGTGCTCGACGTTCGCCCGGAGCAGGAATACCGTGCCGGTCATATTCAAGGCGCCCGGTCAATTCCTGTGGATGAATTGGAGACGCGGTTGAAGGAAATTCCCAGAAAGAAAACGATCGTCGCCTATTGCCGCGGCCCCTATTGCGTTTTTGCCGATGCCGCAGTGAAAACACTCCGAACGCGGGGCTTCCGCGCAACACGCCTGACGGAAGGGTTTCCGGACTGGAAGATGCGAGGTTTCCCTTGCGAGGCCTCCCCGCTGGCATAAGAGGATTGCACACTATGGATCAACAAATCGATGTCCGCACCCTTCGGCAATGGTTGGAAGAGAAGCGCCCCGTCACGGTATTAGATGTGCGCCTGGACGAAGATCGAGAGCAATGGTCGATACCGGGAAGTATCCATATCAATGCCTACGAAGCTCTCAAAGCAGGCCAAAGCGATCTGCTTTCCAATGTTCCACTGCCGGTTGGTGTTCCCGTCGTCACAGTTTGCAATCGGGGAATCGTAAGCGAGATAGCCGCCAAACGGCTTGTTGAGATGGGGGTGCCAGCGGTTTCATTAAAGGGAGGTATGCAGGCGTGGAGTCTGGCATGGAATATCGCAGAGATGAACCTGTCGCAGATGCGCGTCATTCAGGTACGCCGCACTGGGAAGGGCTGCCTTTCCTATCTGCTCTGTTCCGGCGACGAGGCGATCGTCATCGATGCTTCTCTTGAGCCGGAACTCTACGTTGAGTTGGCAGGGCAACGAGGCTTCCACATCCGCTATGTTCTCGATACGCACATCCATGCCGACCACCTCTCGCGTTCCAAGCGGCTTGCGGAAGTAGCCAGCGCAGAGCTGTGGTTGCCGGAACAGGATCGGGTCCGTTTTCCTCATCATGTTCTGAGGGATCGTAGCGAACTTCGCTTTGGCAACTCTGTCCTCCGGGCAATCCATACTCCTGGACACACCAGTGAAAGCACCTGCTATTTGGTCGACTGCCAGGCACTGTTTACGGGAGACACGCTGTTTCTCTCCGGTGTGGGCCGCCCTGACCTGCATGCAGATCTCAGCCAGACCCGCGAACGGGCCGGCCAGCTCTATCACTCCTTAAAGAAGATTCTTGATTTGGAACCGAGCGTACATATCTTTCCTGGACACACCAGCGCACCTGTTCCGTTCAACGCTGATGTTCTTACCGCCCGCCTGGGGGATATCGCCGCTCAGCTTCACGAGTGGTTCTTATCAGAGGAAAGCTTTAAGAAAAGAATTATCGCGCGGATTCCGCCAACGCCACCCAACTACACTCGCATTACCGAACTGAATGAGGCGGGTGAGTCACCCGAAGTTGATCTTACCGAACTGGAAGCAGGGGCAAATCGCTGTGCCATCAGCTAACATCAGTCCCGCCCCAAAGCTTGGGCTGCTTGCCAACTGGCAGCAGTTTGCTCTGCTGGTTCTTGTCAACGGCTTTGTTGGGGCCATGGTGGGCACGGAGCGCCTTCTCCTCCCCCTTCTGGCCGTGCATGACTTTGGGCTCACCTCGCGCGTAGCGATTCTTTCGTTCTTAGTGACGTTCGGTTTGGTAAAAGCTGGAGCCAATTTATTTGCAGGGCGGTGGAGCGATCGGGTAGGCCGTAAGCATGTGCTCCTGGCCGGCTGGTTCGCCGGCCTTCCCATACCCATTCTTATTTACTTTGCGCCGACCTGGTCCTGGATCGTTGCAGCCAACGTGTTCCTCGGCATCAACCAGGGCCTTGCCTGGTCAACGACGGTCATTATGAAGATCGATCTTGTTGGTCCGAGGCGACGGGGCCTTGCGATGGGCCTCAACGAGGCTTCAGGGTATTTGGCTGTCTCGTTATCGGCGCTTTGTGCTGGCTATTTCTCAGCCATCTACGGCGCCCGGATGGCAATGCTTGGTATCGGCGAATCCGTTGCCATCGCGGGGCTATGTATCTCAGCCTTCTTCATCCATGAGTCCCGCACACACGCGGAGGCCGAAGCGCGCGAGCACGGAGAGACTACCCATAGCAAGTCATTCAAGGAGATCTTCTTGCTGACGAGCTGGCGTGACCGGACGCTATTTTCCGTCAGCTTTGCGGGTATGGTGAACAATCTCAACGACGGCACGGCCTGGGGGCTCTTTCCTCTCTACTTCGCATCTCGCGGATTGTCGATCAAGAAGATCAGCGTACTGGTTGCGCTGTATCCAGCCGTTTGGGGACTGGGCCAGCTTGGTACTGGCGCTCTCTCGGATCGCATCGGGCGAAAAATGCTGATTGTCGGTGGTATGGTGCTTCAGGGAATAGCCATCCTCTTGCTGACTCTGTTTACCGGGTTCGTGGGCTGGGCCTTGGCCTCGGCGTTACTGGGCATCGGCACGGCGATGGTTTATCCGACGTTCCTGGCTGCCATTGGGGATGTTGCCCACCCAAGCTGGCGTGCTTCCGCTGTCGGGGTCTATCGGCTATGGCGCGACAGTGGTTATGCGATTGGAGCCATTCTGGCTGGCGTTCTGGCCGATGCCTTCGGAACGGGATGGGCCATTGCTGCGGTGGGCGGTCTAACGGTGTTCACCGGTCTCCTTGTCGCGTTGGTCATGCGCGAGACCCTGGTACGGAAAAACTTTCCCACAATTTCATTGCTCCCCGTCACAGGAGAGAAGAGGCATTCGTCATGAATAAATACTTTCTTCGATACAGCTTCGCGGCATGTCTGTTGGCAATCCTATCCACTCTCTGTGTCAACACAAGCGCCCAGCAGACAGCAGCTCCGCCGCAAGCAGCACCAACACCTTCAGCAGATGCGGAGATTCCCGCAGCACAGTTGTTGCAGCCGGAAGAACTCGTGCAGCTATTGCGCTCTTCCGGGGGCGAAAAGCCCCTGATTTTACAGGTCGGCTCGCATGTCCTCTACGCCCAAGCGCATATCCCCGGATCGGAGTACGTTGGGGCCGGAGGACAGGAATCGGGACTCCAGGCGCTTCGGGACCGCGTCAAGGGGTTGAAGTCGAATCAGTTCCTCATCATCTATTGCGGATGCTGTCCGTGGAATAAGTGCCCTAACATTCCAGCATTGAAGCGTAACGCTTCCCTACGCTCTACAGCGGGGTAGCAATTGTCGTGCTTAGCTGGTTTTCGCCTTGCCTTCCTGTAAAACCCCCATCCGCACTCTAGAGGAGTCTTTTCCTTTGCTCGCGCCCATAGCCGACGCACGGGCACGCCTCCTCCGTCCGTTCTCTTTAAACCTGTCCTGAATTACGAGGTAGATGCTATACAGCCCACAAACTATGGGCATTCCTACCAATATCCATATGAAGTCCATAAAACCTCCGCCAACTCCGGTCTGCAAGGCAGCACGCCTTGAGCTCTCGCAGCAGCTCTCAATGTCAGGGCTGCGCGGTGGCTCAACGCCGATGTCGCGCCGCAGGTAGTTTTAGGAGAATGAAGGTGGAGGCCTCAGGAAGGATGGAACATCGGATAGGTGGACAGGGGTAAGAACTGGCTTGCCGATCCGCCGGCCCTGCCCCAGAACGAAGGCAGGTCTAAACGCAAGCACCGACTTCGATGCGATGCATGATGCGCTCGCAATTAGCTTGACCGAGGGGTCCTGGCTTTTCTCGGCGATGTAGAGGAATCGCTGCTTGCTAGCAACTAGCTTCGCTACTGAGTCAGCACGGGCCCGCGAAGGAGGCTTGTACAAAGCCAGCTTTGCTCGGAGTCCCCAAAGAAATATCGCAGCAGCAAGGATAATCAGAAACGCTCTGATCACGCGTCTAGTCGATATTCTTATCGGATTTGTCAGCATCCCGCAACCTCGGGCTGTTCGGTCCTTCGAGGACTCACGAGTACCGAATGCGGAATTGTAGTCCTTTGGATGCCCACTGGGAAAGCCTTGTTTCCCTTTCGCCGGCGATGGCTAACGCACGAGAATGAGATAGATCGCCATTCCAGTTCCTATGCCGGCGAGCAACAATGCGAGAACGGCAGCGCCCTTCAATACCCTTTCGGGGACCAACTCCCGAAGCTGAGTTCGCGCACGACATGACCGGAACCCAATTACTGGCAGGTGATATTGCTTATTGAACCCTGGCATTGTGCTTGTCGCGATAGATGCGCTTCGACTCCCTGATTCTGCTGGGCCTGGATGGTCTTGCGATCCTGCTGGGTGAGGTGTCCGTTGTCCTGGGCGCGCATACCGCGCTCTTCCCTGTTGATGCCGGCCTCCTGATGCTCGATGTGGGCGGTCTCGCCGGCGGTGAGTTGGCCGCTCTTGACACCCTGAGCGATGCGGTCCTGCTGGTTCTCCCTGCGCTGGTTGATGGTGGCTGGGGGCGTGGTAGCCGTGGTGGCCTGCGCGAAGATAGCGGCGGGGGTGAGGGTAGCGACGAGGGCGAGTTTGGTAATGTGCATGACGAGCTCCTGTGATTCTTCCAGCGGCTTGGGTGCTGTTACCGCTTACGGTGAGAATGGACACCAGACTAAAGTGGGTGTCGCGGCGAATTTCAAAGAGATATTCTTGTCGGGAAACGCGGCTTTTGCGAGAATCGCGGGTAGCGTTGCGCTCTTATGAACTGGCTCTGGGACCCCTTGTTCTTCAGAGCTTGGCTCGTCTCCATCTGAAATTGCAGAGATGTCGAAATCGCCTCCTCAGCCGCATTCCTTTCCGTGGTTATCAGTATCATCCTCCACGCATTGTGTCATTCTGCTGAGCATCCCCCGCACCCCTAGTATTTATCAAGCCCAGCTTGGTGTCGTGTTATCTGGGCATACCTAGCCGCCGAGACATGCTTCCTGTGAAAAGAGGAAGATGGTGGTGTAAACCGCGCGTCTAATTATCGAGGCGAATTCTATGCCGCGAAGCGCTGATCGACATGCAAATCCGGGCGCGGCTCTGAGAAGTAGTCTCTTGTTTGCGATCGTTTTGTTGTCTACAGGCTCTCCCGGTAGCGCGCAACGGAGTGTTGCGGCATCGCAATTACTCCCTCTACCGACGGGTGTTACCTTGCCGGTGCAAGTGACACGGACGCTCCGTGCCGGTAAAGTGCGGGCGGGAACCAAGATTGTTGCGAAGACGACGCAACGGGTACCGGTGCGCGAGCACGTTTACCTAAAGCGGGGTGCGGAGTTGCAGGGCGAGGTGGTGACGTCAGTTGCTGGTGATGGGACAGTGGGAAGACCAGCCATCTTAACGCTTCAATTCACCTTGTTGCGTTATCAGAAGCAGACGGTTCCGGTGACAACCAAGGCTATTGCGATTGCCAACTTTACGGATGTGGACGATACTTCCCTGCCAGCTACGGGTGGGTCCGACCGAGGAAATGCGAGTGAGGCGAGCTGGACTACCAGGCAGGTAGGGGGAGATGAGGTCTACAGATCCGGATGGGTGGGGGACGTTTGCGACAGCAAGATGCGGAAGGTCGGCTACGCCGATTACTACGGGGTGTACAGTCTGCCGACTAAGCCGCCTATAGGGGACGGTCCCGCGTTGCCTCGGGCGATGGGGGTGTTTTCGACGACAGCTGCGGGTCTATATGGTTTTGATGAGGGGGCGGCGTTGCACTCCGCAGGGGGAGCAATAACATTGACCCGCGTGGGGAAGAAGCTTTTGATGCGGAACGGAGATAATCTGCTGCTAGAGGTGTTGGCCTCGCATTTAGAGGAGAAGGAGACTGACTGCTCGGGAACATCCGGCAAGACGTTGCTTCCGTACAGAGACGACTCTGGACCTAACGAATTTAGGCTTCGTCAGGACGAATCCCGTTCCATCACCAATACATCTGCGCCCTTTTCAAGAGCTGGTCATTGGAGTGGCACGTGGTGGATAAATGCCGCGTGGTCACCGCGCATATTATGCGCTACTTTAGGTTTTGATGTTCGGTTTGGATGGTTTCCTTGCGGGACTAGATTGTTGACGACGAAAGGCGCTGTAAGAGCTCATGAGACGACGTATGTTGATCCCGGGCACAATACTTAGCATTGCCGTGCTGATTTTCAATGGCGGACCGTTGCGGACCTTCATCCGATAAAGCGTCCAGAGCGCAATACATGCTGTCACGGGAACAATGATGTATGCACGAATCTGAAACACAACAGCCACTCCTGCGAGAGTTGCATTCAGGAGCCACGGGGCAGCAAATGATAAGGCTACGTGCTTTGATCTTGCCGCAAGATTCTGAAGGAAGAAGAAGACCACAGCAAGAGCCACCCAAGCAGCTAAATACGACCCCATGTGTGTTCGTAATAGAGGAGCCTCTGAGGTCCATGTTCCCTCAACAGAGGAGTAGGTAATTTCTGAAATCCCAAAAGCACCGGCGCCGGCAGCAGTCGCGATCATAAATGCCATCCACGTATCGCTCTCTTTGTGCCGTTTTTTATTTCGCTGCATCGAATAACCTTCGCAAAACGTGCTCAAACTGTTACTTAAGGAAACAGATCATAACTGCCCGAATAGGTCGGGCCGTCGGCAATTGTCAATACTGGACATTGGGCCGCAACGATGATCGGAAAAGCGCCTGTGGTCCGATTCTGCATTCCAAGATGAGCGTTCCGCTTGAGACCCAGAACCAGTAAGTCAATGTCTCTTTCTTTGATATGTTTCAGAATTTCGTTCTCCGCTTCACCGACACTGACGAACGTCCGCGGATCGCAAAACCGCTTGGCCTGTAGTGGCACGATAGAGTCCAGTGCGCCATAGAAGTGTTGTTGCAGATTATGAAATCGATCAGGATGTTCTATCTGCTCAGAGTGAACCACATTCAGCACATCAATCTGAGCACCGAAGGTCTCAGCGAATGCGACAGCAAACGGAGCTGCGTGAGCGGCTTCAAGAGAACAATCGGTCGCGTAAAGGATTCGTCGAAAGGCGAACTCATCACTCAATGCGGCCTTCACCTGAGGGCCGACGGTTAGAGCCGGTCCATTGAAATGGCGAAGTATGCCTTCGGACGTTGAGCCGAGGAGGTGGCGGTCGATCGTGTTGCCTCCGTGGGTCCCCAATATGATCAACGCTGGCGCCTTCTCGTCGGCAAGTACGGGGATGACTTTACACGGGTCTCCCTCCAGGAGTACCGGTTCAGATTTGCCTCGTCCAGCAGCGAATGCATGGGCCGTTTCGGTCAACAGAATCTTGAGTTCGATGCGTTGTAGGCTGCTGCGATGTTTATCGCTCCCTACCTCTGCTTCCAAGGCAGCCTGCGACAAGGTAAAGGCATGGGCTACGATGAGGTTGGTGCGAAACTGCACTGAAAGATTAGAAGCATAAATGGCTGCACCCTTCGATGCAGGCGAAAAGTCCGTGGCGAATATGATTGATTCAACCAAGATGCCAAAGCTTCGTCCAATCACCGGCATTATCTTCCTCCTCGAACCAAGCTGTAGATCAAGATCGCAAACACCGCAGTGCTGATCGCGATATAGAGCCGATCCCGCTGTAAAGAAAATCCCACAATGCAGAAGATGACGCGCACCACGGGCGTGGCGATGAGGAGCAGGATTCCCAACTGGATTATGCTCTGAGGATTCAGTTCGCGTACTCCATGAAGAACTCCAGAAACAGTGCGAAGAGATACAGCGGTTGCGTGAAAGTAGGTGTAATCCGGGATGTGCGCAGGGGACTTTGCGAGATACAGTATGCCGCCCGCAAAGACCACGACAGCCGACAAGATTACTCCGAACCTGAGCATCCGTCCGATAGCAACTTCCATCTTCTGGTCTGCAGTTGAGTTCATCAGATCTTCCCCGTGAGGCCGCTGAAGATCATTTCTATTGCCAGTGCAACGATCACCAGGCTAAAGATGACTTTGAGGGTCGCAACTCGCGCTTTTACGAGCAGGCTCGAACCCATCAACGAGCCGCCGAGAACACCGAGCATCACGGGCATAGCGATACCAGGATCGATATAGCCCCGAAAGAGGTAGATACCAGCGCTTGCCGCGGCAGTCACGCCAATCATGAAATTGCTGGTCGTCGTTGAGACCTTGAAGGGGAGCTTCATTGCATGGTCCATCGCGAGTACCTTGACAGCACCCGAACCTATCCCAAGCAATCCGGACAGCGTTCCTGCGCAGAACATCATGCCGAAGCCAAGTGGTACATGTTGGGAGCTGTACGGCACTACAGAATCAGGACCGCTGTAACTACCCTGCAGCTTTAGCTTCACTGCGATCGGATTAGGCTGCCCTGTCCTGGCGTCCTCCGACGGTCTCCTTAGAGAAGCGTATGCGGAGTAGAGCAGGACAATGCCGAACGTGATTGCAATCGAATGACTGGATACCTTTGCTGTCAGGTAAGCGCCCAAAAGCGCGCCTAGGGTTGTTGCCACCTCTAAGAACATTCCGATCCTGATATTCGATAGCCCCTCCCGGACGTAAGCCGCAGCAGCACCTGAAGAGGTTGCGATAACGGACACCAGTGAAGCGCCAATTGCGTACCGGAGATCGACTTTAAAGAGGAGAACCAAGGCGGGAACAATCACAACGCCTCCACCCAAGCCTGTTAGCGCACCGAGCAGACCTGCGAGGAAGGAGGTTCCAAAAATCAACACTGAGAATATGAGGGTATTCATAAGCTCATCTCTTTGGCTGAAGTCGATCTCTTTGCTTTTGATTTGGCCTTTGGAACCGGGGACAAAGAACGCAGGAGATCGAGCAACTCTTTGATCGGACCGCCGATAATTGGACCGCCCAGTAGGGCAATGCTCAGTTCGCGGCAGATGGGACCGTTTTCCAGAGGAATGACTTTAACGCTGTCCATTTTGAGGGCCTTGTCTACCGCCATAACCGGGACAAACCCGACGCCCAAGCCCGCCTCAACGGCGGAGATAATGGCTTCCGTCGAATTCATATCCACGGTCGTGTGAAGCTGTTGGCGCAGGACGCCATTCTTTTCCAAATACTCCTCTACGAACCGACGCATTCCCGACCCAGCTTCTCGAAGCAAGACCGGCTCCTGAACGATTTCAGCAGCACGTAGTATTGGCTTCTTGGCCCACCGGTGATTCGGCGGGAGGATCAGGCATAGTTCATCGTCGAAGAACCGTTCTATCTTGAGATCGGGCCGGTGGGCAGGAGCCTCAATGAGACCTATCGATGTCTGGCGATTGACTAAGGCATTGAGCACTTCGCTGCTGCTGCCGGTCATGACATGGATGCGCAACTTGGGCCACTCTCGCAAGATCTGTGGAAGAAGCTTTGGGAGTAGATACACACCGATGGTATGAGAGGCGCCGATATTCAGTTCAGCTCCTTCCTGTAGTCCGAAAGGGGCGAGCGCAGCAATTGCTTCATTGGTCAGTGTCTCTATCTGGCGAACATACTGTAAGAGTGTCGTGCCAGCCGGAGTGAGCTTTGCATTGCGCCCAACACGATCAAAGAGCGCGATCCCCAAGCCTTCCTCCAGAGTTCGGACCTGGGAAGTTATTGCTGGCTGAGTCAGGCGAAGTTCTTCTGCGGCCTTGCTGAAACTCAGCGTGTCAGCAACCACTCGAAAGACATGCAATTTGAAGTTTTCAATCAAGGCCGCACCCCCGTCTGGAACTGTAGATCTGACACGGCAAAGCCATATTGCGAACGAGCATTTGCGTTGCCGATCGCGGCTTGCGTCTGCTGCAACTGTGCCTGGCTCAGTTCGACGATAGAGCTCAGGCCCAGTTTGTACCGCGTTTGTGCGAGATCAAGTGCGAGGTTAGCTTGCTTTAGCAACTCCCCTGTGACAGTCACGCGTTGTAGAGCCGTATTCGCATTCAGCCACGCGGTTCTGACATCCCGTACCACTTGGTCACGGAGCGCACGCGTACTCTCGGAGGCAGCCTGCGATTGCAGTGCTGCCTCTGCGGCCTGCGCATGGTAGCGGAAGCCATTGAAAATTGGAACGTTCATGTTCACGCCCACGGCCCCATACCAATCGCTAGTGAAGTATTGGCTGGAACCAGTCGGTGTCGCTCCCACGACGCCAAGTGCGCTGATGGTTGGGAGCAGCTGCTCACGCTGCGCGCGGCTGAACTTCTGCGCCGCCTGTTCAGTGAAGCGAAGGGATTGAAGATCAGGCCGATTCTGAATAGCCGTCATGACAAGAGACTCTGCATCGGATGGAAGGATCGGCAAACTTCCCCCGTTGTCCTCGACCAGTTGATAATCCGTCTGCTTGTCGTAACCCAGCACCTCACTCAATGCAGCTTTGGCGGCATCGAGATTGTTTTGCGCATCAAGCTGCAATAACTTCGCTTGCGACAAGTTCACCTGCACAAAGCTGAGGTCGAGATCAGACTTCAATTTTGCCGCAGTCAGCGCACTGACCTGATCCGTCAGCGACTGCCTTGCGGCCACAGTCTCTTGTGCCACTCTCAGTGTTGCCTGCGCTTCAACCGTCTGGAAGAACACTTGATCCGCAGCCAGGACAATATCCTCGCGGCTCGCTTCGGCATTCGCCAGACTGGCTTTCTCTTGCAGCTTTGCGGAGGCTACGAGGTTCTGAGTATGCCCAAAATCGGTAATAAGTTGACTCAGTTGAACTCCCATACCGGCATGCTGCAGCAGCCGCGAAGCAGTCAAAGAGCCAGCGGAGATTCGGCTCCCATCGTTTGCGCCGACGGCAGTCAGTGCTCCATTCAGATTGGGCAACTCATCGGCTCGCCGCTCCCGAACAACCTGATGCTGCACTTTTGCAAGCAACTGACTGATGTGAATACGAGGATTGTTCGCCAAAGCAATCTGCTCCGCTTGCTGGCGTGTGAGCAACGTCGGGGCAGCTGCCAATGAAGATGTTTGACCCGGTGGTGGTGCTTGCGGGGGAGTTGGAGCCTGCAAGCTGTCTTGGCTGGATGCCAGAAGAAAGGCCTTCGTCAAAGGCGCATTGGGCAAGGATGGCGCTGACTTCACCTGGGCGCACACTAGCCCAGAGCCGCAGATCGTTAGTGAATGCAGTACAACAGTAAACAGTGTCCGGCCCATACTAGACTCCCTCCACCACGACGACGTTTTCTTCCTTGCGATGAATCAATAGATAAGCGGCTGGCACGAGAAAGACCGTGACTGCAACGGAAACTGTAAGGCCACCCAGAATCGCACGGGCCAGGGGAGCATACTGCTCGCTGCCAGGCTCGAGGGCGAGAGCCATTGGAATGAGCCCCAGGATTGTCGCTAGACTGGTCATCAGGATTGGCCGGAGACGAACTTTGCAGGCCTCGATCAGCGCTTGTTTGAGGGCCATCCCTTCCTTGCGCAAGGTGCCGACGAATTCAACGATCAAGATACTGTTTGAAACCGCGATGCCGGTCATCATGACTCCACCCATCAGCGACATGACATTAAGCGTCGTTCCCGTTATCAGCAGGAAGACCAGCACTCCTGAGATACCCGGCGGCACGGCCAGCAGAATGACAAAGGGGTCGGAAAACGAGGCGAACTGCGCCATGAGAATGAGGTAGACCAGCACAACCGCCAGGACCAACCCAATGCCAAAACTCGAAAAGGAGGACTGCATATCACGGACGGCACCCAGAACTTTGACGGTGACGCCTTCTGGAGCGTGCATTTCCGCGAGCACCCGGTTCACATCCGCGCTCGCAACGCTTAGATCTTCTTTCTTCGGCATGACATAAATATCGAATTCGCGCCGGAGCTGATAGTGATCGACCTCAGTGGGTGTATTGATCTGTTTGATGTCCGCAACAGACTGCAGAGGTGTGGTCTTGAGCCCGTCTGGGGAACGCAAGGGAATCTGCATGAAATCCGTTAGCGTTTTAATCTGTGTTTCGGGGTACTGGACTGTGAGCATATAGCTATTCCCGGTTTTAGGATCGACCCAGAAACTCGGCGCAATCATGCCGTCTGACGTTAGCGCTGTGATTACGTTGTCGACCACGTCCTTGGGAGAGACGCCCACTAAGGCCGCGTGCGCCCGATTGATGTTGAGCTCCAAGCCGGGATAATCGAGGTCTTGTGGAACGAGTACATCGCTGACGGAGTTAAGCCCACGGAGTTTAGCAGCAGTAGCCTGCGCCAGTTGGTAAGACTCCTTCAGGTTGTTTCCTCCAATCTGGATATCGATTGGGGCGGGTTTCCCCTGGTTCACGACCGAATCGACCAGACCGCCGGCCTGAAAGTAGGTCGCCACATCTGGAAAGTCCTCTGTCAGCTTTTGCCTTACTCGTTCCATATAAACGTAACTACCCGTCTTGTGTTCTTCCTTCAGACTGACTTGAATGAAAGCAGTGTGCATGCCCGAGTTTGAGGTATAGATCGCGGAAAGATCGGGCGTGATGCCGATGTTCGAAACGATGATATTCAGATCAGACGGGGCAACGACGTTGCGAATATCCTGCTCCATGTTGGCGATGTATTCGTTGGTTAACTCGATGCGTGTACCCGCCGGAACCTTTACATTGATGACGAATTGTCCAGGGTCTGTTCGAGGGAAAAACGCCTTTCCCATGAATGGATAGATCGCCAGACTGACAAGAAATATCAGAGCAAAGCCACCCACGACCAGACCAGGCCTTTCAAGACCTCGAGCCATTGTGCGTTCGTACCAGGCCTGTAACTTGTGAAATGCCGCATTGAACTTATAGACGACAGCATGAAACAACCTGTGCTTCTTTGAAGTGTCGATTGATGATTCAAGATCCTCCTCGCTCCCTTGCGCCTTGTGATGCTCATGACCAGGTTCAATACGGATAAACCTCGCGCAGAACAATGGCACAACCGTCATTGCGACCACGTAGGATGCGAACAATGCGATCACTACAGCCAGAGCCAAGGCCGTAAAGAGATATTTGCTTACACCGTATAGCAACACCACCGGAAAGAAGACGATGCAGGTGCTGACCGTACCCGCCAGTACCGCGAGTTGCACCTCCTTGCCACCACGCTCGGCCGCTACGACCGAGTCTTCTCCCATTTCCATGTGTCGAAAGATGTTCTCAAGCACTACAACGGAGTTGTCGATCAGGCGGGAGAGGGCGAGCGCCAAACCTCCAAGCACCATGGTGTTGATCGAACTGCCTCCGAGATTCAGCACAAGGAAAGTTGCGAGACAGGAGATCGGAATCGATAGCAGCACTGCAACTGTAGCGCGCACATTGCCTAAAAACAGAAGGATCATCAGCGCCGTTAGGAGGAGGCCCATGGTGCCTTCGTTAATGACGTTTTTTACAGCAATTTTCACAAAAACGGATTGGTCGAAGACGACGTCAGTTTTTAAGACCTTTGGAATATCAAGCAGATTGGCGACGGCCCTCTTCACGCCGTCCACGATCGTAATGGTGTTCGACTTTCCGCCCTGTTTCAAAACAGGGATGTAGACCGACCGCTGTCCATCGACGCGAACAATGTTTGTCTGCAACTGCCCCGAATCTTTTGCTTCACCTATGTCTGCCACCATCACGGATGAATTGCCGACGGTCTTCAGTGGAAGGTCGTTAATCTCATCTACGACAGGAACCTGGCTGTTCGCATAGATGTTGTAGTCTTTTGGACCGATACGAACATCACCCGCAGGCAGGATGAGGTTCGACTCGTTCAGCGAATGAACCACATCCATAACGCTCATCTGGTGTGCTTCGAGCTTGACTGGATCGACGTACACCATGATCTGGCGATAGCGACCACCGTAGGGCTGCGGCACCGATGCACCTGGGACATTCGCAACCTGATTTCGCACGCTGAACTGAGCGAAATCCTTCAGTTGCGTCTCATTCAGGCCCTGTCCCTTAAGGGTGATCAGGCATACAGGCAGGTTGGACGCGTCGAACTTGAGGACTACAGGAGGCAATGTGCCCGGCGGCAAGCGGCGCAGGTTTGCCATGGCCAGATTGGAGACATTGCTGACGGCTGCGTTGGCGTCCGTACCCGACTGGAAGTAGATCTTGATGAGGCTGACGCCTGGCAGGGATCGGGATTCGATGTGGTCGATACCGCTGCCAAGGGTGAAAAATCGCTCGTAACTGTTCGTAATATTCGATTCGATCTGTTGCGGGGGCATGCCCGCGTAGAAGGTCGCAACGACAACAACAGGAATGTTGACCTCGGGGAACAGGTCTACGGGCATTCCTACCACCGTGGTGATGCCCACCACAATAACGATGAGGCACATCATCAAGACAAAAAATGGGTACTTGATCGCGAAGGAGGACATTATTCGGTGCCTCTTCCATTTTCTGTGTTGACGTTGGTGATTCTCAGGAGATCGCCTTCTCCATTCGGGCAATCCGGCCGTTCAGGTACGGCAGCTAACTCGCTGTCTAAACAAGCCTCGCTGCTCCCGATCCTACGGACATAGTCTGGAACCTTTCTCTTTGTGTCTGCGGTCCCTCGGTCCACATGATCCGCATTGCGTTGATTGTGAGTCTCTGCAATCATCTCGACTGGTGTGGCCAGAATGTCTTCTCGTTGCTGGTGGGCGATGACGATTTCGGTAAATGCCCTCGATCTATGCAACGATTGGCTCATGGCTGGATCCCTCTACTACCGGTACCTTTTCTTCGTTGCGATGAATGAGTAAATAGGCTGTCGGAACGAGAAAGACAGTCACAATGCCTGATACCGTGAGACCACCCAGAATTGCGCGAGCGAGCGGTGCGTATTGTTCGCTGCCAGGTTCGAGCGCAAGGGCCATCGGAATAAGTCCGAGGATGGTTGCCAGTGTGGTCATCAAGATCGGACGCAGGCGAACTTTACATGCCTCTGCGAGCGCCTGCTTCAGTGCCAAGCCTTCTTTGCGCAAAGTGCCAACGAACTCAACGATCAGGATGCTGTCAGACACAGCAATGCCGGTCATCATGACCACTCCCATCAAAGACATCACGTTGAGCGTTGTCCCTGTAATCAAGAGAAAGATCAGCACACCCGAAAGACCGGGTGGAACTGCTAACAGAATGATGAATGGGTCGGAGAGTGAGGCGAACTGCGCCATCAGGATCAGATAGACAAGGACGACGGCAAGAACCAGTCCGATGCCAAAGCTTGAAAAAGACTGCTGCATGTCCCGCACCGATCCCAGGACTTTTACGGTTACTCCCTCGGGCCGCTGTATGCCTTTGAGGACCTGATTCACCTCAGCACCCACGTGGCTTAAATCTTCCTTTTTGGGCATAACGTAGATATCGAATTCACGGCGGAGTTGATAATGATCTACCTCTGTTGGCGTGCTGATCTGCCTGATGTCCACACCGGATTCAAGCGGTGTAGTCGTTGGCCTACCCGGGGAGCGGAGCGGAATCTGCATGAAGTCGGTCAGAGTCTTGATCTGCGCTTCCGGATACTGGACCGTGAGCATGTAACTGTTCCCGGTCTTAGGATCGACCCAGAAACTCGGCGCAATCATGCCGTCTGACGTCAGGGCCGTAATCACGTTGTCGACTACGGCTTTAGGAGAGATGCCAAGCAATGCGGCTCGCTCTCGATTGATGTTCAGTTCCAGGCCTGGATAATCCAGGTCTTGCGGAATGAGCACATCATTCACGGAGCCTAACCCGCGAAGCTTCGCGGCTGTTGATTGTGCCAGCTGATAAGCCTGCTGAAGATTGTTTCCACCGATTTGAATGTCGATCGGCGCCGGTTTACCCTGATTGACAACCGAGTCAACCAACCCGCCAGCTTGAAAATAGGTAGCGACGCCAGGAAAGTCATCGGTCAGCTTTTGCCGCACGCGCTGCATATAGGCATAGCTGCCCGTCTTGTGCTCTTCTTTCAGGCTTACCTGAATGAAGGCCGTGTGCATCCCCGAATTCGAGGTGTAGATCGCAGACAAATCGGGCGTGATGCCGATATTGGACACGATCATGTTCAGATCTTCTGGTGAAACGACCTTGCGAATATCCTCTTCCATCTTTGCAACATACACATCGGTCAGCTCGATCCGTGTTCCTGCTGGAACCTTGACGTTGACCACAAACTGTCCAGGGTCGGTACGGGGAAAGAATGCCTTGCCCAGAAAGGGATAGAGCGCAAAGCTCAGGACAACAAATATGCTGAATCCCCCGACAACGACTTTTGGGTGTTCCAGACAAACTGCGATTGCTCTCTCGTATTTTGCCTGCAGTGTATGGAAGCCCATGTTGAACTTCTGAATCACAGTACGAAACACCCGATGCTTCTTCGATGTGTCTACCGAAGCTGCTAACTCTTCCTCCTTTGCCGATGCACTGTGATGTTCATGCCCCGGATCGATGCGGATGAAGGTTGCGCAGAAGAGCGGCACAACCGTCATTGCGACCACATACGAAGCGAACAGGGCAAGTACCACTGCCAATGCCAGGGCCGTGAAGAGATACTTACTCACGCCGTAGAGCAGCACAACGGGAAAGAAGACGATGCAGGTGCTGACCGTCGCTGCCAGCACAGCTAGTTGAACTTCCTTGCCTCCACGCTCTGCGGCGACAGCCGATGCTTCTCCCATCTCCATGTGTCGAAAGATGTTTTCGAGCACCACGACAGAGTTGTCGATGAGGCGTGACAGCGCCAGCGCCAGACCGCCCAGCACCATGGTATTGATCGAGCTTCCGCCAAGGTTCAGCGCGAGAAACGTTGCCAGGCAGGAGATCGGAATCGAAAGCAGGACTGCGATCGTTGCCCGCACATTGCCAAGAAAGAGCAGGATCATTAGCGCCGTCAGGCAAAGACCGATCGTACCTTCATTGATGACGTTCTTGACTGCGATCTTGACAAACACCGACTGGTCAAAGACGACGTCGGTCTTGAGCACCTTCGGAATATCAAGCAGATTAGCAACAGCCTTCTTCACCCCATCCACTATCGTGATGGTGTTCGAGTTGCCGCCCTGTTTCAGAACAGGGATATACACCGAATGCTGACCATCGACGCGCACAATATTTGTCTGGAGCTGCCCTGCGTCTTTTGCCTGACCGATGTCCGCAACCATTACCGACGCTTTGCCGACAGTTTTTAAGGGCAAATCGTTGATGTCATCTACGACCGGAACCTGGCTGTTGGCATAGATGTTGTAGTCTTTTGGACCGATGCGCACATCACCGGCGGGTAGGATGAGGTTGGACTCGTTCAGAGAATGCACTACGTCCATGACGCTCATCTGGTGTGCTTCCAGTTTGACCGGATCAACGTAGACCATGATCTGCCGATAGCGTCCGCCATACGGTTGCGGTACAGAGGCACCCGGAACGTTGGCGACTTGGTTTCGCACACTAAACTGAGCTAGATCCTTCAATTGCGTCTCATTGAGACCTTGTCCCTTGAGCGTGATGAGGCAAACGGGCAGGTTAGACGCATCGAACTTGAGCACTACGGGAGGTAATGTGCCGGGTGGCAAGCGGCGCAGGTTTGCCATGGCAAGATTGGAGATATTGCTGACAGCGGCGTTGCCGTCCGTGCCCGGCTGAAAGTAAATCTTAATGAGGCTTACCCCCGGTAGGGACCGGGACTCAATGTGGTCGATACCGCTGCCGAGAGTGAAGAACCGCTCATAGCTGTTCGTGATGTCAGATTCAATCTGCTGTGGCGGCATTCCCGCATAGAACGTCGCCACGACAACGACAGGGATATTGACCTCGGGAAACAGGTCGACTGGCATTCCTATGACTGTCGTGATGCCCACAATAACGACGATCAGGCACATCATCAGAACAAAGAATGGATATTTGATCGCAAAGGAGGACATTAGTTACTCCCTCCTCCGTTGGGCATCATGACGGTGGCCATCTTCGGACGAACAACCTGCCCAACTTGGTAGTTCGTCTGAGCGGATACGATTACCATTTCGTTGTCAGAGAGGCCGCTTGTAATCTCGGCCTTGTCTGCTCCCTGAATGCCCAGCGTGACGATCTTCTTTTGCACGTGGTTCGTAGAATCGAGCACCAGCACGTAGGACTGGGACTCTCCCTGTACGACAGCCTGGATTGGGATGGTGAAAACATTGTCCCGCTGTTGCAGGGAGATGACCGTTTCGGCATACATTCCAGGACTTAGAGCCAAAGTAGGATTGGAAACGTCCACTTCTGCCAGCATCGTTCGGGTTGACGGATCAAGAGCACGAGCGAAGCGAACGATCTTGCCAAGGAAAGCCTTTCCCGTTGCCTGGACTTTGACCTGAACCTGGCCACCATTCTGGATGTAGGGGACATCTGTCTCGGGTACCGGCATCCGCAACCGTAATACGTCACTCTGTGCAATTTTGACCAAGGGCATGGCTTGCGTATTTGACGCGGTGCCTGCTTGGATCAAGGACCCTGTGTCTGCATAGCGCATCGTGATGACTCCATTGAATGGGGCAGTCACCACCGAGTAGTTCGACAGGGACTGAACGCGTTGATTGTCGGCGCGAGAGATTCCAAGCTGCTCTTTGGTAGCTTCGAGCGACGATTTCGCTGTGTTTACGCGTGCCTCAGAATCCTGATCCTTCGCGCGGGCATCATCCAGTTCCTGCTCTGCAATTAGGCCCGGACGTTGCTTTGCTGCCTGGTCAAGCCGGGTATAGGCTGCATGCAATGCTGCATGGTTCGACTCAGCTCCGGCCACCTCACTCTGAGCACGAGCGATCTCAGATTGGCTGTGCCTTACCTGTGCCTTAGCGCCGGCAACCTGAGCGTCTAATTCGGGGATCTCTAAAGTCGCAATCACCTGACCGGCTCGCACTCGATCGCCGATGTCGACATTGATGTGCCGGACATAGCCCGACACCTTCGCATGGAGGTCAACTTCCTGATATGGCTGAAATTGCCCCGCGACAGTGAGGGTACTGGAGAGGTTTTCCCGGGTGACGCGGGCCACTGAAGCAGCGGACGTTTCCGCGGCTTTCGCTTGCGATGTCGTGTCCCTACATCCAACGAAGAGAAGACTCACCAAGGCAGCCAGCACTGTAGTCCCTGTGAAGACCAAGGAAGATCGCTTGTTCATGTCCTAAACACCTGTATTCAATCAAAGTTGGTATGAGAATGCAGCGCGATAGCTCTCCAGGAGGAGAACTGTAACTGTAAGCTGAACTACCGCTCAAGCTGACATGACGCGCACGGATTTACTTGGAGGGGAGGACGGTAGGCGGAGGCCGGAAAAAGAAGAAGCTATGACTGGGTTGCTTAGGGATTTGCGCACTATCCCGTAAATCGCTTTGGGCGCACACAGATCCAAAAGGATCTAGCCCGATAAGCATCGCACCGATCAAATACGCAAACACAACTGTCAAGATTGGCTGCGCCACAGAAGCAACCGCCAACTCGGTGGCATTAGACAGAGACGGTCGTTCCTTGTTCGAAAGGAGCTTTGCCTCTGCCATGGGAGCAGACGCTTTCGCCGGCGGATTGTAGAGAGAGAGCTTGTATTGAACACCCCATGAGAAAACTGCAAACGCAAGAAGGAGCATCGCCAGGCTCATCATGTGGGATTGGCGACGACTTGTGTTTGAAAGATTCATGGAAATCGTGTTTGACAATCAACTCTAATACAAGCGCTCGACCGGCTTCACTAGCCTTCTTCGACATTATGCCGCAAAGTGCGATCTCGCGCGAATCAAATTATTTATCGAAGATAACTTATCCTATGTTTCCTCAAATAACCAATGTTTACGAAAGCGATCTCGCTGCCTCGCAACGGGCATCGCGGATTTCAAGTCTCTGTTTCGATTCTGAAGGTTTCGACGAGGCCCGGGTTGAAGCTAATATTGCATAACTTCGTGCCACATTGCTGATTTAAAGAGACTTTATTGATGGAAAACAGAATTGAAGTGTTTCTTCTTCTCGGCACGCCTACACTTCGGTGGTTAGGCTGTCGATCAAATCTTACTCCGGTAAGGGGACGTGAGGGAGCCGGAAAACGATGCGGATCAAATGGCGATGTCTATTATCGATGATCATTGGCACACTGGCCTGCCCGGCGCAAACATCGCTATCCGATGTGCGACGGCGGGACTTTCTTTACATCCCGGCGCTTGTCCAGAACAGAGCCGGGGAGGTCATCTACGATCTCTCTCCGCAGGATTTTCTCGTTGAGGACAACGGGGTCTCCCGGAATGTCACACTGGCAAATGACTTCCACCTAAGGCCCATCGCTCTGGTGCTCGTCATTCAAAGCGGGCATAACGCTACCGCCGAACTCCAATCGGTTCCTGGACTCAGTGGGCTCATGGATGCAGTGCTCAGTCAACCACAGGATCGCGTGGCAATCATCGCTTACGATCAGCATCCGCGTATCCTTCAAGACTTCACTTCGGATACGGATCAGGCGAGAGCCTCGCTAAGCGAACTTCAACCCGGGGACAACGGAGCGTCTCTCTTCGATGCGCTTCATCTAGCTCTTTCCGTGATGAAGCGAGTCCCTGATGATGAGCAAAAGATCATCCTTACGGTTGGTGGAGTGCGGGATCAGAGCAGCAACCTCTCAGACCCTGTTCCCTTGCTTCAGGAGATTGCCAGCCAGAACCTTTCAGTCTATTGCCTTGCATTCACTCCTTCTCGAAGGGGCCTTACAGGCGATCTGCGTATGCTCAATCCCTTCAGTGCCCTCGCTGTGCGGCAGAATGCGGCGCAGTCTCTAGCGCAACTCACAGGCGGAGATTTCTACCAGTTCAGGAATGAGAAAAGCTTTGAGGACCGCATGATGGCGGTAGCCAACCATATCCATAACCGTTACATGCTTCGTCTGGAAACTGGAGACTCCAAGCCCGGAGTTCATTCCATTCGAGTCCAGGTGCAAGTTTCTGTTGATCATCGAGTAACAGCTAAGAGTGCCTACTTTGTTTTCAGCAAACCGGAGGATGTGGAGGCCGTTCCGAATCAGAATAGCAAGGAATAGAGGTGAAAAAGGTGGAAGATGCCGCTCGGCAAGTGGTCTCTTTCTCCTGAGTACTAACTGGAGAGAGGATTAATTATGTGGGTTCTATTCGTCATGGCCAGCTTTGGACTGGGGTATGCAATATTCGCAAGTGTTCGTCGCAATGATCTTGCTGAGTCTACCTGCTCCAGTCCCCGTGTCTCAAGGCCACACCGTGGCAAGGAGATGGCTGCATACTCAGCGCAGAAGGGTTTGGACGCAATTACTTTTGTGTCCGTCGACGAACTCCGAGAGATGTTGCGAACTCCCTCTAATCTCCTCCTTCTGGAGGTACATGAGACACCCAATATGGCGCGAACACCTGGCTTGATTCCTGGTGCGCTCTGCATCTCGCTTGATCGACTCGACGACGTTTTGGCCTGGGTTCCTCTGCATGAACGTGTAGTGCTCTACGCTATCGGAGCGAACAACGATAGATTGATCCGAACGCTAGAGTCTTTCCCTCGTCGTAGGAAGGTTTCTGTGCTGCGTGGAGGTTCCACTGCTTGGGAGCCCGGAGCACATTCAACCGTTCAAGCAGCCTAGATCTCCGTTTCGGTTGAGAAGCTCGACTACGAATCTGAAGAAAACAATATGAACGATCTAATACGCGTACTTACGATCAGCCAAGACGAAGGTCTTCTTGAAAGTCAAGCGGTCCTCCTTCAGAAAGCCCACTATCAAGTGCAGACAGCTACCGATTATCGGCAGATCCAGAACATTCCTGACCGTGAGGATTTTGAAGTCGCGGTGCTTGGCCAAATTAATCCAACATCGGAACTAGACGAACTAACGCGACTGATTAGAAAGCGATGGCCAAAGACGCAGATACTCATCCTGTCCCAGGTCACACCTCCCCTTGACGATGCCTTGTATGACGAACGCGTTGATGCATTTCATTTGGAAGAGTTTTTTGCCGAGGTCGCACGATTGGCTGCGAGGTCATCCGTTCGCGCGGGTTCGCTGTGAGCTTTCTGATTATTGCTGCGACCACCTGCAGCTCCTGTGTCGGTACGGTCAAATTGCCGGTCACTGTCTGCAACGACATTTACATCGTCTGCAACGACATTTACATCGTCTGCAACGACATTTACATCGAGATGCACAAGCATCTTGACCGTGAGGCAGTCATACTTCACGTCCACCCCGGCAGTTCGATATCCACTAAACGTTGAAGCATTGAGGGAGCTAGAGAAGATGCAAACTACGACCACTTTCCGTCGCTTTCCCGGAACGATTGTTAGCACTGCAGCTTTGACTTGTTTCGCCGCTGCCAGCCTTGGCCTGCAAGCGCAGCAGACCACGGTCACCACAACCTCTTACCCAGCCTTGAACCTTCAGGCAGCTTTGAAGGCTCCCCTCAATCTGCCCGCAGTAGACTCCTCCAGTTCCAGCAGTTCAGCAGACCTGCCACCTGCTCCTGACGCTGTTTCGGGTGAGCAATACTTCGGCATAGGGAGCGATGGCAGCCAGCCGCCGCCGCGTCGCCCCTATAACCGTCGCCCCAGTTACACTGACCGCATGCATAACGCGGACGGCTCCAACAAGCTTACCGTCGCTTTGGGTGGTGGATTTGCTGTCCCGACTGGCAACAGCCGCAACGTCTTCACCGCCGGCTACGGACTCAAAGGGGGCGTTGGCTACAACTTCAGCAAGAAACTCGGCGTTATGGCCGAGGTCGGCTACGACCACTTCGGCCTGCAGGGTTCGGTTATTACCGTGCAACAGAATTACTACAACAGCCTGAACATCATCGATCCGAATACAGGCACACTTGCAGACTTTTCCGGCCTCGATGCCAACGCACATGTCTGGTCAATCACCTTGGATCCCATCTACACCTTCTACCAGGGGGAGAGTCTGGGTGCCTACGTCATCGGCGGCGGTGGCTATTACCATAAGGCCGTCAATTTCACCCTACCCCAGTCCAGCTACTACTGCGATCCCTACTACGGCTGCTACCCCATCGTGCAGAACGCCAACTTCGACACACATCCTGCCAATGGGGGTGGCATCAACGGTGGTGCCGGTCTAACCTTCAAAACGTCCCGCTTTGGCTCCGTGAAGCTCTACACAGAGGTGCGTTACGTGTGGACAAACGCAAAGTTGACACCGGAGCAAGCCAACCCGAGCCCGATCTCGACGCTGGATAGTGGCTCAAACTCCTACATCCCAGTCACTTTCGGTATCCGTTGGTAACGGTGTTCCCTTTTCTGCTTGCAGAAGCTCGCTCAGCATGGGACGTCGCCGCGATTGAACGAGCTCAATGGGGGCCGCGCGGTTTGTACGATTCATCAAACGAAGGGCACCATGATTGATATTCTGCTGTTCTCGGCAGGAGCCAAAGCCTAAACTGATAGTGCCTATGAGGTAGTGCAACAAGGGCGTTTTGATTTTCTGCGCAAGCTTGCGAACTGAATCGTTTCCGTATCGTCGTTTTTTTGCGGCTGACCTTGCACTCTGAGGCTCCAGAACTTACCAGCAAGAGTCATGCCGGACGCGCCGAAGCTGCGCGGTATGGTCGCCGACCCTTCACGATTAGCACAATGCGACCTCCCCGGATTGCATCTCTCCAGACGACCTGCGTCTGAAACAATCGGCTACGTGTTTGTTAACGTGATTCGTATTGGATAACGAAACGAATTTAAGGTGGAGCGCACCAGCTTTGATGTGGCCCACGACCGTCTCAAACTAGCGGGAACGCCGCTGCTGACAGGCGATACTCCCTCCAAGCAGTACAGTTAACACCGACAACTTCGATCAGTCAGCAAAAACAACGCTGCTCTGCAGGAGGCCACTGTTTATGTTGAGATTTGTTGCCTTGTCAGACAAGCATCCGATTTTCTCTGTCGTTTTGCGTTATGGGATAGCGATCGCCTCGGTTACCGGAGCATTCGCCCTTGTATTCCTCTTGCAACGCACCCATGTACGAGATCCCTTCGCTTTGCTCTTCCTGGCTGTTATATGGGTGAGCGTTTGGCACGGAGGAACTGGACCCGGCATTCTCGGGATCGTCCTCTCTACTCTAGGACTCACCGCCTTTCTCCATTCTTCAAGTGGGTGGCTTCATATCGCCTCATATGATCTACCGGTCTATTGTGTTTTCTTCCTCTTCGTCTTTTGGATTTGGCGATTCAGTCAGACCCGTCGTCATACCGAACTGTTATTGGAGCAGGCACGAGATCAGCTCGAGATCGAAGTGCAAGCACGCACAGCCGAGCTGACTCAGGTCAATGCCGAAGACAAGACGATTCTGGATGCAGCCCCGTTTGGCATTGCCCTGCTTGGGCCCAATCGTGTCGTGCGCCGTTGTAATCCTGCCTACGAGAGAATGCTGGGATTCGAACCATGCGAACTCGTGGGACAGTCTGCGCCACTTCCAGAAAGAGAGAGGGAGACGTGGACACACCAGGAGCGCCAACTGCGTGCGGGCAAGCGATTCGTGAACTATGAGGCGCCCCGGGTTCGGAAAGATGGTTCGGAATTCTCGGCCACGATCTCGATGACGCCGCTCATCGGTAAAGACGGAAACTATAACGGCCTTGTAGGGCTCATCATCGATAACACTGAGCGCCACGCGCAGGAGGCGGAACGGCAGATGCTGACGGCGCTGGTGCAACACAGTCCCGACTTTGTCGGAGTTGCCAATTTTGACGGGGCCACGGTCTTTGTGAATGAAGCCGGGCGGAAGTTGTTCGAGTTGGACAGTGAAGAGCACGTCAGGCGGACCAACGTCCTCGAGTACTTCGCTGACGAGGCAAAACTAGCAGCCCGCGACGAACTGATTCCGCTCCTCATGCAGCGTGGGCAATTAGAGTGTGAGACTCTGGGGCGGAACTTCCAGACCGGGGAGACATTTCCCCTGCACTGTAGCTGTTTTGTGATTCCTGATGCCAAGACTGGCAAACCATCTCTTGTTGCCGCTATTGCCCAAGACATCAGCGGCCGTAAACGTGCAGAAGCGAAGTTGCAGATGTTTTGCTCGGTCGTCCAGAACAGCCCCGATTTTATCGGTGTCGCCGACATGAATCTGGACACCGTCTTCGTCAATCGCGCCGGACAGGGAATGTTTGGACTCGACGGAGATGAAGAGGTGATGCGGACTCACACACTCGACTATTTTGCCGACGGCCAGCGTAGCGCGGTCCGCGATGAATTGATTCCTCTGTTGCTTGAGCATGGCGAGCTGACCCGAGAGGTTCCGGCAAAGAACTTCAAGACCGGCAAGACCTTTCCAGCCCTCTGGACTGCCTTCGTAATCTACGACCAGAAAACGAAACAACCTTCTTTGTTGGCTGCCGTTACCAAAGACATCACTTCACAGCATGAAGACCGTGACGCATTACAAAAGTCTCTGAAGGACAATGAGGTGCTGCTTGAAGAAAATAAAATTTTGCAAGAGAAGCTCCGCCGAGACAACATCTCGTTGCAGGAACTCAACCTGGCATTGCAAGGCGAACTCGCTGACATCCAGAGGAACACGTTCGAAGAGATCATTGGCAGATCCCCTGCGCTCCAACGTACGCTCATCCGAGTGGACCAGGTCACGGCCACCGACGCTACGGTTCTGATTACCGGCGAGACAGGCACCGGAAAGGAACTGATTGCCCAGGCAATTCATAAGAACTCGAAGCGCGCTCGTATGCCTTTTCGCAGTGTCAACTGTGCCGCCTTGCCAACCACATTAATAGCGGCGGAGCTCTTCGGCCATGAAAAAGGGGCATTCACAGGAGCCGATCGGCAGCGCGTGGGCCAATTCGAATTGGCTGCAGGCGGCACGTTCTTCTTGGACGAAATCGCGGAGATCCCAATCGAGATGCAAGCAACTCTGCTGCGCGTGCTCGAGGAACGCATGTTCGAACGTCTGGGCGGAACAAAGCCGATATCCGCGGATGTGCGTGTCATCGCCGCCACGAATCGCGATCTTCAGGCAGCCATGCGAGCAGGAGAGTTCCGTCCCGACCTCTTCTATCGGCTCAACGCCTTTCCCATTGAAGTGCCCCCGCTCCGCGAACGCAGAGACGATATTCCGATGCTGGTCAATCACTTCATTGTGCTCTCCGCTGCCAGGCACGGGAAAAGCATCCGAAACATTGAGAAGCGTGGGATGGAGTTGCTTCGATCTTACGATTGGCCGGGAAACATCCGTGAACTGAGGAATGTCATCGATACATCCGTGATCGTTTCTTCCGGCGAGGTTCTCTCCGTCGACGAAGAACTCTTGTTTGGGACACGGCCTACAGAGGATGCTCCTATGGGTTCGCTGCAAAAGGAGATGGCCAACCATGAGCGAACACTGATCGAGCGCGCGCTGACGGAGACGCTGGGTCGTGTCTCCGGGCCAGTTGGGGCGGCCGCAATCCTCCACCTACCTCCGTCGACCCTCTCGGCAAAAATGAAAGCCCTCAAGATCGATCCATCCAAATTCAAAGGTCGTCAGATCTGAATGCTTGTGTCACGATCCACGATTTTGCAGGTGCTGAAACGCCACAGCAAGACGGGCAGCGGGTGGCTCGCTCTGGATTTCCGATACTTCAGGTACGCGCAAGGCATTGAACAGCTGCAGCTCGCGTCGACCTCAACGCGAATGGCTGTAGCGAATCCGCTACGTCCTGGGAAATCTCTTGCACTTTTGTAATTCGGACCTATTCTGCTCCCATTGCTTTCGACTACGGCAGATCGAGACCTCGCCTGTCGGTCAACAGGCAAGGGGATCTCAGATGAAACCAGCAACTCGATCTTTCCGCAGCCAGAGTGAACCCAATCGAGGTAGGGGAGATCGAGCGAGCAGTGCGCGCAAACGGGCCGAACCTCGCGTGCGCGTGTTGCTGTTTGCCTGCGGCGTTCGTGAAGTCCTTTGTCACCGCACGCATGGTCTCAACACCATTGGTTGCCGTGCGCACCCCTGATCCCGCAGGCTCGATGCGCGTGATCGCTGACGCCGTGGAGAAGCCAGATGCCGTGACCCCTCTGGTCTGTTGGGATGTAATGCGTGGTCTGGTGGGGTTAAATCAGCCGGGCAAGCGCGATGTAGCAACTGCTTTGGACGGTGGCGATGCGGCGATGGTTTCCGTGAAACCATCGGAGGCCCTGGCATTCGCGGAAAGGCTCTCTGAGGACGCCATCGTATTCTTCGCAAACGGCCAGCGATTTTATGACGATCCCGTGGTGGCACAAGGCATCTGGAACCTGCGCGACCCATTCAAGGCACAGGGCAAGATGTTGGTCGTTCTGACTACTCCGGGAGCCACACTACCTCCGGAGCTTGCTTCCGATGTCCTGGTGTTAGATGAACCGTTACCGTCTATGACGGACTTAGAGCGCATTGTCCTCGATACCTTCACGGCAGCCGATCTAAAGGCACCGGCAGCGGACGTGCTAACCAAGGCAGTGGACGCTCTGATTGGCCTCGCGGCGTTTCCTGCCGAGCAAGCTTTGGCGATGTCCCTAACGCAGAGAGGCCTGGACACACCAGGGCTGTGGGAACGAAAGCGCAAGCTTATCGAGCAGACACCCGGTCTTAGCATCTGGCGAGGCGGCGATTCCTTCGAACAGATTGGCGGCGCGGATAACATCAAGGGATTCCTGCGAGCGGTGTTCGGCGGAATCGAGCCCCCTCGGGTTGTCGTGTTTGTAGACGAGATCGAGAAGGCATTCGCCGGCACCGGAACTGATACGAGCGGCGTCAAGACGGAGATGACAGGCACCATGCTGACCTGGATGCAGGACCGGGAAGCGGATGGTTGTATCTTTCTTGGGCCGCCTGGGTGCGCGAAGTCGGCAGTGGGAAAGGCTGCGGGCAACCTGGCAGGAGTGCTGACCATCGCGTTCGACCTTGCTGCCATGCAGAATTCTCTGATTGGCGCTTCCGGCGAGCGCCTGCGGATGGCTCTCAACATCGTCGACGCGATTTCTCAAGGCCGCGCGATGTTTATTGCGACCTGCAATTCCATCGGTAGCTTGCCTCCCGAGCTACGGCGACGCTTCACTCTTGGAACTTTCTTCTTCGATCTGCCCACGGCAGAGGAACGCGAGGCGATCTGGAAGATCTATCGCGCAAAGTACGGCGTCTCGGGAGCGTCGCCCGATGATGAGGGCTGGACTGGCTCGGAGATCAAAGAATGCTGCCGGAATGCCTACCGCCTGAAGATCTCGCTGAAGCAGGCGGCAACGTACATCGTTCCAGTGGCGCGCTCCGCAGCAGAGCAGATCAAGGCACTGCGCTTGCAGGCAAGCGGCAAGTTCATCTCCGCGTCGACGCCCGGAGTGTATCAGTATGAAGAACCCACTGCCCCAACCTTTGCGTCGTCTCTGCGCCGCAAGATTCGAGAGGAGGCCGACCGTGCCATGTAATACGATTCAGCGTTCGAAAGTAGAGTTTCTCGCCACCAGCACAGACCTATCCTTGCTGGCCGAAGCATTTCGCTCACTTGGCTATCGGTATGTCAATGTCCAGAGATCCTTGGTGACGTTCCGCACTTTCGAAGGAGCGGGAAGCTTTGAGAAGAACACCGGCAAGCTGACTCTGCCGGAGTCTTGCGATGTAGACACCATCAAGCGTGCCTACTCGGAGCAGGTTGTCCAGTCGCAGGCGCGGAAGCATGGCTGGAAGATCGCCTGGAGTACGAACGCACAAGGTCGCCGGGAAGCGACGGTGCAGCGGCGCGGCTGACGCGTCGCTGCAGTGCGGAGATAGACCAAGCCGGAAAGGAGACGAACGGTGGTAAACATCGACACACTCAACATCGAGATTCTTGAGGACGGCACGATCAAGACAACGTCTGATGCCGTCTCGGCGGCCAACCACGACAACGCAGAGCAATTTCTGCGAGCCATGGCCCGTTTAGCAGGTGGCGAGACCACGCGCGAGGCGCGGAAGGACGTCAAGCACAGCCATTCCCACGACCACGCGCATGGAAAGCATCACGTTCATGACGGGCGCTAGACCATTACCGGTGCGCGAAACGCGGGTCGAACTGAAACGGTAGCGCCTTGCCGACCCTCAACTTACGAAACTCCGGGTGCCGCGGATTCAATAGAAAATTGGACTCTCCAGGAACCAGGGTACTCGGTACGCGGAGCACGGCCGAGGCGCTACTGGCTGCCCAATCGTCTCCCATCGTCTGTACCCTGGACGGCGCGGGATCCGCCTTCCAATTCTTCGGCAACTTCGATAGATCGAGTTCGGCGGCGTAGCCTTCGTCGACCACGACTTCAAAAAGAAGGTACTTCTTCAGAATTTCAGGCGAGTCCAGGTGAACCAGCACCTCAAGTACAGCCAGGGACTGCGACTGCGCGGTATAAATCATGGCAGTGCCGGGACTATTCCATCGTCCACCATAGAGACGGCCCCCCTCTCCAGTGAAGGCGGATTTTGCGTGCTTTTGCTTGGTGATCCGCCAGGCAGAAAAACTCAAGAGAAGACCCCGTGTTCCAGCCGCCCAATCAGATCTTCGACTTCTCTGGCTCCCAATTCTGTGCGTGCATACAGCAGGGGAGACTGATTCTTCAGCGCCTTCTTGGGAGAAGTCAGCCAATTGACGGCTGCCGTCACATCGCCCTCGAACAACTCCACGCACTTCTCAAAGAGGTTAGAGACGCGCAGCAAGCGTTCGGATTCTTCCGGTGCGAGCTTCCCCGCAACTCTGCGCCGGGCCAAGGTCCGCTCGGGAATGCCAATCACTGACGCCAACAAGGTGAGCGATACGCCGCTGTTAGTTTCGAGGCTCAGGAGGGCTTCAAAGGAGAACCCCTGCTCGATCTGCTGCATGAGATCGGAGATGTTGCTGGCGCCGAGTCCGAGGCTCGCTCCACGCCTGCGAAAACGAATGACTCGCCGGACGGTTGGCTCGAACGATTGCACGCGGGATGCTTTGACAACGGTCTGATTCATACAATCATGATAGGCCTCCCCTGCCACAGTGTCAAAAATGTGCTGCCACATGGCAGAAGATCAACCGCCGACGGAGAAGCTGCGATGTGGCAGCGGAAGAGGCCATAAGCAAAGTCGTTCGCGCCTCGGTGACCATTCACCGGAGCGCAGTCTCCACGGAGAGGCACGGAAGCGGTCTCTCAACAGGCCTGTACCAAAGGAGAAAAACATGGCAACTTTCGCACCCGATATAGAAGTCTTGACCAGTCAGGATTTAGCTCAAACGACCGTTTGCCTCAAGGTTCATCTCGGCGCTTTGGGAAATACCCGAAAAGTCAGCAGCGCCAAGGTCGAGGTGGACGCTGACAAGCAATTGATTCGCGTGTCGAAGACGCTTCTGGACGCCTCAGAGCTGCGCGACATCCATCGGCTCGATAGCGAATTGAGGCACTACCTGTACGAGATCTGCCTGCCCTTCGAGATCGGGATTCACCTGCTGCCCTTGCCGCTGGTTGAGATAGTGGATCAGAAGCTACGCGAGATGCAGGAGAGACGTTCCGCTCTGGTCGATCGGTTTCTGAGGGCGTATCCCCGGCTCTGCCGCCAGGCTTCGCAACGTCTGCGCACCCTCTACAGTCCTGCGGATTATCCCCCTGGCGACTATGTGGAATCCAAGTTCACCTTTAGCTGGCAATATCTGAGTTTTGGCGTACCGGGGCAGCTCAAAGAGCTCTCAGCGCGCATCTTCGCCACCGAGCGAGAAAAAGCGGCGCAGAGGATGACGGAGGCGTCGATAGAGATTCAGCAGGTCCTGCGCACCGCATTGGCTGCGATGGTCGAACATCTACGGGACAGGCTGACCGACAACGGGGATGGAAAGCCGAAGCAGTTGCGCGACTCCGCGGTACAGAAGCTCAAGGAGTTTCTGACTACCTTCAATCTGCGCAACGTTACGGATGATCGGGACTTGGCGGACCAAGTGGAGAAAGCACGCGATCTGCTGGATGGTGTCGACGCAGACGTCATTCGCAACACGGAAACTCTGCGCGACCGAATTCGCGTAGGCATGTCCGATATCAGCGCCCAGTTGGACACCATGATCATCGCTCGGCCCGGCCGCAAGTTCCGCTTCCCGGTTGATTGAGCGTTTACAACCCGGATTGTCTTTCGGGAGGAACCATGAAAATCCGTTGCAAGTTGCTTGGATGCTATGTGACCGACATTCCGGCATGCGGCCGCTGCGGAGAAGACCTTTACAGCTCCGAGTTCGTCCAGTCCGGTGGGCTCGAACCTGTATTTCAGTTGGCACGCCGTATCTAGGCGCGCACTCCAGATCCTCTCACCCCCCTACGTTCGTCGAGAATCTAGGCGTTGCCCAAGCCACGTTGAGCGCCTACACGTGGTCGCTCGGCGATTACCTTGGGCTCGCCCGATCCCACGGACATGATGTGATCAGCCTTACAGGAGAAGGCATTTCACTCTATGTCCGCGACTTGCGGAGCGCCCTCGCCCAAACTCCGCTTCGGGTTTGCAGCGTGGTCTCTCAAATGCCACTATTCAGCATCGGCTTACCGCTGTGCGGCTTTTCTATGACTTCGCAATCGAAGAAGGACTGCGCTCGAACAATCCTGTCGGACGCGGCCGTTAGTCACCCCCGCGCGAGACCTTCCAGCTCTTGACGGTCACACAAAACCTGAAGCAACAAGTGAACCGATCACTTCTGGCCGAACTTGAAGAATGCCGATCAAAGTCAATAGGGCAGATGACGGAGCTAGTGCACCTTGATAGACCCTGTGTGAACGCGGCTCTCCTCGAGGTCAAGTTCTCTCTGGAGGGTTCTCAGCACTTCATCGTCAATTTGTCCCTCGTCGCGCAGGCGGATCAGTGCCTCTCGCTCCACCTTAAGCACTGCCAGAACCGCATCACTCCGACCCAACTGGCCCCCCGGTCCCTGGATGCGCTCCTCCCGTTCCGCTGGCATAGCGTCCAACTTTTGCTGATAGGTAGCCATCAACTCCCCAAGCATCTCGGATTGATCCCGGTTCTTCGTCCGTTTCCGATCCAGATGCACTAGCGCCTCCCGTAGCAGCACACGACGTGCCTCCTGCTCTTCTGAGTTCATCCGCCCTGTCTCTGCGAGCCCAAGTCGCCGAATCAGCCATGGCAATGTCAGGCCTTGCACTACCAGCGTCGCCACGATCAGGCAGAACGCCAAGTAGATAATCATGCTCCTCTGCGGAAACATCCTTCCACCTGGAAGTGTGTAGGGCAACGACACCGCTGCCGCCAGAGAAAGAACCCCGCGCATTCCACCCCACCCGATCACAAACAGGCTTCGCGGTTCTGGCGCTTCTACCTCGACCTTTCGAACCCACCTCCGCACCACGTAGGCAATGTAAGTCTCTCCATAGACCCACGCCATTCGCACCACGATCATGACCAAGCTGAAGCCAACTCCATACTCCAGCAAGACCATATGGCTCATACCGCCAATCTGCCCCATTACATACGGCAGTTGTAATCCGATCAGAACAAACACAATCCCGTTTAGGACAAAGGTCAGTGCATCCCACACCGCTGTCGCCTGCAGCCGCACCTGCGGTGACATGTACCCCGGGCTCTTGCGGCTCATGAACATGCTGCATGCAATTACGGCAATCACACCAGATGCATGCGCCCGATCGCCCACAAGATACGCCGCATAGGGTACAAGGATGCTGATGACAATCTCGATCGGTCCGTCATCTACCCACTTTTCAAACCACGCTACTACGGCACCTATCGCCAACCCAATAAGTACGCCACCGCCGGTCAAAAACACCAGCCGCCCGACTCCCTCCACTACCGACGGCGTCCGCCCCGTCACCAGCATGAGAAGCCCGAACTGAAGCGCCAGCAAGCCGGTCCCGTCGTTCACCAGGCTCTCCGCTTCCAGAATATCCACGATTCGCTGCGGCAGCCCAACCCTTCGCGCAATCGACGTGGCTGCGATCGCATCCGTCGCCGCCACCACTGCGCCCAGGAGTACCGCGGACCTCCAATCGAACCCCGGCAATAGCGTCCCCGCCGCCATTGCAAGGCCCAGTACCGTGAACAGCACCAGACCCACCGCGAGCATTGCGATGCTCACAAAGTTCCGCTGGAACTCCCTCCACGATAGCGTCCATGCTGCCGAATAAAGGAGAGGAGGCAAAAACACCAGAAATACGAGGTTGGGATCAAGCCCAATCCGCGGAATCCCCGGCAGAAAGCTCAAAAGGAGTCCAGCAACCACTAGAAGGATTGGATAAGGCACCTTCAGCCGCCGCGCCAGTCCAGCAAACACTGCAACAAACACCAGCAGCAGCAGGAAAACCGCCTGCACCGGCTGAACTCCGGAACCAGTCATCATCAACCCACCAACCGGGAGCAAAACACGAGCACAAATAGGCCGCCGATGCTAGAAACAGAGAGCATATTTTATTATCTCTCGGCAGCAGAGGAGGACGACCAAAGAGCACCCGCTGCAGGCTGACCGCGGCCCATGCTAGGCCTCGCGAAAGCGATAGCCTATGTAACTCTCCGTCAGAATATATGTGGGATGTGCTGGATCGTCTTCAATCTCTTTGCGAAGCTGGTCAACCTCGACCACACCGCACCACTCCCTGCCGCCATATGACTCCTGTATGCCATCCATAAATGAAAGCTCAATGAAGCTGAATACTGCCCCTCCTTTAAGTGGGTCAGAACACGCGGACCGTGCCGTTATTTCAGGCAAGGTTATGGTTAATCCGTGGACGCTAGAGCCTGCGCGCCAGCTCCTAGAATCAACGCGGTCCCCCTCAAAGAGTGGCTCGGCCATCGTTCCTTGAAATCGACTCAGCATTATGCAAAGGTGATGCACAAAAGCCCTTACGGAAGCCTATCTCAGCGCTGACTATTTCAAGCGCAATACGCGCCTGATCAATGTCTTGGTCGATCGGGAATCGACGGGCAACAACGGAAACAGCGATACTCTCTGACTGTGCTACGACCTGGGTCATGGCTACTGCACGAGCGACTTCTTCGCAACGTGTCCACACAGGATGGCTTGTGCCAAATGCGATTTCTACGTGCTTAGGCGATCCAGCAAACTGACGACACCGGATTTGCCTGAAGCCACAAACTCCCATCCGCGCCGCGCCTCGACACAATTCGACTTTGGCCCCGTGCGTCCCAGCGCTTTTTCTGTAATTCCGACTCGAATTCAAGGAGAGAAAATATGGAACCCAGTTTCGTTCCCGCAACAGCTCTGCTGTGCGATTTCTGCAACGATCCTTCAGTCGTCCGGTCCTACGCCGCCGCGCCCGTCGTCATGAAGGTGGACGATATCGCGCTCTATTTCTGCGACAGCAAGTGGGCGGCATGCTCGACCTGTTCACAGTTGATCGACGAAAACCGCTGGGACGAGCTTTCCACCCGGTCCTTTTCTCTCTGGGTCACAGGCGCATGCCTGCGTGGTGAGCGCCACAGCGACCTCGAAGAACAGCGTATGAAGGCGCACCTGATACACGTGCACGCACTCTTTCGCGAGGCCAGACGCAGGACAGCATAGCGGGCTAATGGTTTCATCGCGTCCGCTCCGACCGACTTTGTCCACGCGATGGGCGAAGTCGGTCCCGTCGCATTTCATCCACCCTCAACCACAAGGAGTGAACTGTTATGTCGACAGAAGCGATCGCAATTGCGAGCGAATACTGTAACTTGCCTGTAGCCCAACTACAGGAATCACCCACGAACCCCCGACGTCGCTTCGATGCGCGTGGCCTGGAAGAACTGGCCGCAAGCTTTCGGGCGCAGGGTGTTCTGCAACCACTGCTGGTGCGCGCCACCACGGACGAAGCCTATGAAGTCATTGCGGGAGCACGCCGATTGCGAGCCGCGCAGATGGCCGAACTAGGTTCCGTGCCGGTCCGCGTCGTCCAGCTCTCGGATGCCGAAGCCATCGAGGCGCAAGCCATCGAGAACCTGCAGCGAGAGGAGATTCATCCTCTTGAAGAGGCACTGGCGTACAAGAATATGTTGGCGCTGGATGCCGCGCGTTACACCGTTGCGAGCATTGCGGAGCGCGTTGGGAAAAATCCAACGTATATCACGCAACGTTTGCGGCTCACCGAACTGATCGAACCTGTTGCCCAGGCCTTTCTTGAAGACCAGATCGGCGTGGGCCACGCGCTCGAGATCGCCAAACTGCAACCCTCCGAACAGGAGCGCGCCTTCGATGCTGCATTCAAGCAGACGTGGACGGGAATTCACAACACCCGCGTGCTCTTGCCGGTCCGCGAGTTGACCGGTTGGATCGAGCAGAACATCCTGCTCGAACTCGGTTCCGCGCCGTTCGACAAGGATGACGAGGCGTTGCTGCCCGAGGCTGGGAGCTGCGCCAACTGTTCAAAGCGCACCGGATATAACACTCTGCTCTTTGGCGAAGCGCTCACGGATAGCTGCAGCGACGCGGCCTGCTACAACAGCAAGCTGGGCAGGTTCGTCGAGCGGCAAGTCTCCGCCAAACCGCAACTGGTGCAGATCTCGACCAGTTGGGGCGCGGCG
>Ga0193716_1000030_pt1 | contig 97309 bp, 82 predicted proteins | sample U2c1metaG_FD_145901 | JGI IMG/M metagenome (GOLD analysis project Ga0193716, IMG submission 145901) | Soil microbial communities from a riparian zone of the East river system, Colorado, United States - U2c1 | ecosystem: Environmental > Terrestrial > Soil > Riparian zone | place: USA: East River...
ACTAATGTTCCTGCATTCGCCCCGTACAATTTTTGATGCAGCAGGACCACCGCGTGAACGCGGTTTTGAGTATCCCGGAGAGCCGCCTGTGCTGCCGGGTTGTTGAGGTACCTGGATTGGGATTCGAGCAGGCTGATGATGATGTTCAGGTTGTTCTTTACCCGGTGATGGATCTCCAGCAAAAGGAGGTCTTTATCCGAGAGCAGCTTGTCCTTCCCGCCGAGCAGTTGTAGCTGCCTCTCGTTTTGGCGTCGGATCACCATTTGCTGGGCTTCCACCTTACGCAAAGCCCTTCGCTTGAGCTGATATCCACGGCAGGCCAGCAGGATCAGCAGGAAAAGAAGGATGGCGCCGCCAAGGATAATATCCCGCTGCAGGCTCGTCTCGCGGAGTTGTGCGTGTTCTTGTTGGCTTTGCAGCTGCAGCAGCTGCATGGCTTGATCCCGTTGCCGGCTCTCATAGCGGGCCTCGAGGCTCTGGAACTGTCTGATCTTCCCTATATTGAAAATAGAGTCATTGAGCCCGGAATAGCGTGTGTGATGCAGCAGGGCAGACCTGTAGTCACCTATGGCCTGATAAGCCTGAGACAACATCAGCTCAAGCATCCGCCTGTCCTCGGACTGTTTCATCATTGACGGATCGGAGATGGCCTTTTGCAGATAGGGGATCGCCTCCCGGCTCTTTCCCCATCGGAGATAAAATTTACCGATGTTCACTGCGGCTTCTGCGGGGGTGAAATAGAATGAACCGAAGATATTTTGCCGCAGCTCTTTCCGGACCTCCGGGTCTGATCTGATCACGCGGAGAAAATATTGTTCAGCCTTGCTGAAATCTCCCAAATGATCATAAATGGTAGCATAGGAGTAGTATATGGCACAGTTCTGCACGCCGGACTGGGGGGTGTGTGATAGCGTGAAATGCCGGAGGTACTCAAGGGCTTCCAGGGTAGAATCTTTTTTTATCAGATCTTCTACGATGTTCTTGCAGACATGGAACATGTCAGGGAAATTATTTGCCGTTGCTATGGCCATGCTTATTCTCGCTTCGCGAAGGGCATCGTCGAATTGTCCGAGGCGGGCGAAGCCAATAGAAAACATATTATGAAAGGCAAATCGATTCCGCTGGTCGGACGGTTTTAGGCCGTCGAGACCTTGCAATGCATAGAACGACATCTTGCCCATATCGTTCTTGTGCAGGTAGAGTTCCGAAATGGAAAGCAGGGTATTCGCCGTTGGCTTTTTTTTCAGACTGCTGAACAGCCGGAGGACGGTCTGAAACTGACGCTCCGCCGTGTCGAGGTGTTCATACTCCAGTTCCATCCTTGCCCAGTCGCGCAGCGCAAAGAGCGCGTCTTCCTGCAGGCCGGCCTGCAGATAGATCTCATAGGCATTGCGGCAGGCCCGGAGATGAGCGGGGTAGGTGGAGGCGATCTTTGGCATATAGAGATCCAGTTCGCTCCAGTAGTGAGCCTCTGCGGGCCGGTCTCCCGACTTGTGATAAAAGGAGATGACGGCAAGGATAGACTTCTCCCCTTTTTCTAAATCCCCCTTTTCGAAATAATATTTCCCCATCAGCAACAGGCATTCATGACGCCAGCGATCCGACCGGATGGAATCGCTCAGTTCCATGGCATGGTTCGCATAGGGCAGGGCGTTATCGAGATAGGAAGTATTGACCGGCTTGTGGTTGATGTATTGCTCGGCGAGTACCAGCAGCAGGCGCACCCGCGATTCTCCGACCACGCGAGGCAGTAATTCACGGGCTTGGGGCATTTCATTCCTTTCAGCCAGCACCTTGGCTTGCATAAACAGGGCTTCAGCGATGCCGGCGGCGTTTTGCAACCGGATTCCGAGCTTCTCGGCAGCCCTGGCAAGATTAAGACAGGTATCGAGGTTTTCGCCTTTTCCCTGATGCCAGTAGTACCTGCTCAGCTCGATGAGCGTTTTTAATTTTACTGTATCCGGTTGCAGCTGATCCAGGCGAGTCAATAATGAAAGGACAGGCAAGGTGTCGGCTGTACCGGGTACATCGAGTTTTCCTGCCGTTGGCTGGCAATGGGCATCAGTTCCGTATGTTCCGGACAATAGTAAAATGAGAAGAATGAGTCGTTGCAACATTAATTCGTTTTTCTGAGCTGGCTCGCGGCGCTCTCCTCTTTAGATGGCCGGATGATCATCCGAAGTGCCTGATCCCTGCTGAAATACGCGACGACCCAGTTGAAGAGGGTGGTAATTCGGTTCCTTTGGCGCCAAAGTGTAAGGAGGTGTACTCCCATCCACATCAGCCAGGCGATAAAGCCCTGGAAACGAAGTCCGTTTGTATCGACGACGGCTCTGTTTCTTCCTATCATGGCCATGGAGCCCTTGTTCCAGTATTTAAAGGGCTTTTTATCGCCATCGGTTTCCGCCCGAAGATTATGAGCCAGGTTCCGGCCTTGCTGGATGCCCACCTGTGCCATTTGGGGGTGACCATTCGGAAATTTGGTCTCGTGTGTTGCTATACAAGCGTCGCCGATCGCATAGATATTGTTTGATCCGATCACCTGGTTAAATGGATCCACTTTGATCCTGCTGCCACGGCCAAATGCATCGGCAGGAAGCCCTTCAAAGCGTTGACCGACTATGCCGGCAGCCCATATCAGAGTATTTGTTTCAATGACCTCTCCATTGCTGAAAAGCACTTTGCCATCTGTATAGTCCTTCACTACCAGACCGAACCGGACGTCTACGCCCATTCCGGACAGGGACTTGAGACCGTATTTGCTGTTTTTGGGGCTCATTGCGCCTAATACCTTGTCGTTGCCGTCTACGAGGACAATATGAGGAAGGACGGTGCTTTCCTTCAATTCGGGATGGTCCCGGTAAAGAATGTCCCGCTGCATGTCGGCAAGCATGCCTGCCAGTTCCACGCCGGTAGGACCGTTGCCGACGATCACGACGGTCAGGTATTTTGTCCTTTCCCTGTCGCTGGCTTCCTCCGACGCCTGTTCAACCTGTTCGAGCACATGATTACGCAGTCTCAGCGCGTCGCTGAGCGTCTTCATGGGAAGGGCGCCCTCCTGGATATTTTTCATCCCAAAATAGTTGGTGGTGACGCCGGAGGCAATCACAAGATGGTCATACTTCAGCGCGCCGTTGGAAAGAACAACTGTGTTCTGATCCGGAAGGATCTGAAGGAGCTCGGCCATCCGCATCGAAATATTTGGATGCTTCCGAAGCAGCTTCCGAAAGGGATACGATATATTGGATGGCTCGAGAAAAGCGGTTGCCACCTGATAGAGCATCGGCGGGAAGAAGCAATAATTATTACGGTCTACCAGGGTAATCCTGATCTTTTTGTCTTTGGCGAGACGGTTGACGAGGTTTATACCGGCGAACCCTCCGCCGATCACAATGACATGTTTCATTATAGATAGTTTATTTTTTTGTTCCTTAAAATTTTCAGGATCGCGATCTGCTCTTCATCCCTCTCTTTGATGAGGTCTTCCACGGGGACACGAGCGTAGCAGTCGTCCGATTGTTTGCGCAGCCTGACCCGGGTCTGGTCGTCGAGGTCTACCTGTCCGAGTCCCCGCCAGACATTTTCCATCATTGGCCCGGAGTGCTCGAGAAAGTGAGCTATTCCTTCACAGCCGCCGCCGAGCGCCAAGGTCTTAAAGGGGCCGGCGGCGGTCCATCGGGGCCCCAGCGAAGCCTTCACCAGCTGATCGAGACCTTCGATCGATATCACGCCTGAGTTTACCAGATGAATGCTTTCCCGCAATAAGGCGTAGTGCAGGCGGTTGACGACAATGCCCGATACCTCTTTCCCGATCAGCACGGGCCATTTGCCGATGCCCCGGTAAAAAGCCATTGCCCTCTCGATACAATCCCTGCTTGTTTTATTGCCCGGCATCACTTCGACCATTGGCATCAGATGTGGGGCGTCGAAGGAGTGTCCGATCAGCACCCGATCCGCATCCTTCATTCGTTGTGTGATGACGGAGGCTGATAGAGAAGATGAAGAGGAGAGGATCAGCGCGGAGGGCTGGACAAATCTTCCCAGTTTTTCATAAAGCGATTGCTTCGTCTCCGCATCTTCCGGGATGCTCTCCTGGATAATATCGGCATCCGCTACTGCCTTATGAAGCTTGTCCTCGAAATAAAGGTGCCGCGTGAATTTTTCGATTTGGTAGCCGAGGTTTTCCAACGACCACTTTATACTTTCCAACCCGCTTAACACTGCTATTTTAATATCCGGCCGCGGATCATGAATAGTGACCTTTAGCCCGTTGGCAAGGAACAAGCCTGTCCATGAAAGGCCAACGGTTCCGGCGCCGACTATCGTCACGCGCGTTGCGCATTGATGCGAATGATCGTCCTGATCGCCTGGGGTTGACTGCACTATTGTATGTCGTTGCATCTGTATTGAATCGTTGTTTTTATAAAATTAGCGCATCCACATATTGCTTGCGAGATCAGCTAAGAAATCTACCATAGTAAGCAGCAATGCGCCATTGTTAGCGCTAAAGACGGGCTGTAGCTTTACAAAAAATTAGAAATATGGGAACATCAAAATTGGCAAGCTTACCGCTGCCTAACTCGGACTTCTATCAGATCACGGATGAGCTTTCGGAAGCAGAACGCAAGAAGCTGGCGGAGGTGCGGGCCTTTGTCGACAACAAACTCAATCCTATTGTCAACGAACATTGGGCGGCAGGTACCTTCCCTTTCGATCTCGTACCCGAATTCGCCAAGCTAGGGATTGTCGGGGCCGGCTATCAAGGATTCGGGTGTCCGGGTGGAAGCACTCTCTTTGCAGGGATGCTCGCTATGGAGATAGCGCGGATAGACTGTTCGTTCGCCACTTTCTTCGGCGTGCATAGCGGGCTGGCCATGGGGTCGATCTATCTGTGCGGCTCGGACGAGCAAAAGGAAAAGTGGCTGCCCCGCATGGCAAAATGCGAGATTATTGGCTCTTTCGGATTGACGGAGCCGCTGGTCGGCAGCGGTACGGCCGGCGGGTTGCTGACCACTGCCCGGAGAGACGGGGACAAATGGATCCTCAATGGGGAGAAAAAATGGATCGGCAATGCTACATGGGGCGATATTACCATTATTTGGGCTCGGGACGTTGCCGACAACCAGGTGAAAGGGTTTATCGTGGAAAGTAAGACGCCGGGTTTCACCGCTGAGAAGATCGAGAATAAAATGGCACTGAGGATTACGCAGAATGCGCACATCACCCTCAAGGATTGTGTTGTCTCCGAGGCGAATCGCCTCCAGGAAGACCGGAGCTTCAAGGATACTGCGCGAGTCCTCCGGATGACCAGGGCGTTCGTAGCCTGGGAATCCGTAGGCTGTATGATGGGCGCTTATGAGAATGCGCTGGTCTATGCACAGAAAAGAGAACAGTTTGGCAGACCTATCGCCAGCTTCCAACTTGTGCAGGACCTGCTCGCCAATATGCTGGGCAATATCACTGCATCCCAGGCGATGTGTTTTCGCCTGTCGCAATTACAGGACACCGGGAGGTTGAAGGACGAGCACGCATCTCTGGCCAAGGCTTTCTGTACGGTGAGGATGCGCGAATGTGTGGCATGGGCGCGAGAGGTGCTTGGAGCCAACGGCATCCTGCTCGATTACAACGTCGGCCGGTTTTTCGCGGACGCAGAAGTGCTCTACTCTTATGAGGGTACCAGGCAAATGCAAACGCTCATCGTAGGAAAGGCAATCACTGGTTTTAGTGCGTTCGTATAAACAAAATCAAGATCATGAAACGAAAAACTATAACGATCGATTGGGACTTTATCGATCCGGGCCGGCCAGATCCGGAGTGGGAGCAGGTCAGGGCCAAGGGAAAGGTCTACCTGGAGAACTCAGGGGCAACAATTGTCGATCTGGGAGATGGGGTAGGGCTCATAGAATTTCATACGAAGGCCAATGCCTTGAATGATGACATCTGTGAGATCATCGTACATGCCTGCGAAGAGGGCAGCAAGCGTTTTGGCGCGTTGGTCGTTGGCAACAGCGGCAAACATTTTTCAGCCGGCGCGAATCTCGCGTTGATACTGGAATCTGCCCGCAATAAAGATTGGGGAAAGCTGGAGGGGACCATCCGGAACCTGCAAAGGGCGACAATGAGCCTTAAGTACTGCCGGATACCCGTAATCGCTGCTCCCTTCAGCAATGCGCTTGGCGGGGGATGTGAGGTCTGTCTCCATTCGTCCCTGGTGATCGCGGCAAAGGACACCCATATCGGACTGGTCGAAGCGGGAGTAGGACTGGTACCTTCGGGCGGCGGTACGAAAGAGCTTGGACTTCGCGCACTGGACAAAAGTGTTGGGCAGGGCGGCGAGCCGCTGCTGTGGTTGGAACCCGTGCTGAATCAAATCCTCACTGCAAGGGTTTCGAAGGACGGCGAAGAAGCGCGTAGCCTTTTCCTTACCCCGTCGGATGGCGTGGCGAAGTCATCGGGTCCGCCACTGGGGATCGCCAGGCAGGCAGCGATCCTATTGATGTCCAAAGCGTATGTGGCCGACCAGCCCAGGACAGATATCCCCGTCCTGGGAGGACCCGGACTCCACTATCTCCAGCAAAAGATCGGTGGGCTGCTGGACAAGGGCTCGATTACCACTCACGACGCGCTGATCGGCAGCCGGATCGCCAGGATACTTTGCGGAGGAGATGGGGTTGCCGGGACAGCAAACGAGCAGCATTTCCTCGACCTCGAATGCGAATCTTTTCTCTTTCTGTTGGGCACGGATAAAACGCTGGAAAGAATCGAGCACCTGTTAACGCATAATGCCCCACTTCACAATTGAATCATTAATAATAAGACAAATCAAATAACATGAGCCAGGGAATTTTTTATGGCCTCAAAGTCATCGACTGTGCCAGCTTTATAGCAGGCCCGGCTGCAGGCACCATTCTTTCAGATTTCGGAGCGGATGTGATCAAGATCGAACCACCCGGCAAGGGCGATCCTCACCGGTTTCTCTCCTTCATGGAGCCAAACCCCAAGAGTAAGCGAAATTATTTCTGGCAGCTTACCAATCGCAACAAACGCGGACTTGCGCTAAACCTCAAAACTCCGGCGGCAGTTGAAATTATGAAAAAGCTGATAGAGAAGGCAGATGTGTTCATTATCAATTATCCTCCTCACGTCCGTAAGGCGCTGGGGCTGACATATGAGAATATCCGCGCCTTGAATCCCAGGATCATTTATGCTGATATAAGCGGCTATGGAGAGAAAGGACCGGAGGCCGATAAGCCGGGATTTGATCTCACTGCCTACTGGGCGCGCACGGGTCTCATGGATTCGGCCAGGAATGAGGGGAGTCCTCCGACCATACCTGTATCCGGTATTGGCGACCATGCCACGGCCAGTACGCTTTATGGTGCCATCGTTACCGGCCTTTACCGCCGGGAAAAATCGGGGATGGGGTGTAATGTGTCCACATCTCTCATCGGTGAGGGAGCCTGGGCCGCCAGCGGATGGATCCAGGCTGCGCTGGATGGCACTTCCGTTTCGGGTGCCGCCACGAATCGTGAAAAACCGCACAACGCGCTGGCGAATACATACCCGACTTCCGATGGTCGTTGGCTTATCCTGACTTTCGTCGGGGAAGACAAGGATTGGCCCGGGCTGATCAAAGCGCTGAAGCGGCCCGATCTGCTGACAGATCCCCGGTTTGTTGACAGCGCGCATCGGCATGCCAACGCCATCGAGCTTGCGCAAATCCTGCAGCAGGAGTTTGCGAAGTGCCCTCTGAATTACTGGCGCGAGGTGCTGGATCGGGAGCATACCACTTTTGGCGTAGTACAGACCATTAGCGAGATCGCGAAAGACCCGCAGCTGATCGCCAACGAAATCATCCGTCCGATCGAGGGAGCGAATGCAGACTCCGGCGAATTTACTGTCGACAGTCCGATAAAGATCCAGTCGGAAGACAAAGTTAAGCCACGTCCTGCTCCAAGGCTGGGACAACACAGCATCGAGATCCTGCAGGAGATGGGTTATAAGCTAGCCGATATTCTTGTGCTTGCGCATGAAGGTGTCATCGAAGTTGAACAAGTGAAAGAATAATAATTATCATCAAAAATGCCGGCATCCGGCAACCAAATTTTATGGCAACAGAAAAACAAGTAGCAAATACGCAGGAGTCACCGGGCAATATAACCGTTATCGGCGCCGGCGCGATCGGTCTGTCCTGGACGGGGCTGTTCCTTGCCAATGGCTGGAAAGTTACTATCAATGATCCGCGTGAAGACATTAGGACTGCGGTACAAGAAGGGCTCGAGCTGATAAAGCCAAGTCTCGCCGCGATGGGCTATTCCGTGTCGGATCTCTACAAAGGCCTTTCCTTCGAGGCCGACCTCGAAAAAGCTGTCAAAGGCGCCGATTTCGTTCAGGAGAATGGTCCGGAAAGCATCCCGTTCAAACAGGAACTTTATGCAAAGCTGGACAAATGGGTAAAACCGGAGGCACTGCTGCTTTCTTCCTCTTCCAGTATTACGGCCACCATATTTACGGAGAAAATGTCCAGGCCCGAACGGGCTCTTATCGGCCATCCGTTCAATCCGCCGCATCTGATCCCGTTGGTCGAAGTGGTCCCTGGCAAAAATACCAGCCATGTAGCCACCCTTGGCGCCATGAATTTCTATCGCTCACTCGGAAAAAGGCCGGTGCTTATCCAGAAGGAGATCGCCGGCTTTGTTGCTAACCGGCTGCAGGCTGCCCTGATGCGCGAAAGTGTTCACCTGGTCAAGGAAGGTGTGATCAACATGGAAGGGCTCGATCTGATCGTCTCCAGCAGCATCGGTCTGAGATGGGCCGCTGCCGGTCCGTTCAAAACTTTTACCCTGGGCGGTGGGACGGGGGGCTTCCCGCATTTCCTGCAAGGCCTTGGCCCGATGTTGGAAAAATTAATGATGAATATTGGCGAAGCCCATTTCGACGCTGAAACGACGAAGATATTACTGGAGCAGTACGGCGACAGCTATGGCAAGGTAGCTATCACGGAACTGGAGCAGCAGCGTGACCGCCAGCAGCTGGCCATTATGAAGGCGCTCGGCAAATAAATATTAATTGGACGGAGTCCACATTTTTCATCCTATTAACTATTCAAATAATGGCAAACAAAAAATCATCTTCGCTGGCCCGTCTGGTCGTTCTGGACGCGTTCAATGGTAAGATACATATCTTCGACACCGAAGGCAAGCTGGTGCGGACGCTGGTGGAGGCCACCGGGGGCACCCCGGATGGTGTCGCCATCGATCTCTCCAAGCGACAGATCTATTGGACCAATATGGGCGAGCATTGGGAACAGAACGATGGCTTTATCGAACGCATCGATTTCGGCGGTTCCAACCGGACCGTGATAATTCCCAAAGGGGCCACGACGACCGCCAAGCAGCTGGAGCTGGACCTTCCCAACAGACTAATTTACTGGTGCGACCGGGAGGGTATGCGGGTCATGCGATCCAATATGGACGGCACGGCTATCACCACGCTGGTTGTTGCCGGACAGGGCAAAGAAGACCAGAAGGACGAAACGAAACATTGTGTTGGTATTGCAGTCGATCATCGCCGGAGACAGATCTACTGGACACAGAAAGGGGCGCCCAACAGCGGCACCGGTCGTCTCCTGCGGGCGGGAATCGATCTCCCCAAGGGCGAAAGTCCCGCCAACCGAACCGATATCGACGTTGTACTGGACCAACTGCCCGAACCGATCGACCTGGAGATCGAGGCAGGTGGAGACTGGCTTTACTGGACCGACCGCGGCGATCCGCCCAAAGGGAATACCCTGAACCGCCTATATATCGCGGGTGACCATAACGGTGATGACATGGTCGAAATGCTGAACGGCAATTTGAAAGAAGGCATCGGCCTGGCGCTGGATAAAAAGAATGACCGGGCTTTTGTCACCGATCTGGGGGGAAATATCTACCAGTTCTCAATGGATAGCATGGAAAGGAAGCTTCTGTACCAGGGAAAGGACAGGCAGAGTTTCACGGGTATCGCCTATATCGCGGAAGGGTTGGAATAGCCACCGACTTCTATCATAATCAAAAGGCCGGGGCGCGCCAACGCCCCGGTTTTTTATACCGTTTGATCAAATAAATTTTATATTATGTCTTCAGTTATAGAAGTCACAGAAACGGCTCCCGTTATTTTCGAGATCAAAGACGGAATTGCCTTTATTACATTGAACCGGCCGACCAGGATGAACGCCCTTACCATGGAAATGGCGCTGGAATTGCAACAACGTTTGGATGAATGTGCCGGACAGAAGGAAGTGCGGGCCGTTTATCTTACGGGAGCGGGAAGGGCATTCTGTGCCGGGCAGGATCTCAAGGGAGCGGTCGAGTCGCAGGGCCGCGGACTGGATAAGGTCCTCACTGATGGTTACAATCCCATTGTGACAAAGATCCGCTATATGCAAAAGCCTGTGGTGGCAGCAGTCAATGGAGTGGCGGCCGGGGCGGGTTCCAGTCTCGCTCTTTGCTGCGATGTCGTGGTGGCCGCGCATTCGGCCGCATTCGTACAGGCCTTTTCGAAGATAGGCCTGGTTCCTGACAGTGGGGGAACCTATTTATTGCCAAGACTTATCGGTTGGCAGAGAGCTTCCGCGCTGGCGCTGCTGGGCGACCTCATTAGTGCGGAGCAGGCTGAAAAAATGGGAATGATCTATAAGGTCTTTACCGACCAGGAATTTCCGGAGGCTTCTCTGGCGCTTGCAAAGAAGCTAGCTGATCTGCCTACGGGCGCCCTGGGGCTGATCAAGCAAGCGCTGAATCGTTCCGGCGGTAATACGCTTGAGGCTCAGCTCGACCTGGAAAACGAGCTGCAGCAGAAGGCGCTAAAAACAAGAGACTTCAAAGAAGGCATCGATGCCTTTCTGAACAAGAGAGTTCCGCAATTCAATCGAGAATAAAAAGAAGGCCCGTTCCCACATTTAAGGGAGCGGGTCTTATTGCTACGGCTATTATAGGACTATTCAATGATCAGTTGGGATACTGGACGGAACGTACAGTATTGCTTTTTTTGTATTCGGTGAAACTTATACCCGCGACGTTCTTGAAAAATTTGCTGAAATGCGACAGGTCATCAAAGCCCAGGGAATAGGCCACCATTTTCATGCTGGCGTCGCTGTACATGGCGAGTCGCTTAGCCTCCTGTACCATACGTTGCTGGATATGATGGCTGGCCGAATATCCGGAGACTTTCTTGACCACGTCCGTCAGATAGCTCGGCGAAACGGATAGTTCACTGGCATATTCGGCTACTTGTTTCATAGTCTTGTATTCCTTGTCCAGTTTTGCATAGAAATTGTTGAAAAGGCGCATTTTGTGAGAGGATGCCTCTTCCTGGCGGACGGTCGTTGCCAGCCTTTTCATGTACATGAGGAATATTTTGAAAAGACCGCACAGGATCTCGAGCCGCAGCATCAGATGCGTCTCAAATTCCCTGAATATATCGGCAAGAAGATTTTTCAATACTACGGGGCATTCAGATCGGAGCTCAAACATGTTTACCCGGTTGAGGTCCGAGCCTATCTCTTTGAAAAAAGGCCGGCCCTGGCCCTCAATAGCCAGATTAAGAAAGTCAGGATTGAACGAAAGGACATATCCTGCAATGGCGTCTGTGGCCCTGAATTGATGGAAGCGTCCGGGTGGGATCGTGTAGATAGCATTGTCCATCATCTGGAATTTTTCCACGTCGATGGTGAAATACCCTGCTCCCCGTGTGATCCATATTATCTGTGAATGCGGCCGGCGCACCGGATCATTCACCGATCCCTTATTAATATTCAACGATTCCAACGTCGAGATCTCGAAAAAGTAACTAACATCATTCGGAAATACAGACTGCCTTTCTTGTGGTTTCATATTTGCCAATTTTTAGTTGATCAAAGACTATTCTGACAGTACCCAGGTGATTACGGGCCGAAGGTCGGGCCATTGGAAGTCATCCAGGTCCAGGCGAAATTCTTTCATAAATTCGAGCGGATCTTTAAAGGCGATCCGGCAACGGCCAATCTCATCTTCCCAGGCGATGATCCGTATAGGAAAACAGAGCGCCATAATGGGATTTCTATCGATCATCGGTACCGATAAGCGGGGATCATCGAAGAGGATGAATTCCAGCGGTCGGGCCGCCTTGCCGTACCATCTCGCTTCTATCTGCCGGTTGATCCGCGCGTAGATTGTCATATCGGTCCGCTGCAATAGTAAGACGAGCCGATCGATAGTCGCTTTTACTGAATGCTTGCTATGTAGCACGACGAAAACTTGCAAGGGTGTGATTTTAATCGCAGTTATATAACAATACTATGCCAATGTTGCAAGTGGTTAATTGTCAATTGTTTATTGTCCGCTTGGTAGGAAAGTCCCTGTGAAATCTCACAAGCAGAGATGAAACTTTGCGATATTTAACACTTATGGTTGATAGTGATATCCGGCTCCGGGTCGCCGGTCAAATTGCAGACTGTAGATGAGAACGAGGTTTTTACTGATCCGGTGCTGTAAGCAGCTTCTTATTGATGCCGAGCTTTTTCATCCTCGAGCGAAGCGTCGAGGCATTCATTTCCAGCAGTTCGGCGGCACCTCCTTTCCCGTGCAATTTCCAGTTGCAGCTGGTGAGTACGGATATAATATGTTCCTTTTCCTGTTGGGCCATGGATTTCACCTGGGATTGGCCACGCTGTGGCAGACTGTTTCCCGAATTGACAGGCAGATCGCTGGTCATGATGACGGGGCCGGTGGTGATCAGGACGCTGCGAGCCACGAAATTTTCCAGCTCCCGGATATTGCCTGGCCAGCAATGGCTTATCATTGAAAGAAGGACCGAATCGGCAAATCCGCTAATCTGTTTCCGCTCCTGCCGGCAATAGTGCGCCAGAAAATGATTGGCCAGCAAGGGGATGTCTTCCTTGCGTTCCCGAAGGGGCGGGATCTTCACGCAAAAGACGTTCAGCCGGTAATACAGGTCCATCCGAAATCTTCCGGCTGCAACTTCTTCCTCAAGGTTTCGATTGGTAGCGGCGATGATCCGGACATTCACTTTCTTGTTTCTTCCGCCAATGGGTTCTATCTCCCTGGACTGTAGCACGCGCAGGAATTTTGCTTGCAGGTTGGGGGATAATTCACCAATCTCGTCGAGGAAAAGGGTTCCGCCTTCAGCTTGCTCGAATTTTCCGACACGCTTTTCATGCGCTCCGGTGAACGCACCTTTTTCATGACCGAAAAGTTCGCTTTCGATGAGGTCAGCAGGAAGCACGGCGCAGTTGACGGTTACCAGCGGCTTATCTTTTCTGCCGGACATGCGGTGAATGGCCTCGGCCACCAGCTCTTTGCCGGTGCCATTCTCTCCCAGGACCAGCACTGATAGCTCGGATGGTGCGACGATGCGGACATTATTCAACACCTCTTTTATGCCCTGACTTTCTCCGATGATGGGAGGCATATCGTTGCCCGGCGGGAGGCTGGGGGCGGTCAAGGATTCTCCGACGCCGATTTTTTGCTTATGCAGATACAGCGCTACATCCAGCATGATAAGGACGTCTTTTTTGCGCAGCGGTTTTACCAGGAACCCATAAGGTTCAGTTTCTTTGGCGTTGTCGAGGGTGCTTTTATCGGAGTTGGCGGAGAGATATACGAAGGGTATGCCACGGCTCTTCAATATTTTGGCCAGATCGATACCCGACTGCTCTCCTTCGAGTAAAATGTCGAGGAGTACGAGGTCGGCGGATTCATGCCGCAGGATCTCCAATGCCTGCGAAACTGAGGCGGCAAGGGATAGTACAGCATATCCTGCTTCCCTCAGCATCAGGCGTACGTTATTTGCCTCGATGAACTGGTCTTCTACAATCAGTATATTGATTTTAACACTCATACTCTATTCGTATGTGAAATTACGGTAATTCCGACAAAGACTAACCATGGAATGACGTCGAAGAGTTGGTAAAAGGCCTGAGCGGCTCAGATCTAAGAGATAACCATCAAATGACTGGATTGCACCATGGTTTAGACGAAGGGCTTTGGATAATTTTGGCGCAATAACAGCGCAAATCAATAAATCATGAACACGGAAATGATCATCTCTCCATCAGGGGAGCAAAACCAATCGCCTGCCCACAGCCAGACCGCACATGAACACAAATTGAATTTCGTCACGAAATATATTTTTAGTCAGGACCACAAGATGATTGCCAAACAATATATCATCACGGGTATTATCTGGGCAATAATTGGTGGTGCGATGTCATTGGTCTTCCGGCTCCAACTGGCCTATCCGGACCGTTCGTTTCCCTGGCTGGAAGATATCTTTGGGCACTGGGCCCCGGGCGGCAGGATTCAACCGGAATTTTACTATGCCCTGATCACGATGCACGGCACCGTGCTTGTTTTCTTTGTTCTGACGGCAGGACTCAGCGGTACATTCGCCAATCTGCTGATCCCATTGCAAGTCGGCGCAAGGGACATGGCCTCCCCTCTGTTGAATATGCTGTCCTACTGGTTCTTTCTGCTTGCCAGCATCATCATGCTGATCTCGCTTTTCACCCAGACTGGCCCGGCCAGCGGAGGCTGGACCTCCTACCCGCCTCTCAGCGCCCTCGGGGATGCGTCGCAGGGGTCGAAGTCGGGGATGGATCTGTGGCTCGCGGCCATGGCCATCTTTGTGGTCTCGCAGCTGTTGGGCGGCCTGAATTATATTACCACTGTCTTAAACTTACGAACGAAGGGAATGGGGATGACAAGGCTGCCGCTAACCATTTGGGCCCTGTTCTTCACTGCCATTCTCAGCACGCTCTCTTTTCCTGTACTGCTGTCTGGTTTTATTCTGTTGCTGTTTGACCGTCATGCAGGGACCAGCTTTTATCTTTCCGACATCTTTCTGGCTTCGACCGGCAAGGCTCTGCCGAATGAGGGAGGCAGCGCCATTTTATACCAGCATCTTTTCTGGTTCCTGGGTCATCCGGAAGTATATATAGTTATCATGCCCGCGATGGGGCTCGCTTCAGAGGTGATCTCCGTCAATTCCCGTAAACCCATCTTCGGTTATATCGCTATGATCGCCTCGCTTTTCGCCATCACGGTACTTGCCTTCCTGGTCTGGGCGCACCACATGTTCGTCAGCGGACTGAACCCTTTTCTTGGATCGGTATTCGTACTGCTGACCCTGCTGATCGCAGTTCCCTCCGCGATAAAAGTATTCAACTGGCTGACCACGCTCTGGAGGGGGAATATCCGCTTTACACCGGCCATGCTTTTTGCTATTGGCTTTGTCAGCCTATTCATTTCCGGCGGGCTGACCGGACTCTTCCTCGGGAATTCGACCCTTGACATCCAATTGCACGACACTTATTTTGTCATAGCCCATTTTCACCTTGTGATGGGTGTTGCGGGGATGTTCGGGATGTTCGCCGGTATCTATCATTGGTTCCCGAAGATGTACGGCCGGTATTTGAACACTACTTTCGGTCACATCCACTTCTGGATAACCTTTGCCGGCGCCTATCTGATCTTCTGGCCTATGTACTATGAGGGTCTCGCAGGCATGCCCCGCCGGTACCTGGACTATAGCAACTGGATCTCCTTTAATCGTTTCGGCGGCCTCAACCGGGAGATATCCACGACGGCGATGGTCGTATTTGCGGCGCAGCTGCTGTTCGTCTTCAATTTCTTTTACTCTATATTCAAGGGGAGGCGGGTGATGACCCGAAACCCCTGGCAGGCCAACACTCTGGAATGGACTACGCCTATCCGGCCAGGACATGGCAACTGGCCGGGCGAGATCCCCGAGGTGCACCGTTGGCCGTATGATTACAGCAAAGACGGCCGGGAATTCATTCCGCAAACGGAAGCAGTTTTTGGAGAAAAATAGTTGTTTCATAGGGTGGCCCGCCGGGGTTGAAGCCCGAGTAATTTTCATAAATTTGCAGTCTGACCACCTCAAAAGAAAATCAGTACCATTTGTCGATCCAAAACGTGGCTGATTATGAGATTGACTGCTATTTTGATCATTGCCGCCTGCCTGCAAATAAATACCAGAGGTTTCGCTCAGACAGTCACGCTGTCATTGAGGAATACCTCGTTGGAGCGTGTTTTCAAAGAGGTAAAAAAGCAGACTGGATATAGTTTTATCTATACGCGGGAACTTTTGGCCGGCGCCGGAAAGGTCAGTATAGAGCTGAAAGGTGCGTCTCTTCAACAAGTGCTGGATGATCTATTTAAAGAACAGCCGTTCAACTATTCCATACAGGATAAATTTATCATCATCAAGCCGGGATCAATGCCGCTGCCGCGCAAGTCGACCGATGCGATGGGGGCGGCAGGGAATACGCACAAAATAAGAGTACTGGGACGGGTAATGGATGCTGGCGGCGAACCGCTGACGGGAGCTACTGTTGTCGTCCGCGGGCAGGGCCATGACGCCTTCCTGGCAGAGGTAACGAATGGCAATGGCCAATTCGGGTTCACGCATCTTCCCAATGGAAGCTACCAACTGGAGATCAGTTTTATCGGTTATGAGAGGTATACTTGTGCATTTAGTGACACAGACAAACCCCTGAACATCCTCGTGGACATGAAGAAATCCACGAGCACGCTGGATGCCATTCAGACGACCGCTTATTCAAAGACATCCCTTCGTTTCAATACAGGGGATGTCACTACGATCAGTTCCGAGGAAATTGCCCGCAATCCGGTGCCAAATGTGCTGGAAGCCCTACAGGGGCGCGTTCCCGGGATGTTTGTGACCCAAACTACCGGGAAGATCAATGGAGGTTTCCAGGTACAAATAAGGAGCCTCAACACCTTGTCAGCGGGGACTTCTACGCTGCCTACCCAGCCCGTACCGGGAGGACAGCCCCTCTATATCGTCGATGGCGTGGAATACCCGGCCAATGGTCCCCTGCCCATGGCCAATGTGCCCGGTCTCAGAGAGGCGTTTTCGTTGGGCAATGCCCTGAATTACCTGGACCCGTCCCTGATAGAATCGATCAACATCCTGAAAGGCGCCGATGCCACGTCGATCTATGGTTCGCGCGGCGCCTTCGGCGTGATCCTGCTCGCCACGAAAAAGGCGAAGCCCGGCCAACCTTCCCTGACGATCAACGCCGTCCAGGGCATAGCTACCATGGGTGTCACACCCAGGCTGCTCAACCTGCCCCAATACCTGGCCTTGCGGCGCAACGCATTCGCCAATGACAGTGTCCAGCCCGGTCCGACGGATTATGATGTCAACGGCGCCTGGGACACGACGAAGGGCACGGACTGGAAGAAGTTCTTCTTTGCCAACGATGCCAGCATTACCCGGGCGAACGCCACCTATACCGGGGGGACTGCGAACAGTAACTACTTGTTGGGCGTCGTTTATAGTTCAATAGGCGATATCCAAAGGAGCAAGGGCTCCGTAAGGCAGGGAGGCGTGAATTTCAGTCTCAACACGGCTACCAATGACCGAAAGCTCACGATGGCCTTGTCCGGCAGCTATATCACCGAGCTGGACAATACGGTACCGTTCGATTTCTCGGGCGACCCGGGTCTTTTCGCGGGCAGCCAGGGTTCGACACAGGCGCCGGATGCGCCCTATCCCTATCTCCCCAATGGCCAACTCAACTGGGCGCCCGGAACCACCCCTCCAAAAGAGCTGAACCTCCTTTACAGGAATAACACGGATAATTTCATCGCCAATACGAACCTCACGGTTACGCCGGTGGCGGGGTTATCCTTTTCTGCCGTGGGCGGTTTCAACCTGATCACCGCAAAAGAATTCGTAGGGAAACCTTCCTCCTTTTTCAATCCCGCCACTTTCACGCCCTCAGATGCTTATAGCAAAGTTAACCTCTACCGGATCAGGACGCTGAGCGCCGACCCGCGCGCCGAGTACATCCACACCTGGGGCAAGGCGCGTCTCGATGTGATCGCTGGTCTGAGCCTCAGGGACCTGGTCACTCAAAGAAGTGTCATTGCCGGATCAGGCTTTGCCTCGGATCAACTGCTGATGAACCCGGCTGCAGGCAGTTCGGTCTCGGCATCTTATAGCAACACACCACAGCGGTATATCGGCGGGTTTGCGACGATCAACTTCCGCTGGGCCGACAAATATATTCTTAACCTCAACGGCCGCCGGGACGGGTCTTCGGTGTTCGGCAATGACAGACAATTTGGGAATTTCGGTTCTGTCGCCGGGGCCTGGATCGTCAGCGAGGAACCCTGGTTCAAGGGCCTTCGCGGGGCTGTCGATTTTCTCAAATTGAAGGCCAGTTATGGTCTTGTCGGCAGCAGCGCGATCCCGCCCTATTCCTACCTCAGCAGTTATGTCACCGGCTATGGCTATAGCGGAGCGCCTACTCTTGTACCCCAGAGTCTGGCTAATCCTTATCTCCACTGGGAAACGAACAGAAATTTCGAAGTTGGTCTGAACGTGGACCTGTTCAGGGGAAGAGTGAACGTCGAAGCTATCTATTATTCGGATAGGGCAGGGGACCAACTGGTGAACCTGCCCCTGGCCACCATCACGGGCTTTTCGCGGTTCCTGGCCAATTCTCCGGCTGTGATCAGAAGTTACGGTGCCGAATTCTATGTCTCCACCAGGAACATCCGTGACAAGGATTTTTCCTGGACCACCCGGATCAACCTGACGATACCCCGCACTAAACTGCTGGCTTATCCCGGTGTGGACAATCTCGTGGGCAATTTCGGTTTGGGCAATTACACGTATGTCATCGGCAAACCGATCACCGGCATCAAGCTCTTCCGATATGCCGGTGTCGACCCGGCTACAGGGAACTACAATTTCTATAACGCGGCAGGGCAGAAGGGCGAGTTTACGCCCATTCTCAGTCCTGTCACGCTGAATCAACAGGTCGACCGGAATGTATTCGTGGACAGGGCGCCCAAGTGGTACGGGGGCATCCTCAATTCGCTGAGCTATAAGAATTTCAGCATGGACTTCCTTGTAACGGTGACGAAGAGGGTAGGTCCCAGCTATCTGGCGTCCCTGGTCGTTTCTCCAGGCCCCGCCTTTAATATTCCCGTAGACCTGGCGAACAAGCGGTGGATGAAACCGGGAGACGTGACCACGGTTCCGAAGGCGACGCAAGGGATAAAGGCATTCCTGAATCAAAACCTTTTCCAATACAGCACGGGGGCATTCAGCGACGCGACCTATGCCCGGCTGCAAAACCTGAGTGTCACCTACCGCTTGCCGGCCCGGCTCATCCGGAATGCGCATCTATCGACCCTTTCGGTGTATGTAGCGGGACAGAATTTGCTCACCGTCTCCAAATACGGTGGGCTGGACCCCGAAACCATGTCGACATCCGCTATGCCTCCGCTGCGGATATTTACCGGCGGGTTGACGATTGGTTTCTGATTGTTCATAGCAAAACTTCCTTATCATGACAAGATATTTTCAATATAGAATACCTGCGGGACGGTTGCTCGGACTATGGCTGCTACTGATGGCTTTACCGGGCTGCAAGAAATACCTGGAGGTGCCGCCGCCGATAAATACCATTTCGGGCGCTGACGCCTTTCAGAACGACAACACCGCTGCCCAGGCAGTCAGCTACGTCTATTCGGGGTTATTAAATCTGAACGTATTCGACGGTTCCGGAGTGGGCTTCTATATGGGTATGTATGGCGACGAGCTGAAGAACCAGAGCATCCTTCCCGTCTACCTGAGCCTGTATGGCGACGTGGTCGGCAGCAGCGATAACGTTACGACGTTCTGGACGACCATCTACAGACACCTGTATGCGGTGAACGCGGCCATCGAAGGGCTTACCCCTGCAACCGAACTCAACTACCGGAGCCAGTGGCTGGGAGAGGCCTATTTCCTCAGGGGTCTGCTGTATTCTTATCTGACCAATCTCTATGGGGACGTACCGATGGTGCTGGGTTCCGACTATCTGACCAACAATGGCCTGGCGAGGGGTCCCCAGGCCGATGTGTACCAACAGATCCTGTCCGACCTCAAACAGGCGCAGACTCTATTGGACAACCAGTATCACGATGGGACCGGCGCGGTGACGACTGGTAGGGGAAGGCCCAACAAGGCGGCCGCTACGGCCTTGCTGGCGCGGGTATACCTCTATTTAAAGGACTGGAAGAATGCCGAAGCCCAGGCGGAGAGTTGTATCGCCGATGCGGTGAACTACCAGCTGGCGCCTGTGTCCAAGGTGTTCCTGGTGAACAGCACGGAGGTCATCTGGGGGCTGGTGCCGTATCAGGCTCCTTCATTTCCCTACCTGGTAAAGGATGCAAGGACTTATTATCTACCGGCGGGAGTGACACCGGCTCTTGTGGGCATACCGGCGACCCTTGCTGATTCCCTTGTGGCGGCATTCGAACCGGGTGACGCCCGGTATGCGGCCTGGGTGGGTAAAGATACCGTGCCTGCGTCCGGCAGCGCTCCTGCGACAGTCTATTACTATGCTTACAAATACCAGGCTACCGGAACGTATACGGAGGCCCAGGAGATCGTGGCGATGCTGCGGCTTGCGGAGTTATACCTGATTAGAGCGGAAGCGAGGGCGCAGCAGAATAAACTGAGCGGCGCGCTCGCTGATCTCAATGCGGTGAGGAACAGGGCGGGGCTGCCTGCCTCCGCGGCGTTGTCGCAGGCGGATGTGCTGGCGGCCATTCTGCACGAACGCAGGGTAGAACTGTTCCTGGAAGAGGGGCATCGTTTCTTCGATCTTCGCCGCACAGGCAACCTCGATGCCGTGATGAATGTGCTGGCCCCGCTGAAGGGCGGCACCTGGGCCAGCTTCAAAGCCTGGTGGCCCATACCCCTGACCGATATACAAAACGACCCACATCTTGTTCAAACTCCCGGATACCAATAAAAAATAGCGCGTCCGCTCAGCGTTTCAAAAAAAAGCCCCGGATAATTTTATAATTTTGTTCAAAATGTAGCATTCATTGAAAGATACGTTTTGGGACAGTGATAGAGAACTTTTAAGCAGGATGGCCGGAGATGATCAGGCAGCTTTTGCTTCCCTTTACCGGCAACACTGGGAGTCACTTTTTGTCACCGCCGTACGGGTCATCGGGAATAAAGAGGATGCGGAAGATATCATCCAGGAGATTTTTGCCTCTCTCTGGGGGCGTCGCAGGGAGTTGAAATTAACAGGTCCGCTGGCCGGGTATCTGCAGACTAGCGTCAAATACAAGGCGATCAATTATATAGAGAAGAATATCACGCGCCGTCATTATCTCGATTCGCTGAATAAGGCAGCGGAGGCGGGCATTGCCGCTTCCCCTGAGTTGCTTTTGCGGGCTAAGGAGGTACAGAAGGAGATCCAATCGGTCATTGGGAGTATGCCGCCCAAAATGCGGGAAGTGTACCGTTTGAGCCGGCAGGAGCATCTGACCCAAAAGGAGATCGCCGGCAGGCTTTTCATCTCGGAGGAAACAGTCAAAAAACATATCCAAAATGCCTTGCAACTCCTGAGAGCGGCATTGGCGAAACTTCCTTTTCTATCGCTGTAAAAAAAATTAATAATTTTTTTTACCCCTTCCTTCTTTCTTACCGGACTATATAATGTAAAAGCTTTTCTATGGATGCAATGGAGGCCAGAGCCCTGTTACAACGATATCTCGACGGTAATGCGAGCCAGGAAGAGATAATATTGATCGAGCAATGGTACCAACAAATGGCAGGGACCGGCGAACGGGATAAAGAGGAGGACGGCGTATGGAAATGGGAGGACGGCGAACGGCAACGGCTGGAAACCACGATGGAAAGGCGTCTGTTGGAGCAGATCAACCCGAACCCGCCTGAAGCAATGCCGCCTGTGAATGAGAATGTGGTGAGGGGAATAACACCGATGTATAGGACAATGGGAAAGTTGGCTGTGGCGGCGGTATTGCTGACGGTGGTGACGGGCACCTATTTGCTCTTCCTGAAGAAACAACCTATGAAGACAGCCTCGGTGCAGGAGCGCTATCAAAATGACGTGCGGCCCGAGCAGAATTCGGCTTTGCTCAAGCTTACCAACGGCAAAACGATTCTGCTCGATGATAGCGCTCCCCGCATCATCCCCGGGCAGGGGAGCGTCACCATCACCAATGACAGCGGGCAACTGATATACCGGCCTTCAGCCGGAGAAACTACGGAGACTTTTTACAACACGCTTACCACCTCAATAGGAAATCAGTACCATTTGGTCTTGCCTGACGGTACCAAAGTTTGGCTGAATGCCGCCTCGTCCATTACCTACCCAACCGTTTTCGCCGGAAAACAAAGGCAGGTGGACATTAGTGGGGAAGCCTATTTCGAAGTAGCGAAGAACGAACGGCAGCCGTTTGTCGTGCGGAAGGGTGAGATGACAGTACAGGTATTGGGCACCAGCTTCAATGTCAACTGTTATGGTGATGATGCTGCTTCGATGATCACCTTGCTGGAGGGGAAGGTAAGCGTTGAGAAGGGGACAACGAGAAATCTTTTGGAGCCTGGTCAGCAGGCGGTGGTCAGACCAGCAGCGGGCCGCATCACCATCCTCCGCCATCCGGATATCGAAGCCGTAATGGCCTGGAAAAATGGCTCGTTTGGATTCAATGACGCGGATATCGGCTCCGTCATGCGGGAGGTGGAGCGGTGGTACAACGTGCAGGTTGTTTATGAGGCGACAATTACCAGTCATTTTGTTGCCGATATCCCGAGAAATGTTCCGTTGTCACAACTGCTGCAACTATTGGAAGCTACCGGCCAGGTGCATTTTCGCATCGAAGGAAAAAAAGTAATTGTAATGCAATAATAGTTACGCGCCCACCTGGAGTATATGTATGGCAGATTGGATCTAAGTTTAAATCCGACGGCAAAATGAAGTCTTTCTTTTCCATCCTTTTCTTTCTGATGCTTAGTGGCGGGTCCATTCAGGACCACCCGGCGGCCGAAACTGCGGTCGGCATCGGAGAGTTCTATGTCCGGCAGGGTAAATTTCGCGAGCAGCGACGCTATTTGGAAGGAGTAGTCAATGACCCTCTGCCGGGCGGGCAAGTTTCGGACAGGCAGACCATGGAAATGCTATTGTTTGAACGAAATATTGTCCTTGCGGGTTCGTCGATCATATTCGTGGTGTCCGCATTTGTGTTGTGGGGATACCGGATGAAAAAAAGAAATGACTCGCAGCTGCAGCAACAATTGATCGTGGAGAAAGATAAGCTCCTGGCGGAAAAAGACCTTCTGATGCGGGAGATCCATCATCGGGTAAAGAATAACCTGAACATCATCATCAGTCTCTTGGAGTCTCAATCCCTTTTTTCGAACAATGGTGCGGCGAGGGCTGCTTTGCAGGATACGCAAAACCGGGTTCATGCCGTGTTCCTGCTTCATGAAAAACTATATGGATCGACGACGGTCCCGGAGCTGAATGTTCATGCGTATGTACCGGAACTTATAAATCATCTGTATGAATCATTCGATTTTCGGAATCAGAATATCGTCATAACCCATACGATCGAGCCCATTTATCTGGACGCCGCTGAGGTGCTGCCGCTGGCCGTAATTCTTAATGAGGCCGTTACCAATTCCTTAAAATATGCGTTCCCGGATGGTCGAAAGGGGGAGATCCATCTGACGCTCAGGCAAACACCTGCCGGGATGGTTCAAATGTGGATCAGGGACAACGGGGTCGGACTTCCTGCAGACTATAGCCCTGCTTTTGGAAAGACACTGGGATTCACCCTGATCACCGGTCTCGCGAATCAACTGGAGGGTTATTGCAAAATAGAGAATGAAGGGGGGGTAGTTATAACCATACAGTTCAGGCCGAAAGAGCGTAGGGCCTTGGCCGGGCTTGTATCAAACATCGCTTGAAATCAAAAGAGAAAAGGTAACACGCGCCCACCTGAGGATATGTATGAAAGACTGGAATTAAGTCTAAAGCCAAGGAATTAGAAATTGCAGGTAGTGGCGCAGGGGATGTCAAGGGCGCCCCGGAGCAGGCAGCAGTGCCATCCGGGGGCTCTCTTGCCCCATAACCCTTTTATCGTTCTATTTCATGTCAAAATCGCTAGGGACAGCGATATTTCGCGATTATTTTTGAAAAATAAATTAATAATATATTGAATATCAATGTTTAATATGATGGCATTTTGTTTGAATTGATCTTAAAAACAATAGAAATGAAAAACGAAAGCAACATCGAAATTATCCTGAACTCGAATCATTTTCTTCCAGAGTGGCGCCAAAATGAATTGGTTAATTGGCTGATATCAACCGTTCAGCCTTTGATCGGGCTACAACAACTAGTAGCAAAAAAAATAATTATCAACTCATTGAAATATTTACCGCCGATTCATATGTCATAAGATAAAAGTGTGAAATTGCAGGAGCCTTTTTTCTTTGAATACTAACTATGAATTTCGGGACGGTAACTTATCAGGACTTGGAAAGGATCCGGCATTTACAACCAGAAGGTTGGCCGGATATCCTCCCGCATTTTGATTTCTATGTGAACTCGCTGTTCTGCTATCCCATATGGGCGGAGGTCGATGGCCGGATCGTGGGCGTCGGTGCATCTATTCATTTGATCCTTGGAAAAGATATTCATTGGCAACCGTCGGCAGTTTACAGCAGGATCGGAGGTAATCTTGGATAAAATGACTAGAATGTTTTTCCGTATACCGTAAAGGCTATTCCTTATTCTGTAAGCAGGTAGTCCCCGGGTGAAGCTACTTTCGCAGCAAATAACTAACCGAGATGAGAAAGTACCTCCTTCCCCTGCTGGGTTGCCTGTTGTCGGCAACATTTCTGTACGCCAACGATGAAGATAGAAAAGGAATCATAACCGGAAAAGTAACCACCAGTGACGGTCAAGCTGCCGAAGCTGTCAGCATCACCCTTCAAGGCACCGGCAATGGGGCAATAACCGACCGGAACGGCAACTACCAGGTACGGAACATTAAGCCTGGAACCTGTCGGTTGACGGCATCCTTCATCGGAGTTGAAAAACAGGAACAGACCATTGAGTTGAAGCCAGGCGGAAAAGTAATCGCCAATTTCATGCTGAAGGCAAATTCGGCACAGTTAAATGAGGTGACTATCTCAGCCAGAAGCGGCAATAAGGTAAACAGCAGCGTAGCTAAGATGCCGCTGAAGAGAATGGAGAATCCACAGGTATACAGCACAGTGAGTGCAGAAATTTTAAAACAGCAGGGCATTACCAATTTCGATGACGCCATGCGGAACGTTCCGGGTATTTCCCGGACCTGGGAATCAACCGGCCGCAGCGGCGATGGGGCGTCCTATTTTGCTTTAAGGGGCTTTGAGGCACAGCCCTCGCTTTACAATGGGTTGCCCGGCTTTACCAACGGAGATCTTGACCCGGCGGATATTGAAGAGATACAAGTACTGAAAGGTCCATCCGGAACGCTTTTCGGTGCTAATTTTGTAGGGTATGGCGGTATCATTAATGTAGTTACCAAAAAGCCTTACTTCACTACCGGCGGCGAGGTAACTTATAATGCCGGCAGTTTTGGGCTTAACAGGCTATCGGCCGACGTGAATACCCCGCTTAGTAAAACAGAAAAAATGGCCTTGCGGGTCAATACGGCTTACAGCACGGAAAACAGCTTCCAGGATGCCGGGAATAAAAAGACATTCTTTTTTGCGCCTTCGCTGGTGTACGAGATAAACGATCGATTGACGTTTAACTTCATGACAGAGATCCTGCAGGAAGACCGCGCCGTAGCACCTGTTTTCTTTAATTCAGATCGTACTGCTCCGCTCAATTTCAAAAATATAAAAGAACTGAACCTGGACAATTATCAATCGTTCACCAGCAATGACCTGTCCATAAAAAACCCGCGATACAATCGGCGGTTTAAGGAACCGTTTACTGGTTGGGCTGGATTACTTTAACCAGAATGTAATCGATAACGGCACCGGATACGCCTTTATGCGGTACGTTACACCACAGGGCGGCATCAGCTATGAGGATGATGCTCACCCTGTATATGCTACACAAAACTCAGTTGACAGCTTACTCGCCGGCAGCGGTGCAAGCCATAGCAACAGCAGTAGCAGTACCTATGCGGCATATGCTTCCGATGTGATCAATTTTACCCCTTCTTTATCGGCCATGCTGAGTTTACGGGCAGATTACTTTGACTTGAAAGGAGTGAAGAACGATCCCTCAGACGATTTTCACCAATTTGCACTGTCGCCTAAATTTGGCCTGGTCTACCAGCCTGTCCTTAATAAAGTGTCCCTTTTTGCGAATTATATGAACTCGTTTCAGAATGTATCGCCAATGCAGGTAACCGATGTCGACGGCAATAACCCGCATATCAAATCATTTAAGCCGGAGCATGCCAATCAGCTGGAATTTGGCGTAAAGACCAATTTATTGTCTGATAGACTAGCCGCAACCGTTTCTTATTATGACATTAAGGTAAGTAACCGGGTAACTCCCACGGTAAATAATATCAACGATTATGACCAGCGCGGTGCTGTGCATAGCAAAGGTTTTGAATTGGATTTGAACGCTATTCCGGTGCAGGGCCTCAACTTAATAGCGGGTTACAGCCATAATCATATAGAGAACACGTCCAGCAACGGGACAGACTTTTACACCGAAAAAGGCAGGGCGCCGGGCGGACAGGGGCCACAGGATCAGGTCAACCTATGGGCTACTTATAAATTCAACCGGGGTAGACTAAAAGACTTTGGTTTTGGCGTCGGCGGAAATTATGCAGGTATATACAAAGTAATCGACAACAGCGCAGTGGGCGTGTTTGAGTTGCCGGCCTATGCTCTCCTGAATGCAAGCGTATTTTACAACGCAGATCGTGTCCGGTTTACTTTTAATGTAAACAACCTGACCAACCAGAAATATTATATCGGGTATTGGTCCGTGAATCCCCAGCGGCCTATCAATGTTGCGGCAAGCATAGCCTTTAAATTTTGATCGGACTAAGCGTATTCTTTTTCAAAGTGTTTGTACCTGATGTATTCCAGTAAGCAGGTGATGTTCTCAAAAAAAGTTAGTATTTAGGAATTCGCCACAGGCATAGGCATCGTAACCAGGCGATATTCCGGGACTGGGATAATTTCCGGCGCAGGATGTCCCGGGTACTGGAAAAGAACAGTGCAAAGATGTGCCTCCGGGTTGTAAACCTGTACAACGCCGGGTCCTGCAGGTTTGTGGGTAGTGTCAAGTACAATGACAGACTGGCCGGGGAAATACTTCATAGCAGTAAATTAGATGTTTCCCCTCAATCTGACAAGATGACTTATGAACAGGCTGTGTATATCCAATCCTTTGTGGCATTTACGAGCAATGGCATTGTATCCTGTTTGCCGGCTTTAAACATATGATTGGCCCCTTCTATCTTTACCAGGCGAGCTTTCGGAAGCGATGAACAGACCGATTCTATTAAATCCCATGTAGCCAATTCGTCTTTTGTGCCTTGTAAAAAAAGCATGTTCGTCTTTACATCTTTCAAATGTTGGGCCCGCTCAATGGATGGCTTGCCGGAAGGATGCAGCGGGAATCCGTAAAAGATCAGTCCTTTGACTTCAGGCCGGGGATTGATCGCTAAATACTGTGAAGTCATGCGTCCGCCAAAGGATTTTCCTGAGGCGAAAAGTGGCAGGGAAGGAAAGGTTTCATGAGCATTTGTGATGGCTGCCGCGATAGTCTGATGTGCCACAGCGGGAGTGTCTGGTCTTACTTTTTTATTCTCGGTGAATGGGAAGTTAAAACGCAGGGTCGCGATGCCAACGGCTGAAAGAGATTCTGCCAGCGCTGTCATAAAAGCGTGGTTCATGCCTGCGCCTGCTCCATGTGCCAGGGTCATAATGAATTTACTTGTTTCAGGAACGATATACTCGGCCGAAACTGAGCCAATGGAGGGAGAAACCTGTAATGTTAAGGATCTGGTGTTCATGATGCGGGAAAATGGAGATTCAAATCTATCGCTTTTTGGTAAATTTATCATCAAATTAAAAATACGAAAACGATGGAGCACAAAGCCAAATCAATCCGACCATTCATCGGAGCTAAAAACTTTGAACTGTCAAGGAGTTTTTACCGGGACCTGGGTTTTCAGGAAAGTGTTTTGACGCATAATATGTCTTGTTTCAAAACAGAGGGCATAGGATTCTATTTGCAGGATGCTTATGTCCAGGATTGGATAGATAATTCAATGATCTTTCTGGAAGTTGAGGATGTCGGTCGTTATTGGAATGAACTTTTGGCCTTAGACCTGTCCTCAAAATATGAAGGGGTAAGACTGACGCCCATTCGGCAATATGAGTGGGGTAGGGAATGTTTTATGCACGACCCATCCGGAATCCTCTGGCACTTTGGGGAATTTTATAAGTAGCGTCTACTTATAATGGGTCTACCCGAAATATTTTTCGGTAGATGCGACTAAAGAAAGCAGTTCCAGTTCCGGCTCTATTTCAAGCCCGCTTGACCAAAGTTGGCTATCGAATTTTTTAAATGATTCCAAAGCTGTCAATGCCTGATGGGCTTCCTCATTTTCAAATTGGTCAAAGTGCATAAATGTTTTTCCGTCCGGCAACAACCAGCAGGTGTACTTAATTCCCGGATGGTTGAGTGCTTTTAATTCTTTGACTATGCCGGCGATGTTTTCCTGATTTGTCGAGGCAAATTCTTTGCTGGTTGTATACGGGACCCTTACTATTTTCATTGTGAAATTTTTTTAGAGGAAGCCTAAAATACAAAATAAGAAGAAATATCCTTTTTTTCTATATTTGGCTTATACTAAGGACATGATGGAACTATTACAGCAACAATACGAACTGGCGAAAAGCACCAGGTCAATTGTTTTCGGTTTCCTGGCAGACCAGGCAGGCGAAGACCTGGATACGCCGGTGGTGTGGACGATACAGTAAGTATATTTCTTACGACATTTCAAGAAAAGATGGAATTGCCGATCAGCGGTACCCATGATTCAATGGGGAGGTTCAGCGCTACTCCCGTACAGGTGTTCACACATGTTCTGACCCATGAATTTCACCACAAGGGCCAGATAATGTCGATGTGCCGCCTTTTGGGTCATCAGCCTCCCGATACGGATGTCAGTAATTTTTTTAGCTAATAATTCTTTGCCCCTTATGACATTATATGGCTGGCGGTCTCCAGCCATATAATATCCTGTGAGATCCAATTACGCTTTCCTTATCAGCCCTAGTTGCGTAAGAGCGGTGACGCCGTCATCGAGACCGATCTCTTCTACTATCTTACCATTTTCCAGTTTAAGTACGGTAGTACCCGTGAAGTGCATTTTGCGACCCGTACCAGCGGGTAACGAGCCTGCATAGAAGTCGCTAAAGGCTGGTCCCGTATGCGTCCCGCCGCCTTCCCAACGACCTACGACGTAGTCACCCTCCGCGATGAGATCTGCGGCGCCCCAGAATTTCAGATCGGGAAACGCGGCGCGGAAATCGCTCATGAATGCCTTGATGTCTTCACGTCCTTTCCGCGGCTCATGCAGTGAATATTGCAGAAGCATATTCGGAGCTGCCAGATCATCTACAATGCCGAGGTCGACCTCTTCTCCCCAAAAACTGGTGAACCAGCGTCCGACGATCGCCTTGTTCATTTCTTCTTTCGTTTGTTCTTGTGCCATGGTATAAATTTTATCACACAAAACTACAAACGGCAAAAGGCTAAGGAAACCCGATTCTTGCGAACTGTAGACGATCCGGAGACAAGCTAAAGACGAACCGACTAGTTTGTTCGAAACCTATCCATGGGGTGGCGGCGGAGGCGGCCCGCCGGGATGCTTAGGATGCGGCGGCAGCTTCACTTTTGGCAATTTTACTTTTGGGAGTTTGACCTTCGGATGCTTGGGGTGCGGCGGCGGCGGACCGGGCGCACCGGTTGGATGCGGCGGATGCGGAGGCGCCTGCGCAGGCAGAGAGAGACAAAAGGCCAGCAACAAAGGAAGAGGCAATAGCATTTTATAACTCATCTTATAAAGTTAATAAATAATGAGGATATGACCAGCCCCCTCCAATGTTGAATGCGGATGAATGCGTCCTTTATCTTGACTGTTCCTGCGACTGCTTTGCACAGCTGATACTGATCTCAAGGACCTCTCCCTGTCCGGCAGGGAACCCGAAACCTTTATTGCTGACATATAATTTTTCATTCGACCCAAATGTCATGGCTGTAGGCAGATCCAATCCGGAAACGAGGATTTTTCTTGTCCCGGTAGGATCGATCCGGACGATATCTCCGGTTCCCGGCGTGGGGAAAGGATTGCCGGTTGTATTTTCCAGTACATAGAGCGCTCCGGTCTTGTCGAAGACAATTCCCAGGATCGTAGAGAAACCAGTGTAGACGACACTGACCGCGCCACTCATTGAGATCTTATAGATGGAGGAATGCCCGGTGATGGGGAATGTACTCAAATTGCCTACATAGAAGCTGCCGTTGTGAAAGGTCAGGGCCGTCGGGACGACATGCCCCTGGCTGGCGGAAATATCTACTATACGGGTAATGTCACCTTTCTGAGTCACTTTGTCCAATTCCCCGTGATTTGGTTCCAGTGCATATAACCGATCGTCGACATTGATCATGCTATACCAGCTGCCGTCTGGTTCAAAGTCGCCTGGCGCGGGAGTTTTCACCGGGTTGCTCATCTGGAATGAACTGAGATCGGCAATCAGTTTCCATGATCTGTCCGGATTGATCTTCAAAACGCCATTGGGTAACTTTGTGACACCATGCGAACAGCCTGCTCCGGCCAAAAGAGCATACATAGTCTGACCGATGAATGCAAGATCCGCCACACCACTGATCTCACCCATAGCCGTTTGGCTCGAAGGCAGGTCGTCGACATAAGTCGAACGTGTCCCACCCGGAGAGATCCTCGATATGCGCGAACCTGTGTCGCTTCCCTTGTAAGGACCGACAGGAGGGATTACCTGCGTACAGCTTGTCGTAGAGTCAGATCCGCCTATACCTCCTTCCGCTACATAGAGATAACCGTCAGGACCAAATTTCAGACCTCTCGGATCATTGAGACCGGAAGAAAATACCGATACCGTAGCAACAATTTCGTCCGGGGAACAATTGCAGAATGGGGGAAGATTTTTTCTGCAGGAAGAAAAAAGCAGGGTGACCGCAACCGCGATAACCGCTGGTTTGGACAATGGTGTTCTCATAAAATCTGATTTGATTTTAGGTGAAGAATAATTGAGGAGGCTTAGGATAGCTAGTGTGTGGGAGGTAAGAGAGGGCGGGGAGTAAAGGTATCTATTTAAATTATAATATCAACTATTTATTTCTTCGTTTTTATCTTGCCAATGCCTATGAATACAAGGGATAAGACCAGGAAACCTGTCAGTACCCAGAAACCATTGGTAAGGGCTTTTGGATAACCCAGCTTCCCAGCATCGGCAAAAGGATAGGGATAGAAACCGGTCTGAGCGCCGACCAGCATTACAAGGAGAATATATCCAAATGGGTAGGTGAGCCAGGTCAAAGCCATCTTCCATTTCAATTCCGATCTTCGCACAAATACGATCCAGAAAAACAGGATAGAAAGGGGTAGGATCACGTGGAGAAACTCATTCACGATAAATTCAGCCCCATATAGTGTTCTTAAATTTCGCAGGATAATATTGTATATGATCCCAACAACGATCATGTATACGGTTACCGCGCTGATCCGGGAAGGCGTAACGAATCTTTTCAGCCAGCCTGTGGTCGGATTTATCCAAACGGAAGTATATGTTACTGCCGCCAGGATATTAGTGAGAATAGTAAAATAGGTGAAATAACGTAGTACGGCTTCGGGGACAGCTGTCACTCGGTTCTCAATGAGCAATATGAACTGGACCACCAGATTTATCCAGCCGGCAAGGGCGGCAATCGCTGCGAAGATCCTTGCGTATGGCCTGTTATTCATTATGATGAATATAGCAAAAAATCCGTAAAACGGTATATTTGCGCATGGCAATACGTAAGACAGAAGAACCAATGATCTATAAGTCCGGGTTTGATTTTTTAAATAGGCTGAAGAAAAACAATAACCGGGAATGGTTCAACGCCCATAAAGCCGAATTCCAGGAAGAACAACAGCTGATAGCGATCTTTGCCGGGGCATTACTGGATAACCTCAATACCCATGACCTGATAGAGACCCTTTCAGGGAAAATGAGTATCCATCGTATTTATAAGGATACGCGTTTCTCCAATGATAAAACTCCGTATAAAACAAAATGGAGTGGCAGTTTCAGACGGGCCACCAAATATCGCAGGGGTGGCTATCATTTCAATATCGAACCAGGCAACAGCTTTATTGGGGGAGGATTCTGGCAACCGGTCACTGAGGACCTGAAGCGTATCAGGGATGATATTGCTTTTGACGCGACCCCCCTTAAGAAATTACTGAATAGTAAGTCATTCGTGTCGATGTTTGAAACATTACAGGGAGAGCAACTAAAAACTGCGCCAAAAGGGTTCGACGCAGATCATGAAGCTATCGGCCTGTTGCGTTATAAACAGTTCCTGCTTATAAGGCCATTTTCCGATAAGGAAGTCCTAAGTTCCTCTTTTTTAAAAGAGGCAAGCCTTAGCTTTAAGGCAATGCGCCCGTTCTTCGACTATATGAGCGAAGTGTTGGTCACTGATAGTAACGGAATGGAGAGATAGGATGTATCTGTTAACCGATCATTAGCAATCCCTCACATTTCTTTAATAAACTTCGGGTTTCTTTTTCACTCTTAATTGTAACAACTTAAAATCGCCAGTTATGAAAAAGAAACATCTTTTAATCGTCCTTATCATTGCCATCTGTGGAAGTATGTTGAGCGGGTGTTATTGTGAACGATATCATACCCATTATTATCATCATTGGCATTAATGGATTTGTAAGACAGCATTAAAAACCGGCCAGAAACTGGCCGGTTCTTTAATTTATATTGTGGACTGGCTCTGGTGAGGATGTGCGTAGTGGTATATCAAGAATGCGACGATCGGTAGGTGTCAGGGCCGAATCAGCTTTATTATCCGGTACGGTGTCTCTTTATTCAGATCGGGATAGATCCTTCCATTCCCGTTGTTATCCATCAATTCCACATAGTACTGCAGGTCATAGGTCGGGTCGATCTCCCTGGCCGGTATTACCGCGACGAACTCATTTGGATGGGCTCCCTGTGTCATCGGCAGGTCTTTATATTCCAGCTGCTGGTTGACGGCACGGTAATACAATCGGACCCACTTAACGCCTGCGGGAGTACTGGCGATGATCCCGACCTTTAGCGGCTGGCCGGCAGCGATGCTGTCCGCGGCCAGGAGCCGGACATTAAATAAAGGCTGTGGGGGATTGACCTTATAAGCAGGAGCTTTGGCGGTCATAGCCCCGGGATCGGCGCTCTGACGCTGCTGTTTCAGCCGGGACAGGTCTTCCTCCAGCTTTATCAATTCATCTTTCCAATGTCCGCACAGTCCGGCTGTGCTTACGCCCATCTGCAGGTTATCGGTATAATAATCCCCCGCGGATCTTACGAGCTGCCGCCAGGCTTCGATTGCCCTGTCTTCCTGCCTGATGGCAGAGTCGAGGGCGGCAACATCGTGCGTGCGCACGTAAAGCTGGTAGTAGACGGCGGCGGGAATCCTCCGGGCATGGTACAGCGCCAGGTTGGCCAGGATCTCAAGGTCTGTGATGGTGGAGCTTAGTTCTTTATTTGGGGATTGGTTAACGGGCTCTTTATTTGGGGACCGGTTGCCAGGCTCTATGTTTGGGGGTTGGCTACCGGCCTTATTCGGAGACGCGCTGATGTTTTTTATCCGGGCCACGAGTCCGAGCACGTCGGCCGAGGTCTTTTCAAACCAGTGACTGTTATTGGAAGGTCTTATCCTTGCCGTTTCTCCACCCGTGATCAATAAGCGCGCTTCATCGTCAAAGCTGGCAAACTGACAAAGGTCGCTGCTTTCTGTCTTTGCATAGGCAGCCAGGTCGCCGAGGCTCTGTTTTTCCGCCCAGCCCCGTGTCATAGGAAAATAGCTGTAAGGGTAACAGGAGGCGATGATGCGGGGCAAAATGCTGCTTGCCCGGTGTAAGGCATCTTCTGCGAGACGGCCGGCTGCATCGCCCAGGCGCGCTTCGAACTCTTTGTCCCAGACGGCAGATGGCGTTTTGGGATCATATCCTATTCGTCCAAAGACCTGGAAGAAATGCCAGTATCGCTCAAACTCATAATCATAATAGCGATGCTGCGGCTGCAGCAGATCAAATGGTTTTGCGTCATGCGGCTGGGCCTCCATTTTTGTGGCCAGCGGTTCATTCACTTCAAAGCCGTCTCCATCATAAAGATGTGCGCTTCCGATGAAACGCCGGACATATTCAGGATCACCCCATAGAAGGATGCGGCTTGTTCCTCCGTTCCACAACCGCCAATCCATATTATATTGTTTAGGATAACGCAACAGGTCGCCATAGCTGTGACGGATATAACTTTTTTCAGGATTGATGCGGGTAGGGTGATAAGGCAGCCCTAATTGTTCCATCCAAACTTTTGTAGCGATCCTGAACCTGATCCCCGAGCTGATGGCGCTGTCTATAACATTTCGAGATAATTCTTTAGCCCGCATGTCTATCTGCAGCCCGGGCTTATTCTGCCGGATCATTTTAAACACATCGGTCCAGAACGCCTCTTCCTCTTCCTTCTTCAGACCTGATTCACCATGCATCCTGAACTGGATGGCGTCCACGGGGATCTGCCGGATAAATTGCGCCAGCGCCGCCTTCGTATAGGCGGTTAGGTTGTCGGCCGTAAGACCCCAGACCAGGCCCTGGGTAGGGTGGTCGGGTGCCTTTTCATTGCCGGGTATTCCACCTCCCTGTACGCCGCCGCGATAGATATGATCCCAGATGCCTGCGGTGAAGCGGATGCCCCTTGCATGCGCCATTTCTATCAGCCGGTTAATGGCCGCCAGATTATGCTGTTGTTGCTCTTTACTCAGACCTGTCATCTGCACGTCCGGATAGCCGGCTACATTAAAGAAATAAGGGTAACAGGGTGCCAGGAATCCACCATTCTCATACCCGAAAATCACCACCAGGGAATTAAACCGATTTTCCGCCATCATATCAAGATAGCGGGTCCAGTATTTCTCATCATAGAACCGGCTTTCCCAATAGGCCCTGTTCATGGTATAGATGGACAGCGCCCGGTCACGCATACCAGGTTTTTCTGTTACGTCTTTGATCGCTTCCGATAATGGTTGACCCGCCCTGGCCAAGCCAATCTGCCGGGCGGTTTCGAGCAGGGCATACATCAATCCCGTATCGTCGTACCCGCTGATCACGATGGCGCGGCCCTTGTTATGCCATATAGTGAGCGCTTCCGCTACCCGTGCGGTCCCGGGGCCGCCGGACTTCAACATTCCTGCTGCCATCCCATTACCATAAGCAAGCCCTACTATCAAAAGCTCTTTACCCTTGGCTTCTGTAAGGGAAGACACTATTTCGAAGGGAATATTTTTGGTGGTCAGGAGAGTTGTTAACTTGTCGAGACCATGTCGGGCAGGTGCCCCAAGACCTGTATCGGCGCAAATGCTGATCGCCGGAGTCACAGGATCGATAGAACCCGCAAAGGCTGGTGTCCGAAGAATTAAGAGCAGGAAGAACAAAGGTTTCATTGGCATTGGCAATGTTATTAAGGAATTATTATATTGCATCCGATTTGACAGTTAATTTTCAGAACAAGACAACCGAACGATTGCTTAACAAGACAACTTTGAACGAGAAAGAGTTGCTCCAACAACTCATTGAAGGGGACGCCGAAGCACTAAAAGTGATCGTCAAATCCTATTACCCCATCTTATGCAAGTTCGCCGAACAATTTCTCCCGGATTCTTCTTTGGCCGAGGACATCGTACAGGAGACCTTTATTAAATTCTGGCAACACGAAGGTAGTTTTGACAGCTTGATAAAATTAAAGAGTTTTTTATACACTGTCACCAGGAATGGTTGTCTGAATTTACAAAGAGGGCGGGAGAGGGAAGAGGACAAACTCCAGAAAAGCGCCATTCTTTATTCGGTGGGAGAAAACATCGCAGAAGATTCCGTATATGATGAAATAACCCGGCTGGAGCGTCTGAACCAGATCAACCTGGTGGTCCAGCAGATGCCGGCCCGGATGCAGAATATTTTCCTGCTCAGCTTTGAACAAGGCCTAAGTATAAACGAGATCGCTGCTAAAATGAATATTTCCGTTAAAACAGTGCGCAACCAAAAATATAAATCTTTGGTCCTTCTCCGGAGCAGACTTGGTAATTCCGGCGGTGCGCTGGTCCTTCTGTTAAGCATCCTGCAAAAATAATTCAGTAATTTTTTGAAATTCGCGTGGGACAAATTCCCGTCTCCGGTGTTTTATAGTTAAACAATCCTTGCCATTGGATCAGCATAAAATTCAATACGCTTTATATATCGGCGAATTATTGCACAAAGAGGCAGATAAACAACCTCTTACGGAAAAGGAACGGGCTGACCTCGAAGATTGGCGCCAGGGCAGTCCGCGACGGATGGACATTTCCAGCGCCACAAAAGATCAGCGTTCGCTTGTCCGAGAATTGAACCAATTGAACAGTCAATACGATTCCGAAAGCGCCCTCCAAAATATTCTGCAGTCCACCTCCCCGCAAACGAAAAAAAAGAAATCGAGCTGGTTATGGCCCGCAGCCGCTGCACTCCTTCTTTTTGGATTCTCTATCTGGATGCTTGTCCGAAAAAACAATACCCGGGGTCCGGATATTTCGGCCGGGCAACAAGGGCAAACCTCCCCTGTCAAAAAAGAGATAGAGCCCGCCAGCAACAAGGCTATACTGACCCTGGCTAATGGTAAACAAATACCCCTTGACAGCGCCAGCAATGGTCAGCTGGCGCAACAGAACGGTCTTAAGATCACCAATGCCAACGGACAGCTCACCTACCAGGGATATCAAAATGAGACAGCCCCGGTTTACAACAGTATCACGACGCCTCGTGGCGGTCAGTACCATCTGGTGTTGCCCGATGGATCAAAAGTTTGGCTGAATGCGGCTTCCTCGTTAAAATATCCCGTTAGTTTTACCACTGGCGAAAGGAGGGTCGAGCTGACAGGAGAGGCCTATTTTGAAATAGCTCCCAATAGTACACAGGCTTTTATCGTGGCAACTCCTGACATGCGCATAGCCGTATTAGGGACGAGCTTCGATGTAATGGCCTATGCCGATGAGGAAAGACATCATACAACACTGCTATCCGGGGCAGTGGTAGTCAACAGCGGCACACAAAGTAAACAGCTCAGCCCCGGAGAACAGGCCGTTGCCAATGGCGGGAAAATCACCACCACAACAGCTGACATCGATAAAGTGATGGCCTGGAGAAGCGGATATTTCAGGTTCAGTAATACAGACATCCGGACCTTGATGAGAGAAGTATCCCGCTGGTACGACATTGACGTCGTCTATCAGCTCAGCGACTACTCCGGCGAATATGGCGGCAGTATAAGCCGCAACCTTAACCTCTCGGAATTGACCAGACTACTGGAGCAAAACGGAATTCACCATTACAAAGTGGAAGGACGCAAACTGCTGGTATTACCATAAAACAAAAAACAAAATAAAATTATCCTGGAAAAGACCAGGAGCGAGTGAGACCGCTCCTGGTCGAATATCGGGGTGTTTTTTTCATTAACAGTAAGTGGAAAAATTATGAGAATCACTTCTTTTTTCATGATTGCTTTTAGCCTTCAACTGTCCGCTACGGGTTTGTCCCAGCGGATAACCCTCTCTTTAAAGCAGGCTCCGCTGGCAAAAGTTTTTGACGAAATTTCCCGTCAGACCGGACTATCCGTTGTCTACAGGGAAGACCTGCTCAAAGACGCAAAACCTGTTACTGTCGGGGTAAAGGATGCGACCGTTGAAGAGGTTATGAAAGACTGTTTTGCCGACCAGCCCTTAGTCTATATGATCAACGGAACAACCGTGGTCGTCCAGCCAAAACCGGTTGTTGAAGCGGCGCCTCAACCCCTGCCGCCGGTAACGCTCACCGGGGTTGTCAGTGATTCAAAAGGTGCCCCATTGTCGGAGGTAAGCATAATGATCAAAGGGACCTCTACCGGTATCACCACGGATGAGAACGGAAAATTCAGCATCCAGCTCCCGAACGACAATTCTACCCTCGTGTTCAGCCTGGTTGGGTTTGCATCACAGGAGATAAGAGTAAGGGGCAAAACGACGATGAGCATCACCCTGAGAGAAAAACCTTCACCGCTGGATGAGATAGTCGTAGTGGGTTATGGCACCCGGAGACGGTCGGATATCACCGGTGCCGTATCTACTGTAGGCGAAAAAGAATTGCGTAATATCCCGGCCGGTAATTTCGGCACCATCTTGCAGGGGGCAGCTGCGGGTGTCTCTGTATTAAAAGGAGGCGGCAATAATTATCCCGGCTCCACCCCGACGATCCGTGTCCGTGGCGAACGTTCGCTGGGTGCAGGCAACGACCCGCTGATCATCCTGGACGGGGTTCCCTTTGCCGGAAGCCTGAATGATATCGCCCCCGATGAGATCGTTTCGGCAGAAGTACTAAAAGACGCGTCTTCCACTGCTATCTATGGTTCAAGGGGCTCCAACGGGGTTATCCTCGTCCAGACCAGGAGAGGGAAGACGCAGCAAAAGCCTGTGGTTACTTACGGCGGTTATGCCGGGTTCAACAAGGTATTGGGGCATTATGACGTCATGAATGCCAACGAATTTCTCACCTTCCGGAAATGGGCAAAGATCAACGGCTCGCCTGCGGGGACCTACTCCGGTCTGGATGATCCCAACCTCGTGACAGCAGGCACCCTTGGCGTCTTCTCCGATCCAAAGGAATTACAGCTCTACCAGGCCGGCACCAACACCGATTGGCAGAGCCTGCTCTATAAAACGGCCCTTGTGACCAACCACCAGGTTGGTATCACCGGAGGAACCGAAACCACGCAGTATGATGTTTCGCTCGGGTATTATGATGCAGGCGGCATCTATCCCGGTCAGAATATGCAGCGGTACAATCTCAAGATCAGCATCGACCACAGTCTCGGGAAATTAATAAAAGTCGGCCTGAATACGCTGCAAAGCTACTCCTACTTCAAAGGTCCTAATATAAACCCCGTGAACTACTTCCTCCAGGCCAGTCCCTTCTCGGTACCCTATAACCCGGATGGTACGCTGGCCACCTATCTGCCGGGCAGCAATCAGAACGTCTTCAATCCATTGACGGACTTTGTTCCCGGCGCTGTCGTAGACGACGACAAACGCCATGATAACTTTACCACTGCATATCTCGACCTCAATCTAACCCATGGCTTTAAATATCGCCTGAATGCCGGCCTGGAGATGAGCCCGGAGACGATAGGTAAGTTCTATGCCAGCAATACGACCAAACAGGCCGGAACGCAGAATTATGGATTCAACTCCAACAGCACGGGTTATAACTATACCGTAGAAAATATATTGACCTATGACAAAACCATTGGAAAAGATCATTCCATCAACTTTACCGGGCTGTATAGCTTGCAAAAGACCCAGACCGAGAACAACAACGTCACTTATCGGAATGTACTTGCCGATTATATCCAGTATTACAATCCGCAATATGCTACCAACGTCACGAGCCAGGGTACTTATTCGAAGTGGACGATACTATCCTACATGGGTCGGTTGAACTACAAGTACAAGGACCGCTACCTGGCGACTTTTACTATCCGTGATGACGGTTCATCGAGACTGGCTAACGGGAATAAATGGCATACCTTTCCCTCCGGAGCCGTTGCCTGGAATATTGCCAAAGAATCCTTTCTCAATTCCAGTAAACATGTGTCTGCCTTAAAACTCAGGGCCAGCTATGGAACTACGGCCAACACGTCTATCTCGCCTTATCAGACGGTGGGCGCCCTGGCCGGCGTCTATTATAACTTCGGATCAGACAACGTGCAAGGCACTTATCCGGACCCAAGCCATCCGGGTAATATTACCTTAGGCTGGGAAAACACTTCTTCCTTAAATTTTGGCCTTGATTATGGGCTGTTCAACAACCGGATCTTAGGATCGGTCGAATGGTACAAACAGGTGACCGACGACATCCTGTTGAGCCAGTCCCTGCCGGCCACCTCGGGTTATCGATCGATCATCAACAATATCGGTCAGACTCAAAATACAGGCATGGAGTTCAGCGTGACTTCCATCAACCTGCCCGGCCATACGAAACGCTCACTCGGCTGGACGACTAATGTGAATGTATTTTTCAATCGTGGCCGGATCAACAAGCTGTCCTCCGGGGCCCTGAAGGATATCAATAATGGCTGGTTTGTCGGCTCTCCCAACCACGTGTATTATGACTACAAACGTGTAGGTATATGGCAAAACACACCCGGAGACCTGGCGCTGGCGCAGAAATACGGTCTGACCACTACCCAGGCTGCCTATACTTCCGGACCCAATTCATTGGTAGGCACCGTTAGGGTAGCCGACGTCAATGGAGATGGTAAGATCACGGCGGACGACAAGGTAATAGTGGGCCGATGGCAGCCAAAAGTAGAAGGTGGAGTTACCAATACGTTCAACTATGAGAACTTCGACCTGACGGTAGTCACGTATTTCAAAGTTGGCGGCACGCTGCAATCTGCTATCCACAATGGATTTGCCAACTCGTTCCAGGCCGGGTACAACAATCTGGATGTCAAATACTGGACCCCCGCCAACGGGGCGAATTACTGGCCAAAACCCAATTCCACATTACAATTCCCGACCTATCTTTCCGCACTGAGCTATTTTGATGCGTCCTATCTCAAGATCAGGACGATTACACTCGGGTATACCTTACCTGTCTCCATCGCTCAGAAGCTAACGGCAAAGTCGCTGAGAGTCTATGCCACCGCGTCGAATCCCTTTACCTTCTTTTCCCCATACAAGAGAGACGCAAAAGGCCTGGACCCGGAAACCAGTTCCAACATAGATGTTAATACACCACCGCTGTGGTCATTATTGTTCGGACTGAATGTATCATTCTAAATATAAAAGCCAAATGAAAAGGATATTTTATATAACAATATTTATAGGAACCTTATTCACCGATACGGGTTGTAAAAAAGAATTACAGGAAGAGAACCATTCCAATCTTACTGTAGACTTTTTTTCGACGGCACAAGGAGTAAACAATGGTCTGCTGGCCGCTTATGCCGGGTTAAGAGACTTCTATGGTCCCGAAGAAGGCATCGAGGTTTTCACCAACCTGGGATGCGACGAAATGCGCCTGGCAAATGGCAACCGTACAACCAATGCTGTCACTTATAACTCGTCTTTCAACTCCTCCAATGAGTTCTCGTCCTGGTTATGGAATAATGCGTATATCTTCATTAACACCTGTAACGGGCTTGTCGATTATGGCTCCAAGGTCACGGGTATCACCGATGCCAACAAGAAAGAGTTGATTGCCGAGGCTAAATTCCTGAGAGCCTTTTATTATTTCCACCTGGTGCAGTTGTTCGGAGGGGTAACGCTGAATACGCATTTCTCAACCGCACCCACGACTTCGGCTACGCGGTCAAGCCTGTCCGATTGTTATGATTTTATCGTCTCCGACCTGCAGGCCGCAGTAACCGATCTCAACCCAAGCCCTCAACAAAATGGCGTAGAGGCGGGACGTGCAACCATGGCTGCTGCCAAACATTTGCTGGCTAAAGTTTACCTGCAACGGGCAGGCACCGGGGCTGCGCATGGGGATGACAATCAGAATGCCTTCAATACGGCAAAAGACCTGATCGACAATTCGGCTGCTTATGGCCTGGCCCTGCTACCGAATTTCGCAGACATCTTCAAAGCGGGTAACGAGGCCAATAAGGAAGTGCTGTTCAGCGTACAATACTCGAAAGACCTGACATATGGTACCGGAGGTGACGGCGGTAATGCCTGGAACCATCTTTATGTGTGTCCATATGACGCCTATCTCGGACAGCGTGACCTGGCTGACGGCCGGTCCTATGCGTGGTTCAGAGGCACCAGCTGGATGTATAATGTGGCCTTTGCTGATAAGGTCAATGACAGCCGTTATTATAAAACCTTCCAGTCCGTTTGGTTTGCCACTCTGCCCATTGCATCCAAGGCCGGTTCGACGACCTACAATGTAACGGTCAGCGGCACTACGTATGCCCTTCCGGTTCCGACCGTAAAGGTGGGGGATACTGCCCTGTATTTCCCGGGTTTCAATATGTCCATCGAGGACATCAAGAAGCGGAACTATTATGTCTTTACCCCCGAAAATTATACCGATAACCGGATCTTCCCGACAATGACCAAATACCTCGATCCGATAAACCGTACTACGGTGAATGAGAACTCTCACCGGCCCATCATCGTCATGCGGCTGGGTGAAACTTACCTGGTGGCTGCCGAAGCGGCGTATCGGTTAGGGCAAACGGCGACCGCGGCATCCTATATCAACACCATCCGGACAAGGGCCGCCACGACCGGAAATACAGCCAATATGCAGATCGGTGCAGGCGACGTCACCATCGACTTTATCCTGGATGAAAGGACGAGGGAACTGGCCTGCGAACAGGTGCGCTGGTATGACCTCGTACGCACGCACAAGCTGGTCGAGCGGGTCCGCAAATATGACGACTACCTGGCCAAAGCGAATATCCAGGATTTTGATACTTTGCGACCGATACCCTTGTCGCAGATCAATGCGGTGATCACTGGTACTCCCTATCCCCAAAACTCAGGCTGGTAACTCATGAAAAGATTGTTTACTGTCCGGACGACAGGATGCAGTCACTTCTGTACCCGCACATACCGTTCGATGATCTCGCGGTCGACGTTCGCTGCTTCCACCTTTTCGATTCCGCGCTGGATCAGGGTATCATTGCTGATGCTGACAGTAAAGGGAAAAGTTTTTCCTTCCCAGTTGCGGTCCACATAATAATCGAGGTGTTCGGTATATTGATCTCCGGTAAGCATATAGCTGCCGCCGCCCGCATCGAAGTGATTGGAGGAATCCTTTGGGCTGTTCACGTCGTGTTTCAGAAAAGCAAAATGAGTGTCGTTGATGATCTTTATCATAGTGCTTTCCTTTGTATAATCCGTGACGGTGCTGACACCTTTTGTGATCGTGGTGCCGGACACCAGACGCCAGGTGCCATTGAGATGAAGGGCTGTCGATGGTTGGGGATTGCAAGAGACCAGGAGGCCTAAAAGGCTAAGCAGTGTTAGAAGTCTGTATTTCATATTATAAATATATAAACTAACGGTCATATAGAGTACTTATTTTCACCCGCCTTCAACGGGTACTCCCGCCTTGCCACAACAATCTCCCGCTGGTACCGGCGGGCAATCCGATCTTTATATCCCATTTCCCATTTATGAGTTTGTAAGATGCGGAGATCGTCCCATTTGGATGCGGCATTTGTCCGCTGACATTCTGCAGCATCCCCAGGTGGGGCTGTACCCTGATCTTTGTAAAACCCGGGGTATCGCTGTCCAGGCCCAGCACGATCCTGAAAAACTCGATATTCGGACTCGCTCCCCAGGCATGGCAGTCCGAACGGGAAACCTTTACGTCGGACATCTCCGCCCAGGTCGTCAAGCCCAGCCTGATGTTCTCCCTCCATTTATCCAGCCAGATGAGATAGTCATTGCCATATCCTGCTCTTGTCAAGGCCTGGTGCAGGTAGTATTTGAAATAGATGGAAGCAGGCGCGAGGCTGTTATCGGTCAATAAAGACCGGGCGAGTCCTTTCAGGTCCGACTTTTCGGCTACCCCGGTGAGAATGGCCAGCGCATTGGCGTGTTGTGAGAACAGATCCTTTTCCGACCGGTCGGCGAAAAGGTGCCGGTCCTTATCCCAGTATTTGTTTCGGATCGTCTTTTTTAATTGGGCGGCATACTGCCGGTATAGTCCGGCATATTCCTTCATGCCACTCCTGCCTTCAAAGTCTGCCGCCAGCTGATATGCCCATAACAGCTGCAGGTCCAATACGGAGGAGCTGCCATCGGCTCCTACAGGAGCCATACCTGTTTCCCAGGCAGGATTGTTCACCCAGTCCGTAAACGTCCAATAGGGGAGACCCCGGAGTGAGCCGTCCGGTTGTTGAAAACGGCGAAAGAAGCTGAGCACCTGTCTCGCCCCGGGTAATTTGTCGATGACAAAGGCGGTGTCCCGTCCATACATCCAGTAGTCGTGCAGCATGCCGATCCACCAAAGTGAAAAGGGCGGAATGAGCTGCGGCAATTGTGTAGGATAGCGGCTGAGCGTAACACCTTCCGGCTGTCGTGAATTGTCGATCTGTTCGATCGCATTTTTTACGAGTCTGTCATCGCCGCTGTTGTACAAGGATACGAGGGCCTGGATACGCGTATCTCCGACATACTGCAGCTGCTCATAATAAGGGCAATCCATATAGGTCTCCACCGCGCAGAGACGCGCCGTATGCCATCCAATGGTGAACATGCTGTCGAGTTCTGAAGAGCCTGTCGTGAATTTTGCGGTATTGTGAAAAGGGTATCCGGTAAATGTTCCGTAGATGTCGTTGAGGACCAGCGGCTGGTCTTTTGTAACGATCCTTAACCGGATATACCGCCAGGTTCGCCAGGAGAGGGTGGTGAAGACCTGGTTCGCGCTGCCATCCGGCAGGATGCTGTCTTTCCTGCCGACGATGATCTTGCCTTCTATGTCGGAGCGGTCGCCTTTTTCGGGCCAGTCGCTCCTACCCGGAGCTTCGGCAAACAGGGCTTCTGCATAGGTCAGGGAAAGGGTAGCATGCAGCCCGCCACTAAAGACGAGGGTGGGATAGGCATTGGTCAGAAAGGTCTGATCGAGCAACAGTGTTGCCGTTGTGCCTGCGGGAATGGTCAGTGATGCCGGCTGTCGGGGCCAATTAGCCGGAACGACCACTCCTTCTGACCTGCGAACAGCCGCCAGTCGCTGTCTTGTCGACTCCATCGGCGGCAGTGTCGAAGGAACGAGAAGCCAGGCCGTGGTGGATGCAAAGGAGGTCGGGATATTCTTCGGAACTGCCGGCGCGACTACGCGCGCGTTCTTCCAGCCTGCTTCGGGATTATTGATGGCTGTCCAGTTGGGAACATGTTTGCGCATGTCCTGGAGTTCGCCAGGCCCCGCAACATAATACCCCGGCACTTTTACTTTTATCGGCGACCATGCGCTGTCCATCGTACATTTCCAGCTGGTGTCCGTATTCAGGGCTTGTCCTTCTGCGGTGGCTGCCTGAAGGATAAAACCCGTGTGAAAGGAGAGCTGGGCTTCCTGTCTTTCTTCTCCTTCATTCCAGACTATAGCGGCGATGCAGTTGGTACCGGGTCGCAGGTAAGGCGCCAGATCGACCGTGGCGTACTTCCAATGCGCGATGTCTCCGCGGGCCGGGCCAAGGGATACCAGGCTGTCGTTGACATACAGCTTATAGCGATTGTCGGCTGTAACCAATACGGGAAGGGAGGCCGGGACAGTTGGGATCCCGATAGTCTTCCTGAAAAGATAGACGCCATAACCGTCGGCGGATGCGCCGGGCATGGCTATCCACGCGGCTTTCCATTGAGACCGGGCTGGCAGGAAGAACAGAGATGTTACAAGCAATAAAAGTATTCTGGCTTTAAGCACGTCAGATGGTTTACGAGTAAAGTTAAGGCTTGGCGGCATATCGATTTTCCCGTTATCTTTACCAATATGAAGCTTCAGTACCTTTTTGTATTGCTGGGATGTTTGCTTGCCGGTATGTCCCGCGCCCAGGATAGCAGTGCCCGGTCTGCTTCTGATCAGCCGGCTGCTGCCCCGACCCAAATGGTTATATTTCCCAAGATCGATTCTACTCTTAAAATCGGAAAGGCCGGCTACCGGGTGGACTGTCGAAATAAGAGCGTTACCCAAAATCCATTGTCAATCAAGCCGGTAGGTTTCGAGAGTGGTGCCAGAGACGTGAGTTTTACCTTAAAAGGACGGGTGGCCAGCGCCCAGGTGGACGATCTCAACAGGGACGGGTATCCTGACCTGGTATTGTTTATATACTCCGATTCCAATGCAAGCTCCGGAACGGTCTATGGATTTATGTCCGAAGCCAATAAGGAGATCATCCCGGTTGTTTTGCCGGATGCCTCGATGAGCCCTAAAATCAGTACGGGGTATAAGGGCCATGACCAGTTCACACTCATGGAAGGCACGCTCGTGCAGCGGTTTCCCGTCTACAATAAGGATGACAACAAAGATAAACCCACTGGCGGTAATCGTGTGGTTCTTTACCAACTGGCAAAAGGAGAAAGTGGTTCGTATAAGTTTAGTATGATCAAGTCCTACGATACCAAATAAGAGACTGTAGCAATTGTTCCATTTGTATAAGTTAATAAAAAAGGGCTGTCCCGATCAATTCAGGACAGCCGCTCGCATGTGTATACCTCCAGGTATCTTAGAAACCCGGGTTATTTGGCAGGAGATTGGGATTGACGTCCGTCTCCTGTTTGGGTAACGGGAATAATTGTTGGCTAGCGGTGAAGGTCGAGTTCCAAACTGTCTTATGTCCCACAAAGTCATCCCAGTTGCCGGTGACATCATTATGAACCTTCAGCGTCCGGATCATGTCGAACCACATTTTGTTCTCGAAACAGAGTTCGTAATAGCGTTGGAGCCAGACTTCCTGTTCGAAAGCGGACTGTGACAAAGCGCCTATTGGTGCGAGGTTGGCGCGGGCGCGGATCGCGTTGACATAACCTATTGCGGCGGAATTAGGGCTGCCTTCCGCGCGGTTCGAAGCTTCGGCGTACATCAGGTAGACATCGGCGAGTCTATAGATCGTATAGTTGAGATCGCCCTTGGCAGTGCTGCGTATAGCTGTCGAGTCAAACCATTTGTAGATGTAATGATGTGCGAAATGCACGGGTGTATTGTCTTTGATGCTGGGATAGCTGGTATAAAAGAACTGACGTTCGGCTACCCGCTTGTCGCCTGTTGGAAAGGAAGCGATGAACTGGTCCGTTGGGAAGACCGAACCATATTCGTCCGCGTACTTCGAAATGCCGGAATAGTTGGGAACGGTTAGCGGTACCAGCGGATTGCTGGAGTTGGAAGACGTTGCGGCGGCTGCAAAGTTGGCCTGCAGGATGAACTCTCCCTTGTTCTTATTGGCCGGATTGATCATATCGGTATAGTTGGGAAAGAGAGTATAACCTCCGTTGTCGATAGCCAGCTTCGAATGTTTGGCGGACTCCGCATAATACTGGTCTCCGCCTTTGATGGCCGCGCCGGCATAAGTGAGATAAACGTCGGCAAGGAGGGCTTCCACTGCCCCTTTGGACAAATACCCGGTATTGTCTTGCCAAGGAAGGGTTGAAGCTTCTGCGGCCAGCAGGTCGGGAATGATGACGCTGTCGTAGATGGCTTTCGCCGGGGTACGCGACAGCTTGAGGTTAAGATCCTTGGGCACAGACGTCACTTTGGGCACGGCCCCGTACAGGCGCACGAGGTAGAAATAATACAGCGCCCTTAGTGCATGCGCCTGGGCCAGCATATTGACTTTCGTCGAGTCCGACACGACGCCGGCGGTTACTGCGGAAAGGTCCTCAAGCGCCAGGTTACAGGCGCCGATGCCCAGGTACATCTGTTGCCACCAGGTGTCAACATAAAAGGAGGTGGTGTTGTAAGTCAGGGTCTGGAAGTTGACGAAACCCGTCTGTCCCAGATCGCTGTTGGCTTTTCCCGTCATGAATTCCATGAGGTTCCAGGTATTCCCTCCATAGGAAGAGGGCTGCCCTGTTACCAGACCGTTCAGCTTGGAATAGCTGGCGTTGACGAGCGCTTGTGCTTCCTTAGTACTGGTGATAGTAAAACCGGGTGTAAGGAAGTTTGTAGGCTTTTCCTCCAGGAACTTCTTACATGATCCCAGCGTCAGTAAGAGAAGAGCAAAGCTCAGGCATTTATAATGGATGCGTTTCATCAGTGTGTCATTTAAGTGTTTGTATTAGAATCCTACCGACAGGCCCAGATTATACGTTCGCGGGCGTGGATAGGAGAAAAAGTCCAGGTTCTGAGAGAAAGTGGTGTTCGCCCCATAGGTTGAGTTGAACGTATCCACTTCCGGGTCATAACCCGTATACTTGGTTGACAGGAAAAAGTTCTGGGCGCTGGCTGAGATACGCACTTTGGTCAGCTTAATTTTCTTGACTACTGCTTCGGGAATGGTATAACCCAGCGTTATATTCTGGCCGCGGATAAACGAGCCGTTCTCTACCCACCAGGTATCGAAATGAGAATCCTGTGCGAACTTGTAGTTTCTGACCTGCGAGATCATGGTATTCGTATTGGTTGGTGTCCAGCCATCCAGGACAGTGGCCAGGCTGTTGGCGATGGTCTGCCTATCCTCGGTTGAATGTTTGAATGTCGCGGCGGTATTCACACCTTGTACAAAGCGGATGTCGAAGGAGAAGTCCCAGCTCTTGAAGGCAAAACTGCTGCTGAAGGTTCCCGTCCACTTAGGATAGGCGCGTCCGATAATGCTGTAAAATGGACTACCATCCTTGTTGTAGATGTACTTGCGGTCGCCGGGCTTCAGGCCATGCGTAGCAGCATCTGCAGCTTCGCTCTCGCCATACGTTCCTGTGCGCGTCATGCCATAGAACGAACCGATGGGGGAGCCTACCCGCAGGACATTGGTCTGGCCGAGGAAGTTGGGACCGGGGAAGATATCGGCATTACCGTCATTCAGCTTTGTGATCTCGTTCTTATTGGCGGAAAAGATGAAGGTAGTACTCCAGGTGAAATTGTGGGTCTTGACGTTGACCGTTTGCAGGTTGACCTCAATTCCCGAATTCCGGACGGAACCGATGTTCTGGTACACGTTGTTTATCACTTCGCCGGCCGACCAGGGTATTGGTGCCTGCAGCAGGAGATCCTCTGTGGTACGACGATAGTAGTCCAGGTTCAGGTTGATCCTGTCCCGGAACAAACCCAATTCGAGACCGACATCCGCCTGCTTTGATTTTTCCCATTTCAGGTTCGGGTTACCGATATAGTTAGGCAGCAGGGTCGACTGGTTGGCCCCATTAAGGATGGTGACGCTGGGCTGAAGCTGGGCCAGGGATTGCGACTGTCCTATTTCGGTATTGCCGGTATATCCATAACTGCCGCGCAATTTCATATAGCTGATGGAGCTGCTGTGCTTCAGAAATTCCTCTTCTGACAGACGCCATGCGGCGCCGATAGAGGGAAAGAAAGCATATTTGTTATTGACGCCGAACCGGGAAGAGCCGTCATAACGTCCCGTTGCAGTGAACAGGTATTTGTCGTCGATGTTATAGGTAACGCGGGCATAGTAAGAGTTCATCTGCCAGAAATAGTCCTGGGACTGCGTTTGTGACCGGACGGCACCTGCGGCGAGGAAGTTCCATTGGAAGAAGTCATCGATGAAATTCTGCGCTTCGGCATCTGACCATTCCTGTTTGTATTTCTGCCAGGAGGCACCCAGCAGGGCTGTCAGCTTTTGGCGGTCGTTGATCTTCTTATTCCAGGTGAGATAATTCTCCGACTGCCAGTAGTAGTTATAATAGGTGTTGATATGCGCTTCCCCTCCCTGGTCCTGGGAAAGGTGGGGCAGATCCTGACCGGAATAGAAGTTGTTCTTTTGGGCGCCGACATTGTACCCCAGGACGGATTTGAAATCCAGATCTTTGGTGAGGTGAATGGTGGCGTTGAAGTCGCCCAGCGCCTGAAGCTGGTTGTTCAGATTGTAACGGGACTCGGAGATATGCACCGGGTTCGGACCGCCTTCAAGACCGGCGATATCATTATTCCCTGCCCAACTGCCATCCGGGTATTTTATCGGTACGAGGGCTACTTCTTCAGTGACCATGCGTGGTACGTTGAGCGATCCATTGCCATCCGATATCAGCCGTTGCTGGGTTTTAATAAGTGAGATGTTCCCACCGATCTTCAGCCAGTTGTTGACTTCATTGTCAAGGGTCAGCTTCATCGAGTAGCGCTTGAACCAGCTGTTGATCATGATCCCCTGCTGATCGAGGTAGCCGAGGCCAACGCTGAACAGTGATTTATCGCTGCCGCCCTGGATATTGATGAAATGGTCGTTGGAAAAGGCTGGCTTATAGGTTTCTTTCTCCCAGTTGGTATTGTACAGGGGTTTGTCATTGGCGTCGAACAGTCTTGGCAGACTGGCGTGATTCAGCTGAACCGGTGGCGTCTGAACCCCGCCAAGCGGATCGAACTTGGCGCCGTTGGCATAGGATTCGTTGTAGATCTGGACAAATTGCTCCGAATTAAGGGTCTTCAGATGCCGGGTCAGGTAAGCTCTGTTGACATTCCCGTCATAGGTGACGCGGGTATCTCCTCTGCGACCTCTTTTGGTCGTGACCATGATGACCCCATTGGCGCCCCGGGCTCCGTAAATGGCCGTGGAAGAGGCGTCCTTCAAAACTTCGATGGATGCTATTTCATGGGGGTTGAGCGTATTGATATCGACGCCGACGACCCCGTCGACAACATACAGCGGATCGAGGCTGGAGTTAATGGAGCCGGTACCCCGGACACGGACTTTGGCGCCTTGTCCTGGTGCGTTGCTGTTGATCATGACGTCTACGCCGGCTATTTTCCCCTGCAGCGCCTGGGAAACGTTGGGGACAGGTTTATCCACCAGAGATTCGCCTTTCACACTGACGACAGCGCCTGTAAGGTCGGATTTTTTGGCTGTACCATAACCAATGACCACGACGTCATTCAAGCCTGTTACGGTTTCCTTTAGTTTTACCGTCACCTCGGTCTGGGTTCCTATTTTTATGCTCTGCATTTCATAACCGACGTTAGAGAATTCAAGGGTGGCCCCTTCGTCGGGGACGCTTATCCTGAACCGGCCCTGGGCATCTGTGGTCGTTCCGACAGAGCTGCCTTTGACGGTGACAGAGACGTCAGGGATACCTTCTCCTTTTTCATTGGTGACGATGCCGGTCAGGATCCGGGCTCTTATTTCTTCCCGGGAGCTGGCGATAGGGGACAGCTCTTTGAACATTCCCGGAATTCCTTCGCTGCGGTCGCGGACGGAGGAGATAACGATGGTATTGCCCACCTGCTCATACCGGAGGCGGGTATTCAGCAACAGTGTCTCCAGGATACTGTGGACCGAGCGGGTGCCGCCACCCAGGGTGAGATTGTGGATCCGCTTGATCTCCCGTTTGTTATAGGCAAACATAAAGGGAGTCATTTGCTGGATCTTTTCGAGCGCGGACACGAGGGGCTCATCTTTCAGCTCCAGGGAGATATAAACCTTGTTCATATCCTGTCCACTGGCGTCGCGGGCGCTGAGCAACTGGATGCTGCACAAAAAGCAAAGGAGAATGACAAAGCTGATGCGCATAAGAAACAGCAATCGTTTTTTGGTGTGGTTAAGCAGTTGACTGCGCCCCCGTTCCAGGCCGGGACGCTCAAACGCTGACAATAAAGAAAATGTAATAGTTTTGATTGTTTTAAATGAATGATAAGTTGTTTAAAACGGGATACCTCCTTTGTCTAAGAGAAAGGTATCTTTTCAACCTGCTCCGGGTTCCAGCCGGGGTAGGTTTTTTTATTTACATCCTTCTCCACTGATCCGAACGTGTCCGTGATCGATGGTGTATTCCATGTTGTTGATTTTTGATAACACTTTAATGATCGCTTCCAGCGATTCTCTTTCTGTAAAGGAAGCAGTCACAGGGCAATTCTCTGCGGCGGGGTTTGTAAAGGCGATGTCTGCATGAAAGCGTGTTGCCAGCTCGTCGATAGCTTCTTTCATGGTCACGTCATTGAAGATCAGATAGGGTTTTTTCCAGGTCAGCACTTCTCCGGCATCTACGGGTATTTTTTTCAGCCGCGTGTGGAGCGAATCCAGCCGGAGCTGTTCATTGCGGCGAAGGATGCTATACTCTCCTGCGCCATTCTCTACTTTGACCTTTCCTTTTGTTACGGTGATAACGATGTCCTGGTCATTGGGCGCCTTGATGTTAAAGGCGGTACCCAGGACTGTCGTTCGGATCGATCCTGTGTGGACGATAAAGGGGCGGGGATCGCGGTGGATCGCAAAATAGGCTTCTCCATGCAGGGTGACCTCCCGGGTCTTTTTATTAAATCCTTTCTGATAGTCGATCCTGGCGTCCTGGTTTAATAATACGGTGCTTCCGTCTGATAAGGTCAAACAACGGTCTGTCTTTGGTTGAGCAACGGCCAATACGGGTAACGGTGTTGGACGGGATGGGGTGGGGGGGTGGTAAAGGGCCAGGAAGGTAATGAGAGCAATACCAAGTAAAGCTGCGGCCCAGCGGCTAGAGTGAATGTTACGGGAACGGTGAGACAGTGATCGGGAAGGGATGGGAGCTGAGTCTTCGTTTTCCGCGGGAGGTGTCTCGGGCTCCCGCCGGCTTACAATATGGTGGAGTATTGAATTTGCTGTTTGTTTGTCCTGAATATAGGCGGGAAAGTCATTTTTCCAGGTCTCATCAATAAGTCTCCGCAGCGTCAGGTCATGTTCAGACTGAAGCAGCATATCAAATAATTCGTTCCTTTCCGTTGGGGTACAATCTTTTGACAGGTACCGGCGGAACAGGTAAGTCAATCGTTGTGAAACGTCCATGTTAGTAGATTCATCTTAAAGACTGAGAAACCCGGGAGATGGAGTAGCTGAAAAGAAAAAATAGTTGACTGGTCAGAAAAAAACGGAAAGGAGATTGCGTAAGGTCTTTAATGCTTGTACCAGGTGTGTCTTGACGGTATGACGGGAAATATGAAGCTGAGAAGCAATTTCTTCGTGTTTCAGACCCTCGTTGCGACTCAGGGTAAAGATCTGTTTCTGGCGGGGAGACAGCTTCTCCAGCGCGCGCTGCAGCTGTTGTTCATTCTCGCGGATAAGCATCCGGTCTTCGACTGGATTGGCATCTGGGCCCGGCAGCCCTGCCATCTGTCGGCGTAGCGAAGCTTCCCTGGCCATGCTTTTCAGCATGTCGAAGACCTGGTTACGGGCGATAGTAAAAAGCCAGTTGTCAAATCGTAAGATATGGGGGATCTTGTCGCGGTAAAGCCAGACTTTCAGGAAAACGTCCTGTACGAGTTCGTCAGCCTGTACGCTGCTACCGGAAATATGGCAGGCGTATGAGTAGATCCTACGCCGATAATGATGGAAGATAAGGGCAAAGGCTTTCTCATCTCCTTCTGCTACCCGGGCCAGCAAGTCGTTCTCATTCGGCAATGGCAAGGTTCTGAATGCACTATTTTGGCTACTTATGTCAAACATCGTTGCAGGTTAGTTTGTGTGCACATACCAAATTTATTTCAATTTGAGCACACACCAAATTTATTTGGACACAATCTACTGTGCAGCCTGTTGTCTGCTAAAATATTACAGACTTAATCGATTGAGGGCTGAAAGGTGGTTATCGATTGAGGACTGAGAGGTGCTCTCCTGATTTTTTCGGAAAAAAACTAATCAATTAGTTGCTGAACTAATAAATTAGTAGTAGCTTCATTTCAAATTTGGAGAATATGCAGAAACTAGCCAAACGTGAGGAGCAGATCATGCAGGCCTGCTGGCATCTTGGAAAAGCGTTTATAAAGGAAGTTATCGCTGAGCTGCCGGACCCAAAGCCGCACTACAACTCTGTGGCGACGATGGTGCGCATCCTGGAAGAGAAGGGCTTTCTGAGTCATGAGACATTTGGGAATACCTTTCGTTATTATCCTAAAGTATCGAAGGAAGAATATCAAAAGACCGCTTTTGATGATATTGTAAAATCTTACTTCAACAACTCTTATCCCCGGATGCTGGCTTATTTCGCGAAAGAGCAGCAGCTATCGCAGGAAGAATTGAATGAAATATTGGAGATCATTAAATCCCAGAAGAAATGATACCTTATATCCTGAATGTCACGGTCATTACTACCATCTGTTTTTTATTTTATAAGGTCTTTCTGCAGAAGGAGACTTTTTATCGGTTGAACCGGTGGATGTTAGTGGGAAGTCTGGCTATTGCGTTTGTGCTGCCATTGCTTCCCGTACCTCAGCAATTGAGCTGGCGTGGGCCTGATGTGCAGCAGGAGGTTGTGGACGCACAGCCGAAAATTGCTGTTAAACAGGATATGAAGGTTGCTTTGCCCCCGCCGGTAACGGTATTGTCGATGGCGGCGCAGGCTGAGCCAGTTGCCGGATCGGGCTTAATGGCCAGGGCAAGGGTCCGGCATCATCGGAGCAGATCGGGAGAGCGGCGTGGATCTGCAGACCGGCCGGGTTCGGCGATGACAGTAAGTGTGAAGCCGGCACCGGTGATCATGGCGCCTACCAATGTAGTGGCTGGTCATTTGTCTGAACTACCCGAAAAGCGAGACCCTGTTACTTTCGGCCAGGTATTTTCGATTGCTGCTCATTGGCTTTTTTACGTTTATTTCTTCGGAGTATTGTTATTCGGGATCAATTTCCTTTTACAACTGGCTGTTCTTCTTTATCAGTCCTATGCCAATCCGGTTATATGGGATGGTCGTTTCCGGATTGTCGAAACAGGTGGAAACCGGGCCCCCTGTTCGTTCGGGAACACGATCTTCATCAATCCGGCTGCCTATGACTGGGAGACGTACAATCAGATCCTTATCCATGAAAAAACGCATGTGAGCGGGCGTCATACCGTAGACATTCTCCTGGCGGAAATTGCGGTGGTCCTGCAATGGTTTAATCCTATTGCCTGGTGGTATCGCCGGGAAGTGGAGAACAACCTTGAGTTTTTGACCGATGAGTCCGTCCTTCTTCACGAAGAGGTGGAAAGATCGGCTTATCAGCTAAGCCTGTTAAGGGTCTCTGCCCCTCATCTGCCCTTTAGTATCACTAACAATTACAATCAATCACTTTTAAAAAGACGTATCGTTATGATGAATAGTAAACGTTCTTCCCGGCATACGGTCTGGAAATATTTTTTCCTGTTACCTATTTTTACGGTGCTGGTCTGCGTCCTGAATAAACCGGCTGTCTATGGTCAGCAGTCGAAGCCAGCTTCGGGCAAGACCGGCAAAAAAGCTGCTCAGGCTGCCAAAGCAGACCCGGCGGCCCAGGCAACGCCCGCTGCTGCTGCTGACGTTGCGACGCCGCCAAATGCGGCTAAACCAGCGGAGCAGGATACTGCGGCACGTCCGGGTAGCGCCTCCGGCGGCAGTGGAACATCATCTGGCGCTGGCGTTTCAGGCAGCAATGTGCGGGGCTCTTTCAATGAGGGGTTCAGCAGCGACTTTGTGATCGAACCGATCGCTCCCATCAGTCTCACCGCAACCACTGTTACCTTTGCTCCCGTGATCGCTATGGATGCCCGGCCGGCTATGGTTACCCGTGTTGAGCCTGTAATGGCTATGACTCTCAGCGCCGAGCCGGTAGTGTTGGCCAGCCCGCGGGTCTCTGTCCGTACGAATTTATCCCTGTCGGGAATATCGGTGGATGCGGATTCATATGTCGATGATCTCACGGAAGGTTCTTGGTTTATTACGACAACGGATGGCAAGCTTTGGTTCGAGCTAAAGGCTGAGGAGGATGATCATTCCTGGTCACACTCGATGACCGTGGAAAAGACAGAGGTCAATCCTTTCCCGGGTATGGGCAATGTCAGTTTCAAGCTGGTAAGGGATGCAGGCACGATGACCTTTACCGGTCAGTTCGACGGTCAGCAGGGGTTTGGGCATTTTCATTTCCAGGCGGATGAAGCGTACTTCAAAGCCATGGCACAAATGGGTGTGGAAGAGTTGGATAGCCACAGGCAAATAGCTTTCTTCCTGTCGAATGTGAAGAAGGATTATGCTTCGATGGTCGTTCACAACGGGTACCCGCATGTCAGAGCGCGGGAACTGGTGAGTCTTTCTGCGATGCATATCGACCAGGAATTTATTCAATACTGGCGCGGGGCCGGGCTGGCTGAAACAGACGAACCCCGGACCCTGATCACGCTGAAGGCCCAGAATATCGACAAGAGTTATTTGGAAGAATTAAAGGCAGCGGGTTATGACCACCTGACTGCAAGGGAATTGGCTTCCCTTAAGTCGCAGCAGATAAATGGCGCCTATGTCCGGTCGATGGGGCGCAGGCGGGACAATGAAGCCATCCCGGTGCGGGAACTGATCTCCTATAAGGCGATGAAGATCGACTCGGATTATCTCGCCTCCCTGCGTAAACTGGGTTATACAGACCTCGAACCACGCGAAGTAACGTCTCTCTATTCCATGCATATTACGGCCGACTTTATTAAGGGGTTCCAGGACCTGGGGTATAAGGAAATCCCGGTACGCGATCTCATGACTTTGAAGGCAATGAAGATCACCCCGGACTTTGTAAAGGGCTTTAGGGACATTGGTTATGAGGATATTTCTCCATCCCGGCTGGGGTCGCTGAAGTCGATGGGAATCACGCCGGAATTTGTGGGTGAATTTAAGAAAATAGGATTTGACAATATCCCTTTGTCAATGTTGCCTTCGCTGAAGTCGATGGGAGTGAATGCAGAATATATCTCTAAAATGAGAGAGAAGGGTTTTGTGTCGAAGGATCTGAATAAGTATATCAGGCTGAAGAACGATTTTAATTAGAATAGTATTGTTTTTGCAGAAACCTGCCGTGGTAACGGCAGGCCCCCGGCAAAGTACTCTTTGCCGGACATAATGGAAAAAGAAGCTGTCTATTTTTGATTGAAGACAGCTTCTTTTTTTATTTTTGTGGAATGTCAATGAAGGCCGATCCGAGAAGGATCCGTATAATGGTAGCGATCTTTTTCTTTGTATCCGGTTTTGGTTTTGCTACCTGGGCCTCCCGGATCCCGACCATTCAGCAGCAATTACATCTTAATAACCAGCAGTTAGGGGCCGTCCTTTTTGCTTTGCCTATCGGCCTGATGGGGACGCTTCCCGTTACCGGCGTCCTGTTAAGCCGGTTCGACAGCCGACGGATCATGATGATCGGGGCTATTTTGTTCAACTTAATGCTTTGCGCTATCGGGTTTGCTGGGCAGACCTGGGAACTGGTCCTCGCGCTGTTCTTCTTTGGCGTGTCCCGCAACCTGCTGAACATTTCGGTCAATGCGCAATCCATCGGGGTGCAGGCTTTGTACAATCGTTCGATCATTGCCCGATTCCATGGCATCTGGAGCCTCGCCGGAATGGGTGCAGCGGCCCTGGGTTCGCTGATGGTTTCTGTTTCGGTGTCTCCGGCCTGGCATTTCCTGGTGGTGGGTTTATTACTGACCATCCTGTGCGGCTATGCATACCCGGAGAGTCTTCGTCAGCAGCCGGCTGCCCGCGAGCGACGGCCCTGGTTTGCCCTTCCCGATCGCAGCCTGGCAAAGTATGGCCTGATCTCTTTTGCTTCTATGGCCTGTGAAGGAGCGATGTTCGACTGGAGCGGCATTTATTTCCGGGAAGCGGTGCATGCCACCCGGAATGTGGCAACGCTGGGTTTTGTGATCTATATGATCGCGGTCACCCTGGGACGATTGACCGGCGACCGGCTGGCCAACCGGTTTGGCATTCGGATGATGCTGACCTACAGCGGCATCCTGATCGGAACCGGGCTTTTGCTGGCCACTTTCCTGCCGTATCCGTTGACTGCGGGCTTTGGTTTTGTCCTCACCGGCTTTGGCGTCTCCTGCGTGATCCCGATGGTCTTTAGCATGGCGGGCCGTTCTGCCGGGATGAGCAGCGGGTCGGCGATTGCTGCTGTTTCAACCGTTGGGTACCTGGGATTTCTCATCGTTCCGCCAGTGGTTGGGTACATCGCACAACATGCCGGTTTGCAGGGAGCATTTGGTATGCTGGCTGTATTTGGGGTGTCCATCTCCGGCCTCGTACAATTTACAATGGACGAAAAGCCGATTACGATGGATGGAAAACAACCGGTGGGCAGCGCGGATTCGGTTCTGTAACGATATAGATAAAATCTATCTGTTTATAGATAATTACGATGATATTCTATCAATAACCGCCTTACATTTGCGTCACCTTTTGCCGGAGATGCGCTAATTTTTTAAAGCGTATCTCCGGCACATATACTGCTCTTACAGGGCAGGATACACGATGAACGATTGCCCGCCTTAAGAACTACCTTTCTCATTTTTTACTGTCTAAATCAAATCAAATATATGCCCAACAGAGTTTTGTCAATTGGTGAAAAGTTCCCAGCATTTAAGAAGAAAGCAGTAGTATCTATTGAAAAGGGGAAGGAATTTACGGAGATCACGGAAGAGATTGGCAGCAAGGATGGCAAATGGACGGTAATGTTCTGGTGGCCTAAAGACTTTACTTTTGTTTGTCCTACAGAGATAGCCGAATTCAACAAGAAGAACAGTGAGTTCTCTGATCGCGATACAGTAGTTGTCGGTGCTTCTACGGATTCTGAATTTGTGCATGCTGCATGGAGAAGGGATCATAGCGATCTGCGTGATCTGAAATTCCCCATGTTGGCTGATACGTCCAAGTCGCTGGCTGAAGAGCTGGGTATCCTGGACAACGAAGAGAAGATCGCTTATCGTGCAACTTTCATTATAGATCCCCAGGGAATCGTACGTTGGGTAAGTGTGTATGACCTCAATGTAGGACGTAGCGTAGCGGAAGTTATTCGCGTACTGGATGCATTACAAACAGATGAGCTTTGCCCTTGCAATTGGAAGAAAGGAGAAGAAACGCTCACGACCCAGTTGAGCATGAACTAGTATTTCCTGGATTATTTTTGATCCCGGCGGCATGGGGATGACTCATGCCGCTTTTTAAAAATTACAATATGAGCGCAGTAGCCACTATACAGAACGAGACCTTTCAGAATTTGCTGGGGGAATTGAATATTCCCGCTTATGAGCCTTCTGCCAATGTTCTGGCATTGGTAAATGCTGAATCGCGTTTTATAAAGGATCTGAAGATCAATGTAGGGAATGTGCTGAACAATAGTCAGTATCTCAACAGGAAGGAAGCCGTGCTGCTGGCCCTGGCGGTAGCTGTCAACGAAAAATTCCCTTTGTTGCAGGAGTCCTTTACGGGGATGGCTAAGGAGGCGGGTGCTTCGGACGCTGAAGTTGGGGAGATCGTCGCCTGTACTTCTCTGATGAACACCAATAATGTCTTTTATCGTTTCCGCCATTTCATGAAGAAAGATTTTTACGACAATCAGCCTGCCGGCATCAAGATGAGCATTATGGCCAGCCCTGTGCTGGGCAAGGAGTTTTTTGAGCTGGTGAGTCTTGTCATCTCATCCATCAACGGATGTGAAATGTGTGTCAGCTCACATGAGAGATCGGTATTGCAGCACGACAGTACAGAATCGAGGGTGATGGAAAGCGTAAAGCTGGGAGCTATTGTCAAGGGATTAATTACCATACTGGCATAGGAAGAGGCCGGTCCAGGAATGGGCCGGCCGTTTTTTTATGAAACACTACCTGTAAGAAGCTCTTCTGGGGGGCTCTTCGTCTTTGTTCAATTCTCGCATTCGACTGATATTAGCCCGATCTCAATGTTGCGTTGAATTTCCACCGACACTGTTTTGCCGAATAACAGGCTGCGGCTGCACCGCGTAGTTTGAATAGAATGGAGGGTGAAACGCACACCTGGCCGCCTCCTTATCAGAAACCCGATATTGTCGAAGTTATCCCGGCTACGCGGATGGAGGGTGCGTTTGTCCTGTTCCACTATGATCTCGAAGTGCTGTTTCAGGACATCTACATGCATATCCAATGCTATCCGGAAGAGCCGGATTTTCTCCTTCGTATTACCTTTGAGACGAATGGCCCTTTCCGGGTATCGTTCTAAATAAAGCTCGATGATTATCATCAGGATGGTCAGCACATGATTCATGTCGCCATTGTCGGTTATTCCCGCGGATGGCTGACTCTCCGGATGAAAATCGCCAATCTCAAGATTGAAGGTGTCATTGGGAAAAGAGCCTTTGCGAAAAGAGTCATTGCCAAAAGAATCTTTGCAAAAAGAGTCATTGGATTCGTCGGCATCCTTTTGTTTGGTAAAACTAACTTCCCGGGTGGTGGAGCCTGCTATCCCGCTACTTGTAAACAGGAAGTGACTGTAATCAGGACGGGCTTTTAGTTCTATGCATGATTTCTGGGGAAACATAGAAAATGATTTGTAAAAGGGACGAGCGGCAGATCTTGCTACCGCCCATCCCCGTGAATAAAATGATTATTTATAGATCCTTTTTCGTTGAGAGCTACGGGGCGCTGGCGGCCGACTTTGCCCTTCTGTCGATTGAAGCTCCTCTTCCTCTTCCGGCTCTTCCGTTTCTGCGGGAGCACCGGGAACTTTCACTTCGAATGGCAGTGGATCCTGTCCTTCTACCGGTCTCGATCCGATCTTTGCGACATCCGGAAGGCCGGTTGCCGGTATTTCCGCTTCGGGCTCCTTTTTATAATCGAACGCGGCCCTCGTTGCCTGCGAACGGAAGATGAGAAGCCGGGAGGACGGACATGCTTCGATAAAGACCTTTTCCCATTTACGGCCTTTTAAGAGCCTGACGGGATGAATATTTCCTCTTCGCAAAGCCCTTATCAGGTTTGTTCTTAACACTTCGTTCTTTAACTCCTCGATCGGGTATGCTGCCAGGGCAGCTTCCAGATCATAGTGCCATTCCTTCCGGAATTCCCTGAGCCTGTAATTCCCGCGCTGGTCTTTTTCATCAAAGTTGATCTGGCACCAGGCATTATATTTCAGGCCGTCCAGGTCGATCCGGTCTCTGTTGACAGCTCTTCCTTCGAGCAGATTGAAAGTCTCTTTAAAAGTGAAACCTTTTCCTTGATAAAGATAAATAGTCTGTGTCCTGGTCCTGGCGGGTTGATTCGAATAATAAAGCGTTGCTTCGTATTTTTTGAAGATGTACCTCGTCAGGTCCTTCGACAATTCGAAGTGGAGTTGGGCCTCCATCCGGGTATCATCATCAAAAAACCCTTCCGTGTGCAGGTCGAATCCTACCAGACCCTGGGTTATCTTCTCTTCAAGTTCCGTATACAAAACAGTATTTGTTTCCCCGAATCCGAGGTATTTGATGTCTGTTTTGAGTTGGTCTAATTGTTCTTTGTTCATACATTTAAATTTTATAGATGAAAAAATCCTCACAGCGGCTCAAAGGATACGCGCCCTTTCCAGCATGATATTGGTAGTTTGCAGCTGCAGCTGTCTGCCTCCGTTCTTCTCCAGCACTTCTATCACCAGCCGTTTCCCATAGGGCAGGGTAAACCTGGGCAGCACAACGACATTGGCAGCCTGGCCATAACCCCGCACCACCGAGCTGCTGTCATAGACATAGACAGGTTTTAGCTCCCCGTATTTTACCAATGGAGTTTTCCTGTTCGCAGGATCTGTAATAAAGAAATGGATCGCTTCCACATCATAATCCAGGGAGGACCTGTTTTGCAAACGAAGCAGAAAATAAAGGGCCGACCCCTGTGTATAAATACCCCGCAGCTGCAGCTTCATTTTCCCGGTGCGATGTACTACCCGGTCGATCTTCACATCGATGAGACTCGTGATCCGCATATCTTCCTTCATGATCTTCTCACAGGAAGCCCTAAGAAGATCATTGTGCGAGAGGTCGTCGCTCACCGCCGGAAAAGAAGATGGTGGCGAGGACGATCGGAATACAGAAGAGAAAAACTGATCCAGCCCTGCGTTTTTAACAGCCCCCGTTTGAGCTGTAGCATGATGTGCCTGACTGAGCAGGGCAAGCCCCGTCAGGGTCAATACAAACCTTAACATGGTTGAGTAAATTTTAAAGATGAATAAATGATCAAATGATAGAAGGAGTATTCCGGACTACGCTGCTATCGTTTGCTGGATCAAAATTCGAGAAAGAAATACCGCATAACTTCCATGTAATTTTCATCTTTTGAAAAAATAAGTGAAAAAATTTTCATGTTCTAAGATGGGGGATGAAAAATGTTTCACTTTTTGTCATGATCTGGCTTTTGTCCTTCCTGCCTTCTTCTTTTTACAGCCATCAGGGTTTGTACGGTAATGCCCATCGAGCTCGCCAGGTACTTATTGGGGACTCGCTCTACCACCTTTGGAAAGTTTTCCCGCAGGTAGTCATAAAACCCAAGCGGTGACTTTGTGAGGAGATTTATCTTCAGCCTGTCGTCCTGGCAATAATATTTTTCAGTATAGTGCTGACCGACCTTTCTGAAGCCCGGGAACCGTTCGTAGAAATCCTGCAGCTCCTGCCAGGCGATAGACCATAATACAGACTCCTCCAGCGCTTCTATCGTTTCGAGGGATGGCTCCCTGCCGAAGAAGCTGGTGACGGAGGTCGCAATATCTCCCTCCAGCATGAACCAGCTGCAGAGATCTTTATCATCGTGTTTTACATAGAGACGGAGCAGTCCCTGTTCTATAAAGTACAGACGCGAGCAGATCTGGCCCTTTCGCAACAGCTTTTGTTTTTTACTGACATCGTCCCTCCGGATGGTCTTACGAAGGAGAAGTTCCAGCTCAGCCGGAAGGGGATAAATAGCATTGATGTTCCTGATAATTTCTTCCATAAGTATAACGTTTTGATATAACTGCAGAATCATCAAAGAAAAGACCAGTTTGGCATTGCCTGCAATGGATACGCAGCAACGGAAACTTCTTGATATTTCTCAATTTGTACCTTTGCCTTTATGACAGTAATGCCGATGCTTCCGGAACATGCCGGGGCCCTGGAAGAGCTTCAGCGAATCGTTTTTCCTGCTCTCGCCTTTGCTGAGCGCCTCCGCGCTGAACACTACCTGGCGCATCTACGGGTTTTCCCGGAAGGACAGTTTGTCCTGACAAATTGGGCGCCAGCAACAACCATTGCTCCGTCACTGGGGGCGACCGGGCAGATGCGGCCGCCCATCGTTGGCATGACCACGGAGCCGCTCGTCATCGGCATGACGACGACCCAGCGTATGAATTTCGATCTCTCGTCCTACCAGCATACATTCATGGAGACCAGCGGGGATGGCTGGATGAGCCATCATCAGCCGGAAGGGGAGTGGCTTTATGGCCTCGACATGGGAATACACCCGGAGTTCCGGGGGCAGGGAGGAGCGCGCCTGCTCTATCGCGCCCGGCAGCAGCTGGTCCGGCGGCTGGGGCTTCGCGGGCAGCTCACCGTAGGGATGATGAACGGTTACGGGGCCGTTCGCGGGGAGATCGGCGGTGAGGACTACTACCGGGAGTGGCTGGAAGGCCGCAGGGAGGACCCTACGCTGACACGACAACGAAAGATCGGTTTTGAACCACTGGGGCTGATCCCCGGCTACCTGCATGACCCCACCTGTGGAAACTATGGAGTATTGCTGCGCCTGGACGCCGGATGCGAAGTGTGAGGGCGATTGGGTGGAAGTAATTGCTGCGCCTGGACGCCGGACGTGAAGTGTGAGGGCGATACCGTAACTTTGTAAAGAGAATGGCAATCTAAATCGTATTTTATGGCACTTGAGAATAGCAAAAGAGAACGAATTGTTATCATAGGGGCCGGTTTCGCGGGTTTGCGCATCGCCCGGGATCTCAACGACACCAACTACGAGGTATTTCTCATCGACCGGCATAATTACCACCAGTTCCAGCCCCTGATGTACCAGGTGGCCACGGCCCGGCTCGAACCATCCAGTATTTCTTTTCCCCTTCGAAAAATATTTCAGCATACAAAGAATGTAACGATCCGTATAGCCGAAGTGCAGCGTGTGGACACCGACAAAAAGCTGCTGTATACTTCCGTGGGTGAGATTTCTTATGACCGGCTGATCATTGCGCTGGGATGTACCACCAATTATTTCGGCAATACCCGCATCGAGTCCAATGCCTTTCCGATGAAATCGGTTCCCAATGCGATGGCCCTGCGAAACCGGATCCTGCAAACTTTCGAAGACACGATCGAGGCCGGACCCGATGAGCTGCAGTCCCTCCTGAATTTTGTAATTGTCGGAGGAGGGCCCACCGGCGTCGAGCTGGCAGGCGCCATGGCCGAAATGAAAAAGAATATACTGCCAAAGGATTATCCCATGGTGGACTTTTCCCGGTTTATGATCTATCTGCTCGAGGGGTCTCCCAATACGCTGAATGCGATGAGCGATCCTTCCAAAAAGAAATCCCGGCAATACCTCCAAAGCCTGGGTGTCGTAGTCCGCACCGGAACGGTTGTAGAAGATTACGACGGCGTCACGGTCAAGCTAAAAGGAGGGGAGACCATTCCCGCCCGCAACCTGATCTGGGCTGCAGGGGTCATAGGCAACACGCTGGAAGGGATCCCCGCCACGGTCCTGGTGCGGGGTAACCGGCTCAAAACAAACCGTTATGGCGAGGTAGAGGGCCTGGATGGTGTGTATGCCATCGGTGACCTGGCCTATATGCCTACCCCAAAATATCCTAACGGGCATCCCCAGTTGGCTAATGTCGCACTCGCCCAGGCCGCCAGCCTGGCAAAAAATTTAAAAAGAGAGCTGAAGGGGCAACCCCGTGTCGAATTCGAATATCACAATAAAGGTTCGATGGCTACGGTAGGAAAGAGAAAGGCGGTAGTTGATCTGCCCGGTTTCTCGTTCCAGGGAGTCTTTGCCTGGCTGACCTGGATGTTCGTCCACCTGATGCTGATCCTCAGCGTCAAGAACAAGCTGATCATTTTCCTCAACTGGATGATGAGCTATTTCGCCAATGACTCTACGCTTCGCCTTATGCTCAAGGCCGACAGGGGAGACAAAACCTCGGGCAAGATGGATGAAGCCATAGTAAAAGGGCTATAAGAAACGATTTTTTATTATTTTTGTTCGTAAAGCGGGTCAAAGGTCCGCAGCACAACACATCAATATGGCGGAAATCATCGTGGAATTAAAACAGGCTAACATCTACCAGGGCGACAATCTTATTCTTCAGAGTGTCAATCTTATTGTAGAAAAAGGCCAGTTTGTTTACCTGGTAGGCAAGACGGGCGCGGGCAAGTCCAGTCTCCTGAAGACGCTGTACGGAGACATACCCCTGCGGGAAGGGGATGGCCTGGTAGCCGGCTTTAATCTGCGGCAGATGGACTGGAAGAAAGTACCTTATCTCCGCCGAACGCTCGGAGTCGTTTTCCAGGATTTCCAGCTACTGACAGACCGCAATGTCAATGACAACCTCAAATTCGTCTTAAAAGCCACTGGTTGGAAAGATGTCCGCCTGATGGATGAAAAAATTGCCGATGTGCTGGATAAAGTAGGGCTTAAGTCAAAAGGATTTAAGATGCCCTTTGAAATGAGCGGCGGCGAACAGCAACGCGTAGACATTGCCAGGGCTCTGCTCAATTCCCCTAAGTTGATCCTCGCTGATGAACCTACCGGCAACCTCGACCCTGAGACTTCCGATGAGATCATGCAATTGCTCTTCCGGATCTCGAGGGATTATGGGACCTCTATTATTATGGCCACCCATGACTACCGCGTGATCAATAAATTCCCGGCCCGGATGGTAAGGACCGAGCGGGGGCAGGTCATTGACAACGCTACGTTTGCAATAGAATAAATTAGACTACCAGATAGCGTGCAACAGCTTCTGCAGATTGTGCTCCTGATTGAATAATTTTCCCAAAATTATTTCCCTTGTACTGATCTCTTCCCGGGTGAATGGCTGTGCAGACAGTTCGGTTACAAGCGACCGGAAGGCATCCGCGCTATCTACCACATGGCATAGGGGCTCGAGACCCGTGTCTTCCACCGCCTCTTTATTGACAATACAATGCCTTCCGTTATAAAGGGCATTCAGCAGCTTGAGCTTGATCCCTGTACAATTGAACGAAGGCAGGATATTGATCTGCGCCTTGGAGATGAGGTCATTTAATTCTTCATCCGTAGGGTCAGGGATGAGGCAGGCATGGGGGTATTGATGGATGAGTTTTGTCAGACGGGGTGAGGGGTTCTTTCCCGAAACGATAAATGGCATTTCAAGGGGAGCAAAAACCTTTTTCAGCAGCCATGCCACGGCCTGTTCGTTCTCCGCAACAGACAGGTTCCCGTGATAGAGACAGAAACAGCCGGTGCCTTCTTTGCTGCGGACTTCTGTAAAAGGAAGGAAGACCGGCACAGTATTGATATCTCCTGCACCAAATTCCTGTTTCTATAATTCGCTGTCTTTGGGGGAAAGGGCGAGGATCTTTACCTTATCGGCGATGCTGTGCTCGTATTGCCGGAGCAGGTTGCTCTCATGAAGATAATAGATCTTTTTAAGCAGAGATCTTTCCGAAAGATACAGGTGGCGGTAATACTGGTATTCCACATTGAGCAAACGCAGCACGATGTTGCGATCCTTGAACCTGGGGTCATTCACCAGGTAAGTACAATGGATGCCTTCCAGGAGAATGGGGTGATCATCCCGGAGCAGCCTTTCCAGCAGCTGACTATTCGACCTGGAACAAACGATATAGGGCAGCTTATAGGAAAAGCCCTTGTGGCCTTCATGACGCTCGTAATAGTTTACCTCTACGCAATAGTCATTGAGGATAGGTTGTTCTCCCCGCCCGTATTCAAAACAGTGCAGATGAACCTTTACTCCTGCCGCATAGAGGAGCCGAATCTTATGGAAAAGATCGAATACGCCCCCGTAATCTACCGGGTATGGCACATCCAGGCACACGATATGTAAGTGTTTCTCCAAGTTTTAATCCAATATTTGATGGTAAAGGCGGATCAGTTTCTTCTCTTCTTCCTGCCAGTTGTAACGAAGCCTTGCCTGTTTGCAATTCTCTAATAACGTCTGATACAAATCCGTATTATTCAACAGCTCATTCAGGGCGTCCGCTATGTCCCGGACACCCGGTTCGTCAATAAGAACAGCAATAGGACCCCAATTGTTTATTTCCCTATAAGCAGGGTAATTTACAGCCAGTTGCGGAATGCCGGCGTGAATGTAATCAAAGAAGCGGTTGGCGAGCGAATAATAATTGCTCATTCCTGTTTTTTCAAAAAGGGTAATACCACACCAGGCGCTGCGGGTTATCTTTTTTAGCTCTTCGGGCAGCACAGATCCTTTAAAGATGACCTTTTCTTCCAGACCGGACTGTCTGACCAGTTCTTTTACCTGGCTCATATAATTGCCGTCCCCACAGATGAGCAGCGGGGCGTCGACGTAGGCCATGGCGGGGATCAGCGTTTCAAAACAACGGCCTTCATTGACTGCTCCCTGGTAAAGGATGACCCGTTCGTGTCCGGCCAGCGGGCTGGCGTCTTCCAAAACAGGCAGATTGCGGATGACTTCGTATTTTACCCCGTACATTTTGTCAAACTCCGCCGCGATCAGCCCGTTGACGGTATAACCGTGGTGAAAACGAGGTACGCAATAACGTTCCACCGCCTTCCATAATTTATAAATGAAGGGACGGGTAATCACCTCCTTCATTTCGCAAAACAGCTCATGAGCGTCGTACACCCGGGGAATATGCTTTAACCGGGAAACAATGTAACAGGGCAGGATAGAATCAAGATCAATAGCACAGAGCAGGTCTATTTTTTGAAAAAGCAGGAAAAAGAAGAGGCGGAGATTATATTCAAGGTAGAAAAACTTACCTTCCCGGAAGATCATTTTCAAGCGGTGTTGCCGAAAAGGCCGGGAAACCAGTGGGAGGGAGGTCCTGGCAAGGTAGCCGACCAGGGTGACTTCATAGCCGGCGCCGGCCAGGGAAGTGCAGATCCTTATCATACGCTGATCATAGTTAAGATCATTGGTGACCGTACAAAAGATCTTTTTCTTCATCGGGCAAATATTTGAGCCAGCGCCAAAAAATGGGTTAAAAGGTTTAGAATCTCGTTTTTGGTGCTAAAAGGGCCAATATTAATCAATTAGGAGGATATAATGGCTAATTTTATGCTATTTTTGCCGTTAATTTTTAATAATTTAGAAAAATTTCCCTTAGTTTTGCACCCTGCAATAAAAAAGATGAACCTCCTCTATTGGGAGGAGAAATTGCGGGACAAACAATAATATTTTTTAGAGATGCCTTATTTGACAAAAGAGAAAAAAGCCAGTTTTTTCACAGAATTTGGTGCAAAAGCTACCAACACGGGTTCTATTGAGGGCCAGATCGCATTGCTGACTGAACGGATCAACAGTATTTCCCAGCACCTGCAAGCGAATAAAAAAGATTTCTCCACTCATCGCGGTTTGATGCAATTAGTGGGTAAGAGAAAACGCCTGCTCACCTACCTGAGCAAGACCAACCTCACGGGTTACCGTCAACTGATCGAAAAACTCGGCCTCAGAAAATAATTCATTTATGCATATGAAAAACATTCCCAACTGACTCTACGGTTGGGAATGTTTTTTTATGTCGTAAGGATTTGTATAATTTTTTTAACACAGAATTACGGCTTCACTCCTTGTTCCTGCCTCAGTAAGCCGTTGTTCGACAAAGACGATTAAGCTCATGCTTTCACAACCTATTAGTGTAACGTTTGATATTGGTGGAGGCCGAATGGTTTCTATCGAAACCGGTAAGCTCGCGCGCCAGGCAGATGGAGCCGTTACCGTACGCCAGGGCAACTGTATTATCCTGGCTACTGTTGTTGCCAACAAAGACCCGAAAGAAGGACAGGAGTTCTTCCCCCTGTCTGTTGATTACCAGGAAAAATTTGCTTCTGCCGGTCGCATACCCGGTTCTTTTTTCAAAAGAGAGGCCCGGTTGAACGACTATGAAATATTAACGAGTCGCCTGATCGACCGCGCGCTGCGTCCCCTGTTCCCGGAAGATTACTTCTGTGAAGTGCAGGTGTTGCTGAGTCTCGTATCCAGCGACTATGAAGTTATGCCCGATTCGCTGGCCTGCCTGGCTGCTTCTGCCGCCCTGGCCGTTTCAGATATTCCCATCAAGGAGATCATCAGCGAGGTACGCATCGGTCGTGTCGACGGACAATTCATCGTCAACCCCAGCCGTACCGAACTGGAAAAAGGCGACATGGAATTCATGATCGCCGCTACGGATAAGAACCTGATGATGGTGGAAGGTGAAGCAAAGGAATGCAGCGAAGAAGACCTCGTGAAGGCTTTGCAAATGGCGCATGATGCCATCCGTGTTCATATCAAGGCGCAGGAAGAATTGCGTTCGAAGGTTGGCATTACCGCCAAACGCGACTACAAGAAACCCGAGTTGAACGAGACGATCCAGGAGAAGGTCACCGCATTTGCGAAAGACCGTGTCTACCAGATCTCCCGCGGCGCCAGTGCCAAGCACGACCGCAGCGACGCTTATGATAAATTGAAGGAAGAGCTTATCGCCAGCCTTGGTGAAGAAGCTACCGATCTGGAAAAGAAACTGGCTAAGAAATACTACGCCGATCTGCAATGGGATGTAGTCCGCAACATGATCCTCGACGACCGCACCCGTCTCGATGGCCGGTCGCTGGATCAGGTCCGTCCCCTGGCGATGGAAGTTGATCCGCTGCCTACTCCGCATGGCTCTGCACTCTTCACCCGAGGTGAAACGCAGTCCCTCACCACCGTCACCCTTGGTACTCCCCTGGATGAAGTGCTGATCGAAAGCGCTGCAAAATCATTCGATTCCAAATTCTTCTTACATTATAATTTCCCGCCCTTCAGCACCGGTGAAGTAAAGATGATGCGGGGACAGAGCCGCCGGGAAGTAGGACATGGCAACCTGGCTATGCGCTCGCTGAAGCAGATGATGCCCGGCACCGACTATCCTTATACCGTACGCGTTGTAAGTGATATCCTGGAGTCCAACGGTTCGTCTTCAATGGCTACCGTTTGCGCAGGCAGCCTGGCCCTTATGGATGCGGGTGTACCGATTCCCAAACACGTCAGTGGTGTAGCCATGGGGCTAATCACGCGTCCGACCGACGGGAAATATGCGATCCTTACGGACATCCTTGGTGATGAAGATCACCTGGGTGATATGGACTTTAAAGTAACAGGCACACGCGCAGGTATTTGCGGTGTTCAGATGGATATCAAGGTAGATGGTCTGAGTATGGATGTAATGCGTGAAGCGCTGGAGCAGGCCCGTAAAGGTCGTCTCCACATTCTGGACGCCATGTACAGCTGTATCGAAGCAACCCGTCCTGAAGTTAAGCCACATGCCCCACGTATGGTGAAGATCTTTATCGACAAGGAATTCATCGGCGCCGTCATCGGGCCACAGGGTAAGATCATACAGGAGATCCAGCGCGAAACAGGTGCAACCATCAACCTGGAAGAGGTCGGCAACTTCGGCGAGGTCAGCATCTTCAGCCCGGCCAAGGAAGGTCTGGACAAGGCTGTGTCATGGATCAAGAGCATCGTGGCCCAGCCGGAAGTCGGTTCGGTCTACGAAGCAAAGGTCAAGTCGGTTATGCCTTATGGTGCATTTGTCGAATTCCTGCCTGGCAAACAAGGTTTGCTGCATATCAGCGAAGTTTCGCACAAACGCCTCGAAACCATGGAAGGTGTGCTGAAAGAAGGAGATATGGTAAAGGTCAAGCTGATCGGTCTGGATCAAAAGACCGGTAAGTTCAAGCTGAGCAGGAAAGTGCTGATGCCAAAACCGGAAGGTGCAGCGCCTGACCGCGAGCCGCGTCAATAAGTTTCAATAAACTTTTATATAGGTCCGCGGCTGATGGTCGCGGACCTTTTTTTATTTTTATATCTATGAGCCACTTACAAATAACGATACCGGCCCCGGACGGCGCACAGCAGGAGATACTTATCGCGCTGTTGGGAGAGATGGGTTATGACGGCTTTGAGCAGCAGGACGAATTGTTACGGGCCTATGTACCGGAAGAGCAGTTCGATGCTGTGGGTCTGGAGGCGCTGCTGGAAATGCATGGACTGAGATATGTCTCGGAACGGATGGAAGACAGGAACTGGAATGCCGAATGGGAGAAGAGCTTTCAGCCTGTGGTTGTAGATCAATTCTGCGCCATCAGGGCCTTCTTTCATGCACCCATAACGGGGGTTGAACACGAGCTTGTGATCACTCCTAAAATGAGTTTTGGAACGGGGCATCACGCCACCACTTTTATGATGATCCAGGCAATGCAGCAGCTGAACTTCCGGGGAAAAAAGGTCTTTGATTTCGGGACCGGGACCGGGGTGCTGGCGATATTGGCGGAGAAGTTGGGGGCGGCCTCGGTTATGGCGACCGATAATGACGACTGGAGCATTGAGAACTCCCGGGAAAATGTGACCGCCAACGGGTGCAGCCGCATCGAAGTGCTGAAGATGGAGACGGTGCCGGAGGGACCTTTTGACATCATTTTAGCTAATATAAACAAACACGTAATTTTAGCGCAACTGCCAGCCCTTGAACAACAATTAATTACGGGAGGCGTTATTCTTCTGAGCGGCCTCCTGGACAGTGACTTCGAAGACATTGAAAATGAGGCTGTAAAAAATAATATTTCAATATCCGTACGGATGACAAAGGGCAGTTGGATCTGCCTTAAAACTGAAAAAAGGGCTAAATAAGTAGCTGAATGTGAATGGAACAAAGTCATTTTTTCATTATATTTGTTATCCAACTTTAACTCAACCGTTCGATGAAGGAGGTCTTGTTAATACTATCAGCATACCTGATAGGTTCTATTCCTACTGCCATCTGGGTCAGTAGGTCCTTTTTTGGAATTGATATCAGGGAATACGGTAGCGGCAACGCCGGCGCCACCAACACCTTCCGGGTACTCGGCTCCAGATGGGGATCCTTCGTAATGGGCGTGGATGTTATCAAGGGAGTCATCGCCACCAGCCTCTATATTCTGATGCCTTATTACCTGCACGACGAGACGGACAGGACCAATTTCATGGTCGGGCTCGGACTCGCCGCTGTCGTAGGTCATATTTTCCCAATTTGGGCCGAATTCAGGGGTGGAAAAGGGGTTGCTACCCTTTTTGGGATGATCATTGCCATCCAGCCGCTGGCGGCCGTATGCTGCATCGCCGTATTTTTACTGGTACTTTACCTGACCCGTTTCGTTTCTCTCAGCTCTATACTGGCAAGCGTCGCCTTTGCCGTATTTATCCTTTATATCTTCGATGCCAAGGAAACCCTTTACCGGGGGTTTGCCATCGCCGTTGCCCTGATGGTGCTGCTCACTCACCAAAAGAACATCACCAGGTTGCTAAAGGGTAATGAGAATAAAGTGCCTATTCTCAAATATCGGGACCGCAGACGGCAGCGCCGGCAGGTTTCTGACAGCGAAAAGGAATAATTGTAGTATTTTTGCAATCCGCATGCGATATGTGGGAATTCATCTCTTAACTGAACAAATAAATCTGTCCAGAAAATGTCTCAAACTTTACTGGAAAAACTGCAGTTACAGGACGAAAAAAACCTGTTAATACAGGGTTTACCTTCTTCCATTGAAAAGCAATTTACCAAGCTGGCTTTTGCCAAGAACCTTACTCCGCTGTTAAAAAGCAGAAAGATCGACTTCGCCCTCATTTTTGCGATAAATGAGCAGCAATTAGGCAATATTGTCCGGGAAGTGCTGCCTGCATTGCAACCTGATGCAAAGTTCTGGCTGGCATATCCAAAGGTCGGTTCCAAGATCGCCACCACTCTCAACCGGGAATGTAGTTGGGGATGTATCACCTGCGCAGGCTACGAATCAGAGATGCAGACTACCCTCGATCATTGCTGGACAGCTGTTCGTTTTAAAAAGACCGAACCTGTCGCTGTTGCCGGTAAAAAGGTCGTTGTAAAGTCCAATGTCAGCCTGGGCACGACCAGGGTCCGCAGGCGTTCGGTCCCGGCTAATTCGTAGTGCTGATCCGACATACTATCCGGCAGATTCATGCCACAAGCACCTCACTGCATCCTCTGCGCAGTTTGAAACTTCGCTGAAGCCCGCTACAGGCAATGCTTTGCCCGTATAATGATTTAATTCATCCCACGGATGTATTTAAGTTTAATGGTTTATGGGTATTTTCCTCTGAAATAAGCCACCAACAAGGGTTTTCGTATTATATTTGACTCTACCCCTAATGGTTTGTAACGATATGCTTTTACATTATTTCTATGGCAGTCTATAGCAGGTCAGTACTTATAACAGAGTTATTGGACAGGACCGAGCTAATCAAAGCAAGTTCGCAAACCTTTTTACGTCTCTCGGACGACCAACTGCATTACAGTCCCGGGCCCGGGAAATGGAGTATCGCTGAAATATTCGGGCATCTTAATATTTGCCAGGACCAGTATATCCGAACGATGCTTTCCCATATCACACTGGCTCCCGATCTGCCTTCCGATCGCTATAATAGCAGTTGGATAGGGGATTGGATCTACAAAAAGATCATGCCCCGTGCTGACGGCACCGTTTTTAAGCTAAGGTCGACAAAAGCCTGGATTGTGAATGGTGAGTCGCTGGACGCCAGAGATGCGCTGGAAAGTTTTCAGCGAAAATGTGATGCATTGGATGATATTCTGCGACATGCTGCTACGAAGAACCTGCAGGGCATTAAGATCCCTTTTTATTTCAACAGGGTATTCCGGCTGCGGCTGGGTGATACCTTACGGATCCTGGTGGCGCATAACGAACGGCATTTATTGCAGGCTCAGCGGGTAATGGTAGGGCTTACTTGACGATAACCGTACCAAGGCTCTGCGTTAAAGCCATTTCCAAGTCCTTAAGATGTTTGTGTGTATCATATAAAACCAGCCATTCTTCATATGGAAGGTCTTGTTTCATCATGTCCCGTTGATTTTCTTCCATCAGGCGTTTGACCTTCCGCTGCTTTAGCCATACCATAGTAGACAATACATCTTCCTTATACAGATCTTCCGGAGTGGCTATCTTGCCTTCATAGTGTTCCTTCCAGTTGGGGCTGATCTCCAAATGAAGGTCCATGATGGATACGGCCAGGGTGCTGAGTTCCTGGTCTTCGTGATAAAGAAAGCTTTTTGTAGTCGGCTCCAGTCCCTGCTGGTACCAATCTTTATAGAGATCGAGGATCTTCAGGAGCCGTTTGTTATCGATGAGATCATAGAGCTCCAGACTTTCTGCAAGTATATAGTCCGCGACAAGGGAATTCTCATCCCATGATTTTAAGCCAAAGTCCAACAGGCTGCGGATCATTCCGCGTTCGTTCTGTTCATGACGGAACAGGAGTCCAAGGGATTCTTCATCCTGGGGAGGAGCGGCATCGGGGGGCATCTCCGAGCTAAAGCCATCCTCGCTTACAAATCCCTGCCCTGCAGCCTGGGCTGCTCCTGCCTTTGAACGGGCATCTGCTGCCGCGCGATTCTCCTGTTTGTCGACGCGTTCGCGGATGAATTTATTGACGAGGCTGTGAAGGCCTGTTTCTTCGATCCGCAGGATCTCAGCGGACTGACGGATATAATCCTGTTGCCGGGTAAAATCTTCGGTCTTATTGATGCGGGAAATGGTTTCAGCTACCTGGTTTACCACTGCCGCCTTTTTATTGCTATCCTCCGCTGCATCTTTCAGCGCCACTTCCAACTGGAACAGGACAAAGTCCTTTTTGTTGGCGGCGACAAAGTCCCTGAACGCGGCTTCGCCTATCTTCCGGACATAGCTGTCGGGGTCTTCTTTGTCGGGGATAAGCACCAGCTTTACATCCAGGCTTTCTTCCAGCGCCATGTCCAGACCGCGAAGAGCAGCTTTGATCCCTGCACCGTCGCCGTCATAAATGATGGTGAGGTGTTTGGTGTATTTTTTTATCAGGCGAAGCTGATCGATGGTCAGAGAGGTGCCGCCACTGGCCACTACATTTTCCACTCCGGCCTGATGCAGGGAAATGACATCTGTATAACCTTCTACCAGCAGGCATTCATCCTGTTTGTCGATGGCCTGCCTGGCCTGATAGGTGCCATACAGGAGCTTGCTTTTTACATAGAGCTCATTCTCGGGTGTATTGATATATTTTGGCGCCCGATCATTGGTTTTTATGATGCGTGCGCCAAAGCCGATGATCTTGCCGGTCTGGTTGTGAACGGGGAAAATGATACGCCCACGGTAATTGTCCATCGGCCTCTCATCCCGCACGACAACCAGACCACTTTTCTGGAGATATTCCAGGTTGTATTGTGCGGCGAGGGCTGCCCGGGCGAATTCATCCCGCTGATCGGGGCTGTAACCCAGTTGGAACTTCTGCATGATCTCTTCGGTAAAGCCACGTTCTTTGAGGTAGCTGAGACCGATGTCCTGTCCTTCGTCCGTGTTGAACAGAACGTTGGAAAAGAACTTCTGGGCAAAAGCATTGATGATAAAGAGGCTTTCAGCAAGCTGTTGCTGCTGGCGCACTTCGGGGCTGACCTCTTTTTCCTCTATCTCTACATTGTACCGGCCGGCCAGCCAGCGAAGGGCTTCTGCGTAGGAATACTTCTCATGCTCCATGAGGAAGCTTATCGTATTGCCGCTGCGGCCGCAGCCAAAACATTTGTAGATCTCCTTGGCTGGAGAGACGGTAAAGGAAGGGCTCTTCTCGTTATGGAACGGGCAGAGACCAAGGTAGTTGGTACCGCGTTTTTTGAGCTTGACGAAACCGCCAACGATCTCAATAATATCGATGCGGCTTAGGATCTGCTGAATGGTTTGCTGCGCTATCATTTCAGGTCCGAAATTAACCCTTATTCCTGGCTTAAACTCTGAAGGGGGACCGTAAATTCTGCACAAAACAGAGTAGTTTTATCCATACTAAATACCCTGTTTTTCCGCTTTAACATTAAACGACCCTCCTTTGAAAACCGGCTTCTACTTCTTAGTCTTTTCCGTCATTTCGAACATGGCCATCGGCTTTTGTTTCGTCCCCTTTATATTTCTGGGGTGGAAAAAGATACGACAGGTGAACACCTTTTGGGTGTTGGGCATATACTGGCTTTTAAATGGGTTGGTCAATCTGCCCGCGCTGCAAACCGCCGGAGGCAGTCATGGTTTGCTAAGTCGTATTAGCTGGCTGTATACAATGGCCGAAACCCCGCTGGTATTGCTGGCCTTTGCCAGTGCCTGTTCCGGCAGACAAAGAAAACAACTGCTGCTGGTCCTTTTCCTTTATATAGTCGGAGAATGTTTACTGGTAGGTTTTAGAGGACGCTCCCTTCTTACCAGTGAGCTGATCCTGGGATCAGGGTTATTGCTCATTTTGCTGTACAGTATCATGGGGCTGGTATTGTATCTAAAAAAGATGGAACACACCCGGTTTGAGAACTCTATGGTATTTGTTTATGCGGCCGATCTTTTTGCTTATGGAAGCGGCCTGATCATCTATATTTTTGCACACTATCACCCTGCTGGCAGCAGCAATAACGACACAGACAGCTTTCTGCTGTATTATATCAGCCTTCTGCTGTCTGCGATTGTCACTTCTACAGGCCTCTGGAGCTATGGGATCCGAAAAACGGGAAAATCCCACCGGCCGATGATGGCGCAATAACCATCGCAAAAAGATCGTCAGAGCCGCTTACTCCTCATCCTCCTCATAATTATAAGTATCCTGGCTATCGTTGTAGATCGACTCCCATGTTTTCACCTTGTCATCCCCCAACAATTCCAGAATATCAAAGATAGGATCCGTTTTTTTCTTCCATACTACCAACTCGGAGTCGGTATAAGTCGAAACATACATACAATGATCCGTTTCCATGTTCACTTTGATCAATCCTACAGGACCGGTCGGTTGTTCCTGTATGAGATAATAACATCCTTTTTCCAACAACGCATACGAATACATACATCACCTTTTTTTAGATAATACAATACATAGTTGATAAACCAGACTCGAATAATAATGGGGTAGTAAGTATATTCTGATCGGACGGCTGAGGCTGGGTATGTTGCCTGCAGCGACAGAACAAATTTACGACTTTTACCGGTTGGTCCGGTCAACTTTCCGGTCCGCCCCGGTGCCTTCATAATAAATTAACCTCGATCTATTGATAATCAATAATTTATGTTATTTTTTGGCCCTTTGGAGCATAAAGAAAACCACCCCGGATGACCCGGGGTGGTTTTCTGCATGACCACTTATCCTACAGCCTCTTATTTTTCCAGCTTTATTTCGCCGGCATCCGCAGCCTGGCCGTCACTGACCATAATGCCATCTTTAGCAGCATTCTTGTAGGGCGGCTTGGCTTCTATGATAACTTTATATGTACCGGGCTTGGCATCGGTGATCTCATAAGCCCCATTTATGATCGGTGCTTTTATGGTGTCCGAAGCCGATTCAGCCCATGCCCGGACTCCTGCTTCGGCAGGTGTGACAGTCCCTTTGATGGACCCGGCCCTGAGAAACGTAAAGGCGAATAAGCCTGCGCTCACGACGGTCACGGCCGCTATTTTTTTAAGTGAAGTGTAGTTCATAAAATTATATTTTTAGTGTGTAATGCTTCTGCCTTGAATTTTGCAAGGACTGTGCCACAAGTTGGGTTCGATTCGTTGAAATCCTTGCTGGGTGTGGAATTTATTCTACATGCCACCAATTTGCACATGTGTATCAACGTTATATATTCGCAGCTATCGCTGATCTGCAGCGGCCTCTGGCCCGGCGCTGAAGGTGGGCGAAAAAGGCTGTTAATGCATTGCTAAAACGAAAAGGCTTTACCTAACTATATTGCCCTTCTCCAACTGCAGGAACCGGTCGATGCAGGCGGGAAGTTCCTGCCGGTAATGACTTACATAGATCAGTGTGGTGTGAAAGGCCTCACAAAGAACAGTTATCAGTTGTCTGAAATAGGCCGTCTGCTCTTCATCCAGGCCCTGGCACGGCTCGTCGAGGATCAGCATGGGAGGGTTTTTTATCAGGGCCCGGGCCAGCAGGACCATTCGTTGCTGTCCGGCAGAGAGCTGTGAAAGGCGTTTGGTTCGCAGATCCCGCAGGGAAAGCAGCTGCATCCAGCGTAGGGTAAGGGCCTGCTGTTCGTCGTTCAACGGCCGGAAAAGACCGATGGTATCGAAGAGACCGGAGGCGATGACCTCAAAACAATTGGCGCCAGTATCAAAATAAAGATGAAGTTCCGGGGAGACGAAGCCGATCTTTTTCTTGATGTCCCAGATGGATTCCCCGGTTCCGCGCCGGCGGTCGAAGAGCCAGATCTCGTTGGCGTAGGCCTGGGGATTGTCAGCGGTGATCAGACTCAGGATCGTTGACTTGCCGGCGCCGTTGGGTCCGGAGACATTCCAGCATTCCCCCTTACGGACCTCCCAGCTGATGTTGTTGAGGATGGTCGCTTCGCCATATCTTATTGTCGTGTTCACCATCTTCACGGCCGTGGAGAATTCATCTCCTTCCCGAAAGCTGGTTTTAAGACTTTCCAGCAAAATAGGGTCGAGGGTGATATTGTGGGTCTTTTTTTCCGGGTGGAAGTCTGTTCTGGGTCCTTTGAATGCCCATTTCCCTTTATCGAGCTGCCCGACATGCGTTATCGAAGCCGGCAGTTCCTGCGGGCTGGTGATAAGAAGGACGGGAATCTTCCTGGTGCTAAGGGCGTTGATTATAGTGTGCAAAGTTGCCCGGCCTTCAGTATCGAGTCCAAGGAAAGGGTTGTCCAGGATGAGCAATTCGGGCTTATTCAAAAGGGCTATTGCCAGCTGGACCCGTTTGTTCTCACCATTGGAGAGTTGAATAAGCGGCTTTTTCAGCAGCGGGCGAATGTGGAGGTCATCCAGCCAATGATCGGCGGCGGCCGCGCTTGTGCCGGCGATGCCGGTCCCAGGGAAACCGGTACCGGCAATTGTGTTAGCCCAGCCTGATTCGATCAGTTCCTGTTCGACGGTGATGGTTTGATCGGCATCTGAAGAGTTAAAGCGCTGCTGGTAATATAGCTCTGTAGAACCGGGCCGGTGTTTAAACCGGTGCTGCTGATCGACGATGGCAATGCGCTGCGGATCGAAATCATACCCGATCTTCCCGGTGAAAAAATGTCTGCCCAGCAGGGCATGTGCAAGCACCGTCTTTCCACTGCCCGAAGGGCCGGTAATAGCCCATTGTTCACCGGGATTTATCGTCCAGTCAAGCTTATCAAGAAGGGCAGCCCCGCCCAGTTTTACGGAAATCCCCTCGAGGGTAAGAAATGCTTCAGCCATATTACGAATGTAGTCAAACACCACAGGCTATAATCGGCACCGAAGTGAAATTTGGCGGGATGGGGCCGGATTTTGTCTCCGAACCCGATGGAAGAGAGGGTAAAACACGCAGATATTGCGGTGTAAATATCCACAGGGTGTAGAAATCGAAATAAGCGGTCTCTGAATTCGTTTGACTATATTGCAACCCGCGAACCATGGATTTGCTAAAATAGATCGTGACCCAATATGGCAGAAAAAACTAATTTGTTCGAGTATAACGATGATAGTGTCAGGACCCTTGACTGGAAGGAACATATCCGCCTGCGACCCGGTATGTATATCGGAAAACTGGGGGATGGAAGCAGCCCGGATGATGGCATTTATGTTCTGATCAAGGAGGTCATCGACAACTGTATCGATGAGCATACGATGGGTTATGGCAAACAGGTAGAGGTCACCATTGACCAGAAAACCGTCATGATCCGCGACTTTGGCCGGGGTATCCCCCTGGGGAAAGTAGTGGATGTAGTCAGCAAGATCAATACCGGCGCCAAATATGATAGTAAGGCCTTCCAGAAATCTGTGGGCTTGAATGGAGTAGGTACCAAGGCCGTGAATGCACTGAGCAGCTATTTCAAGGTCACGGCTTTTCGTGACGGCAAGGAAAAGACGGCTGAATTTGCCAAAGGTGTGCTTACGAAAGAACATAAAGAAGCAAAAACCGATGAACCCAATGGTACATTGGTCACATTTATCCCGGATGATACCGTTTTTAAGAACTTCCACTTCCTCCATGAATACATGGACAACCAGTTCTGGAACTATTGCTACCTGAATGCGGGACTGGTGATCAATTTCAACGGGAAAAAATACGTATCTAAAAATGGCCTGCTCGACCTTTTGCAGCGCCGGACCAACGAGGACGAGCTGCGTTACCCCATCATCCATATCAGGGGAGAGGATATAGAAGTAGCGCTGACACATAACAACGATTACGGGGAAGAGATCTTCAGTTTTGTCAACGGCCAGTATACCACCCAGGGTGGAACACACCAGCAGGCGTTCCGCGAGGCTTTTGTCAAGGTGATCCGGGATTTCTATAAAAAAGATTACGAAGCTTCAGATATCCGGCAGAGTATCGTTGCGGCTATTTCCGTGCGTGTGGTGGAGCCGGTTTTTGAATCCCAGACCAAGACCAAGCTGGGCAGCCTTTTAGTGACAGAAGGCGGCGCGACCATGAAGAATTTTGTGAATGATTTTCTGGCCAAAGAGCTGGATAATTATCTTCACAAGAACCCATCTGCCGCAGATGCCCTGAAGAAACGTATCGAACAGAGCGAACGCGAACGGAAGGAACTGGCGGGGATCAAGAAACTAGCCAATGAGCGGGCTAAAAAAGCCAACCTGCACAATAAAAAATTGCGCGACTGCCGATTCCATTATAATGAGGAGCCTACCGGTAAGGACAAGGAACAGATCCTGCAGAAACAATCGGAAAGCACCATCTTCATTACGGAAGGTGATTCTGCCAGCGGCAGCATCACCAAGGCCCGGGATGTGGAACGGCAGGCCGTTTTCAGCCTGCGGGGTAAGCCGCTCAACTGCTTTGGCCTTACAAAAAAAGTGGTGTATGAAAATGAGGAGTTCAATCTGCTTCAGCATGCCCTGAATGTCGAGGATGGCATCGAGGGCTTGCGGTACAACAACATAGTCATTGCTACCGATGCCGATGTGGATGGCATGCATATCCGGCTGCTGCTGATGACCTTCTTTTTACAGTTCTTCCCCGACCTCGTAAAGAACGGGCATGTTTATATTCTTGAAACGCCTTTGTTCCGCGTGCGCAATAAACAGGAGACACACTACTGTTATGATGAAACGGAAAAACAGGCCGCGGTAAAGAAACTGGGGAACAAACCGGAGATCACGCGATTCAAAGGACTGGGCGAGATCTCACCGGATGAGTTTGCCCGTTTTATCGGCGCCGATATGCGCAAACAGCCGGTGATGGTTATGCAGGATACTCATATTCAGCAGATACTGGAATATTACATGGGGAAGAATACACAGGAAAGACAGGAGTTTATCATAAAGAATTTGAAAGTGGAGCTAGCGCTCCTGGATGAACCTGCTGCGCCCGCGGCAAAAGCCGGTTAGAGCGGTGGATGGAAACAGTCCATTAAAAAAAAGAAGAAATAATTTGCAGTGCGTATGATTCATATTGTTTTTCAACGAAACGATGCTGAAGTATTAAAAAAATCATTCGAGCTGGAAGCCTCCCTGCAGGGAGATGTCATCCAGATCGAAGACGAATTTGCGGTAGGTCCTCTGACCGACATCTATACAGCCGAAGGCATCGAAGCCCGTAAGCAATGGTGGCGAGAAATATTGGCCGGCGGCGATTATGATGGTCTGGTAGACAACGGGACCATGGCTGATGACAACGCTACGGTAGCAGCCCTGAAACAGAGGCTGCTGGATGAGCCGAAGGAGATCGTCTGGATCTGGGCTGCCCAGAACAAACACGACGTCAGCGGTTATTACTGGCTGATGAGCCAACTCAAGGATTTCCAGGGCAGGATCTTTATCCTCTATTTGAATAACCTCCCGTTCATCAACGAAAAGGGCCACCTGTTTTACCCGGTAAATTTGTTTGATATACCGGCACGGGAATTTTTAAAAGCGCGCAAGCTGGCAAGGCCCGTCACGCTGAGCGAATTTGAGATCGATCCCGATGAATGGAGCCGGCTTTGCCAGGAAGATAAAGGCGTACGGATCCTGGAAGGAGGTAAAAAATTATCCCAGCATCCCTATACGTACTTTGATGAGGAGTTACGGAAATTTATTACCGGCGACTGGATAAAAGCCAGCAAGCTGATCAACCAGTTTATTAGCAAGGCGAAACAAACGACCGGCGACGCTTATGTGTTATGGCGGATCAAACAGCTGGTTGCGGCCGGTGAACTGGACGCACAGGGCGAGTTGAAGGGGATGAAGGATTTTGAGATAAAAGGCAAGACGCTTGCGCCTGCCGGGCAGGCCGTAATGCAGGAGGGCGCCTAAGGCAGAATTATGAATATTAAAGCCATTCACCATATTGCGATCCTGACGGATGACTACCCCCGCAGCAAGGCCTTTTACACGGAAGTGCTCGGTTTCACCGTTATACAGGAGACCTACCGGGCGGAACGTTTATCCTATAAGCTGGACCTGGCCATAGCCGGGCACTACCAGATAGAGCTTTTTTCTTTTCCGGATTTCAGGGAAAGGGGCAGCTATCCGGAAGCCAAAGGCTTAAGGCATCTGGCTTTTTCCGTTGACAATGTTGAGGCCGCGGCAGAGGAGCTAAGAAATAAAGGGGTGGTTGTTGAACCGGTACGTGTCGACGAACTGACCCAAAAGAGATTTGTGTTTTTTACAGACCCTAATGGACAACCGCTGGAGTTGTATGAAGGGTAATAAATAGTATATACTAATGGCGAAGACAAAAATAGCCGATGATTTTCATGAGAACGAGTCCGGGGTCACCGGCCAGTACAAGAACTGGTTCCTGGATTATGCCTCATATGTGATCCTTGAAAGGGCAGTACCGGCGGTAGAAGATGGTCTGAAGCCGGTGCAGCGCCGCATCCTTCATGCGATGAAGGAAATGGATGACGGCCGTTTCAATAAAGTGGCCAATATCATCGGGCAGAGCATGCAGTACCATCCTCATGGCGACGCCAGTATCGGCGAGGCCCTGGTGAATATGGGACAAAAGGACCTGCTCATCGATACGCAGGGCAACTGGGGTGACGTACGGACGGGCGACGATGCGGCGGCGGCCCGGTATATCGAGGCGAGGCTCAGCAAATTCGCGCTGGAAGTGGCGTTCAACGCTAAGACCACCGAGTGGCAGCTGAGCTATGACGGCCGGAAGAACGAGCCGGTAACCCTGCCCATGAAATTCCCGATGCTGCTGGCCCAGGGTGCAGAAGGCATCGCTGTTGGCCTGGCTACCAAGATCCTGCCTCATAATTTCTGCGAGCTTTGTGACGCAGCCATGAAATACCTGAAGGGAAAGAAATTCGAGATCTACCCGGATTTCCTTACCAACGGCATGATCGACGTTACCAATTACAACGACGGCAAACGCGGGGGGAAGGTGAGAGTGCGCGCTCATATCGAGGAGTTCGATAAGAAGACATTGCTTGTAAAAGATGTGCCTTACGGAATCACTACCACGCAGTTGATCGACTCTATTCTCAAAGCAAATGACCAGGGCAAGATAAAAGTGCGAAAAGTGACGGATAATACCGCAGCCGAAGTGGAGGTCCAGATCGACCTAGCGCCAGGTATTTCGCCGGACATCACTATCGACGCATTATATGCATTTACCGATTGCGAGGTCAGCATTTCACCCAATGCCTGTGTAATCGTCGAGAAGAAACCCCAGTTCCTGGGAGTTAAGGAGCTGCTTACGCTGTCCGTGGATCATACCAAGGAACTGCTCAAAAGGGAATTGGAAATAAAGCTCGCCGAGCTACAGGAGAAATGGCATTATACATCGCTGGAAAAGATCTTCTTTGAAGAAAAGATCTATAAGGAGCTGGGAAGAAAACACGAGACCTGGGAGAAAGTGCTCCTCGCCATCGCCAAAGCCTTCGAACCCTTCCGTAAACAGCTGCGACGGGATATCACCCGCGAAGATATCGTCAAGCTTACCGAAAAACCGGTCCGGCGGATCTACCGTCTCGACATCGACGAGCTGAACGCGCAGATCAAGGGTCTGGAAGCCGATATAAAACAGGTGAAACACGACCTCAACAACCTGGTGGACTTTACGGTCGCGTATTATGAAAATCTTCTGAAAAAATATGGCAAAGGACGCGAGCGCAAGACAGAAATGAAACTGTTCGAAGCCATCCAGGCCCAGCAGGTGGCCATCGCCAACGTCAAGCTCTATGTCAACAGGGCGGAAGGATTTATCGGCACCGGCCTGAAAAAAGATGAGTTCATAACCGATTGTTCCGACCTGGATGATATCATTGCTTTTACCAAGGGCGGGAAGATGAAGGTCGTCAAGGTTGCTGATAAGGCCTTTATCGGAAAGGACATCCTGCATGTCGCCGTCTTCCGGAAGAATGACGAACGGACGACGTATAATATGATCTATGTGGATGGGAAGAGCGGCATCAGCTATGCCAAACGTTTCAATGTAACAGGGATCACCCGTGACAAGGAATATGACCTGACGAAGACTGATGATGCGAAGAGCCGCGTACACTATTTTACTGCCAATCCCAACGGTGAAGCAGAGGTAGTAAGAGTCGTGCTCAGCCCCAGCAGCTCGGCGCGGCACAAGGAATTTGACTTCTATTTCGAAGAGCTGGAGATCAAGGCTCGCACCAGCCTGGGTAACCAGGTGACAAAATATCCCATCCGGAAAGTCAACTTTAAGGAAGCCGGCAAGTCCACGCTTAGCGGACGCAAGATCTGGTTCGATGCCACTTTCGGGCGACTCAATTCCGAAGGGAAAGGCGATTACCTGGGCAGTTTTGAAGGGGACGAACGTATCCTCGTCATTTATTCCGACGGTAATTATGAATTGGCGGATACCGAACTGACCCAGCGTTTTGATGCTGACAAGATCCTTGAGATCCGCAAATTCGATCCAGAAAAGGTTATAACGGCCATTTACCTGGACAACGAGAAATTACAGTTTAATGTCAAGCGGTTCAAAATAGAGACGACTACGCTGAAGACCAAATTCATGTTCATCAAGGAAGGGGAAGGCAATCGCCTGGAAACCGTAACCCTTGCTCCGGAGCCTATTGTGGTGATCAAGTCCGGCCGGGGCGCCCAGGCAAGGACGCAAAAAATAAAGATCGCCGGTTTTGTAGAGGTGATGGGTTGGAAGGCGGTAGGAAGCAAGTTATTTGATTTTGCAAAAAGTGTGGAAGTGGAGTGGGGGCATAAGGAAGAAGCAAGAGAAACGCCGCCTCAAACAGAATTATTTTAATGGAAAAGCCGCTCAAACGAGCGGCTTTTTTTATAAGTTAACTGCCTGCGCCGGGCGCTGATCGGCGGTTATGGTTTTTTCTTCCGGAGGCGTATCGTAGCATTCTCGGTCAGGCTACTGCTCATATAGACCTCGTAACGATTCTTCCCATCTGTCAGAACCATCAAGGCCGTATTTGGCGGGATCCTGCCAAGGTTTTCGGCAAACATGCTGACCTCATTGACATCCCGGGTGCTATCGAGGTGGAGGTATACATTGAAGGCTTTGGCCGCCAGTCCCTGGTGGGTTAGAATGATCTGGCTGTTTACAAAGACGGAAATGCTGTCTCCATCGATGTCCCCGTTGTCATAAAAGCTTAACCGGACAGAATCGGATTCCACCTCCAGCTCTCTGTTCAGAACAGTCTTCCTTCTGGTAAAGGATTCGGTGATCCACCTGGTATCATTCATTACGGGGTTAGCAGCTGGTGCAGTTATGGCAGCCGGCTGCGAGGTAACCACTGCCTTAGCAGTTGACGAGTTTGCAAAATCCATTGAAACCGTGCTATCCTTTGCGGGGACCAGGACCGGCGCAACCGCAGCAGTTACGGCCGAATCCGGCTGCTTCGCAGGTGGCGCCGGCTGTTCGGTGGCCGCAGGGGGCGCTTTGACAGCCACATCGACTACAAAATCATCAGCTTGCGGCTTCCAGACATGAGCGCTTGTGACCGCCATTGTAGAAAGACTATCGTGCTGATTATCAGATTTATCCAAGGTATAACTCACTTTTATATCCGGGCAGGTGTACTTGTATTTGTCGTCGTGGTAAAAAGTACCTTTTACGGAGCTGCCTAGTTTGGAATTTATCAGGACCCCCCGAAAATTGGTGTTGCAGTCGATACTGTTAACGGTGGAATTCGAGTTGAAATAGATAACGGGGATATTGAGAATGGTGACTTCCCGGGTTTTGGGGTTGTATCTGCCGTGGATAAAGAAGCTCTGGTATTTGTCACGGAAGTAATAACCAAAGATGCCTTCGACCTTTGTTCCTTTCTGTTTGATGACGAGCTCAGTGAGGTAATTATTGTGCATCCCGGCCATTTCGACGTCTGCATGGCCATACCACGAGCCCGTAACGACCTGGGCCGGTAATAAATAGGGAACGGCAATAAACAGGAATATATGTAATAATCTTTGCATCAGGTAGTAAGAGGAGTATAACGGCTTGAAGGTAAAACAAATTGTATGGACATAAAGCTCCCCTTTATGGACGAGTAGAAATTTTCATGCCAGCTTTTGGTTGGATAAGATTGGGCCTGAGGAGGTTGTCTAAACGGCGTGAGGATGGCAACCGGCGGCGAAGAAAGACTTTAATATCTATTCAGGTGGCGTTTGATCTCTTTTTGGGTATCGCGGTCCTTTATGGTTTCGCGTTTGTCGTAGACTTTCTTACCCTTACCGAGACCGATCTCCAGTTTGGCGTATCCCTTTTCGGTGAAGAAGATGCGGAGCGGGACGATGGTATATCCTTTTTCTTTTATCTTATTTTCGAGCTTGCGGAGCTCGCGTTTTGTAAGCAGGAGCTTGCGGTCGTGTACGGCAAGATGGTTGTTGGTCGTGCCAAAGCGATATTCTGCGATATGCATATTGCGCACCCATAGTTCGCCTTTGAAAAAGATGCAGAAACTATCCACGAAGTTGACTTTGCCATCCCGGATGGATTTCACCTCAGTGCCGACCAATACCATACCCGCATCGAGTTTGTCCTCGATGAAATAATCGTGGTAGGCGGAGCGATTCTTTATTTCTTTTGTGTCTGGGATGATCTAAAATTTATAAACGATGTATTTCTGTTCTTCCTTGTCGAAATATCCAAGCCAGTAGTTGTTATTCAGCTCCAGCATTGACATTCCTTTCAAGGAGATTTTTTTTGAATCGACAAAGGTATCAATTAATTGGGATTTATCCTCCAACTCTTTATAAGACAGAGGACTGAAAGGGTCGGAATGAAACTGCGACCGCAGAAACATAGTATTTTTTCTGGAGCCTGGCCCCGGGAAGATGAGAATGCCCGATCCCATGGCGGCAACGCCGCCCATTGAACCCAGGGCAACCATGAATTTCCCAAAGGTTTCACGATCATAGATAGTACCTATTTCCAGCTCGAACTGGTGATCGCCATATTTATGCCCGCCCACCCCGAGGGTCCAGAAATCAAATGAGTTCTTGGCAAACTCTCCCATTCCTATCGTATGCACGGCGCTTTTTTTCCAGAAATTGCCTACCTGCCATACCGGTGAATGAGGGAAGGTGGGATTTCCTTTCTCATCTGGCAGATAGACCTTCCTCAGCTGGCCGGTCGAAAGATCATAAAAGGCCAGGTATAACTTCAGGTGAATGATGTTTGCGGCAATCAATGTGGAGTCGATAATAAATGAATTTCCGTTGCTGAAGCCCGGGGGAACCTCTTTTTGATAGTAGGTTTCTGCACTGAACTGCTGGATCCGGCAGGGGCGGTTATCCAGGGGTAATTCGGCCACCCAGGTGGTAAGACGGGTATTGTCAAAGGTTAAATAAACCTTGCCCGGCTGCACGTATATTTTGGACTTTGTCAATGTTGCCAGCAGAGGAGGCGCCGTAGTCCCAACGAGCATTCCAAGATTGTCTATCAGGTCGGAGAGGTCGTCGATCTTTTTTTTGGCGAACAGGGGTTGGACATGCCCTATCTTTCCCCAATCCTTTACCGGGATGTCTTTTTGGATAATATCGGTAGCGCCTTCGGGCCGGTGATGATAGATCCTGACCGTATTGGAAGTTTTCAACAGGCTGAGAGCATAAAACTGGTCGTTCTGGTAAAAAGTAGCGATTAAGCGTTCACCGGACGGGATCAGGATCGAGTCCGTTGCTATCGTTTTATTGCCACCATACTTTGTCCGGAAAAAACAAATTCTGGAAAGGTCCTTACTTGAAACGGATTCCTCGATGCTTTCATTTACCAGGGCACATCCCAGGTAATGATCGAAGGACAGAACGGACCCTTTGCGGGTATCTTTGTCATATACCTGTGTTCTGGCGAGTATTACCGGGGTTCCGGCCAAACTATCCGTTTGGGAGAATTTATAACGATCGATCTTGTTCCGGGAGGCCAGAGTAAGAAGGAGACTGCCGAGATTGGGATCATAGGCCATGTAGGTCTGAAGGCCATCTTCTTCGGTGGGCTCCAATGGCAATTCAAAGACTCTTTGCTGGGCGTTGGCGTCGAGCCATCCGAGGATAAGCGTCGCAAGCAGGATGTTTTTTTTCACAGGCGAAAGGTTAGGAGGTCAGTTTATGGTTAGCGGACAGGTCTGCGATAGGATTAACCTTTAAACAAGGTCATCAGTGTCGCGAGCTTCTCTTTCAGGTCCTTCCGGCTCACGATAAAGTCAAGGAAGCCGTGTTCGAGAAGAAATTCGCTCCGCTGAAACCCTTCGGGCAGATCTTTTTTAATTGTTTCCTTAATTACACGCGGACCGGCAAACCCAATGAGGGCACCGGGCTCTGCGATGTTGAGGTCGCCGAGCATACCGAAGGAGGCGGAAATGCCACCGAAGGAAGGGTCGGTCAACAGGGAGATATAGGGAATTTTGGCATCGGTGAGCTGCGACAGCTTACCGGAGACCTTTGCCATCTGCATCAGGGAAAAGGCGCTTTCCATCATACGGGCGCCGCCCGATTTACAGATGATAAGCAGGGGGGCCCGGTGCTCAAGACAATAGTCCACAGCCCGGCTGATCCTTTCGCCCATCACACCGCCCAGGGAGCCACCGATAAATTCAAAGTCCATACAGCCGACCACCATATGATGATCCTTTACGTCTCCTGCGGCTATACGGATCGAATCGGTGACATCGCTCTTGGCCCAGGTTTCTTCCAGTCTTTTCCCATAGGATTTCAGATCGGTGAAGTGCAGGAAATCCTTCGACCGGATGTTCTCAAATAAGACTTCATACTGGTTATTGTTGAAAAGTACCTCAAAATATTCGGAGCTGCCGATGCGGTGATGGTGAGAGCATTTGGGGCAGACAAATAGATTCTCCCTCAATTCTGTGACAGTACAGATATAATTACAGTTGGGGCACTTGGTCCAGAGGCCCTCGGGCGTCTCTTTCTTTTCCGCCGTGCTGGTAAGAATCCCTTTTTTTATGCGTCTGAACCAACCGCTCTTGCTTTCTTCGCTTTGTCCTTCATCACCGGCCAGGTTGGCTTCAAAATCGTCTTCTTGCTTCATTTGCATTTCGTTTGTCATTAATATCAGTGCGCCCAGCGCTATCTTAGGGGCTAAATATATCATTAAGATATATTCAAATAGGGCTTAATAGGCAACCAAATTTGGCGGCTAAGATACTAAACAACGCGGATTTATGGACTCCTGGTCTTTCTGCCCACAAAAAAAGTAAACGAAAACTATTTTCTTCACCATCCTGTGCTAAATTTGCGCGAATTGGTTTTCAAGGCTTTTCGCTTCATCCTCAATTAATAGAAGGTAACTATATGAAATGGTCTGAACTCTTTACTTCTTCGGTAGGCAAAAAATTCGTAATGGGCCTCACTGGTATTTCCCTGATCACTTTTCTGGTCGTTCACGTCGGTATCAATGCCTGTATCTGGGCAGGTGATGGGGGGGAAATGTTCAATAAGGCAGCTAATTTCATGGGAGCCACCGTGGTCATCCGCATCCTTGAAGTAGGGCTTTTTGCGGGTATTTTCCTGCACCTGATACAAGGGCTGATGCTTGAATTCCAAAACCGGCAAAAAAGATCGATCGGTTACCAGGTACCGATGGGCAACAAAGGCAGCAAATGGTATTCCCGTTCGATGGGGCTCCTCGGAACGATCATCCTGCTTTTTCTGATCATCCACTGGAAACAATTCTGGATACCCTCCCGCTTTATGGAAATGCCGGAAGCTACCTATGGAAGTAATGCGCCTATTCACGACCTTTTCAGCGTGATGAAAGATACGTTCACCCAGCCTTGGGTCGTTATCGTCTATGTGCTGGCCTGTATTTCGCTGGCTTATCACTTATTACATGGTTTCCAGAGCGCTTTCCGCTCACTCGGCGTCTATAATAACCGTTATCTCCGCCTGATCAACGGGGTGGGGGTTGGCTTTTCTATCATAGTCCCGCTGGCATTTGCCATGATGCCGGTGTCCATGTATTTCAACTGGGTTTAAAAAGAAAAAACATTCGAAGAAATCAAAAAATAGGTCATGTTCAATTCAAACATCCCCGCCGGAGATTTAGAAAAGAAATGGGAAGATTATAAAGGCCATGTGAAGCTGGTAAACCCAGCCAACAAACGCAGTTTGGAGATCATTATCATAGGAACGGGTCTGGCCGGCGCCTCTGCAGCTGCCTCTCTCGGCGAGCTCGGATATAAGGTAAAGGCATTTTGTTTTCAGGATTCTCCGCGTCGCGCGCACAGCATTGCCGCGCAGGGAGGGATCAATGCCGCAAAAAATTATCAGAATGACGGGGACAGTGTCTTCCGTCTGTTTTACGATACCGTCAAGGGCGGAGATTACCGTTCCCGGGAAGCCAACGTGCACCGCCTGGCCGAAGTCAGCGCCAGCATTATTGATCAGTGCGTGGCGCAGGGTGTCCCTTTTGCGCGTGAATACGGTGGTCTGCTGAGCAACCGTTCTTTTGGCGGAACGCAGGTACAGCGGACCTTCTATGCGGCAGGTCAGACCGGCCAGCAGCTTCTGATCGGCGCCTATCAGGCTTTGGAAAGGCAGATAGCCCTTGGCAATGTAGAGATGTATGCCCGTCATGAAATGCTGGACATCGTCAGCATCGACGGCAAGACACGGGGCATCATCGCCAGGAACCTCATCACCGGCGAGCTGGAAAGACATTTTGGCCACGCTGTACTACTCTGCAGCGGCGGTTATGGCAACGTATTCTATCTTTCTACGAACGCCATGGGCAGCAACGTAACGGCTGCCTGGAAGGCACATAAGAAAGGGGCCTATTTCGGGAATCCCTGTTTTACGCAGATCCACCCGACCTGTATCCCGGTAACCGGTGACCATCAGTCGAAGCTGACCCTCATGTCGGAGTCGCTGCGTAATGACGGTCGGATCTGGGTACCCAAACAAACGAACGATCCGCGCAAGGCGAATGAAATACCGGAAGCTGAAAGGGATTACTACCTGGAAAGAAGGTATCCTGCGTTTGGGAACCTGGTGCCGCGTGACGTTGCATCACGGGCCGCCAAGGAGCGCTGTGACGCCGGTTATGGGGTCGGCTCGTCCAAGCAGGCGGTGTATCTCGATTATGCTTCCGCGATCGAGCGGTATGGCAAGATCGAATGCCGTAAGCATGGCATCGACAATCCTTCTGCTGAAGACATCCGCAAACATGGAGTGGCCGTTGTAAAAGAGAAATACGGCAATCTCTTCGATATGTACCAGAAGATCACCGGAGAGGATCCATATAGTCTGCCGATGCGGATCTACCCGGCTGTACACTATACCATGGGCGGGCTTTGGGTGGACTATGAGCTGATGACCTCTGTTCCCGGCCTCTACGCCCTGGGAGAAGCCAACTTCAGTGACCACGGCGCTAACCGTCTGGGGGCGTCTGCCTTGATGCAAGGGCTGGCCGACGGTTATTTTGTGATCCCTTATACGATCGGCAATTACCTGGCGGATGAGATCCGGACAGCCAGTATCCCGACGAGCCATCCGGCTTTTGAAGCGGCTGAAAAAGAGGTAGCCGGCCGGCTTCAGCAGCTGAAAAATATCAACGGAACCCAAAGTCCTGAATCCTTTCACAAGCGTTTGGGCAAGATCATGTGGGATAAATGCGGCATGGCCCGTAATGAAGCGGGATTAACAGAGGCCATTGTAGAGATCCGCGCCCTGAAAGCCGAGTTCTGGCGCGATGTTCGGGTAACAGGTGATATCAAAGAATTCAACTCCGAGCTGGACAAGGCCGGGCGTGTAGCAGACTTTATCGAGCTGGGTGAGCTGATGTGCCAGGACGCGCTGCAACGTTGGGAAAGCTGCGGCGGCCATTTCCGGGAAGAAATGCAGACAGAGGACGGGGAAGCCAAACGCGACGATGAGAACTTCAGCTTTGTTGCTGCCTGGGAATATAAGGGCGATAGCAGCTGGGAACTGCACAAGGAGAAGCTGGAATTCGAGGTAGTGCATCCGACACAGCGTAGCTATAAGTAAGCTGACCCAAAACGATATCTTATGGGATGGAAAGAATGGATAGAACTTATTGTCAAAGTGCTTACCGGCTTCGGTGGATTAGGATTCTTTATAGCTGCGCTTAGTTATAAAAGCCAGATCAGGATCAAGCAGGCGGAGTGGCTGAAGTCCCTGTATGAGAAGTTTTTTGAAAGCGCGATCTATAAAGAGGCGAGGGTTTGGTTGGATTATGGCCATCTGCATGGAAAGCTAACCGTTGCAGATGTTGCGGTCCGGGAGGTGAATGAAGAAAAGTTCACTGACTTTCTGAATTTTTTTGAGTTCATTGGAGTATTGCATGACAGCGGGCATCTGACGTTCAAACAGGTCTACGAGGTGTTTGACTATTATCTGAAAAAGATAAAGTCTGATGAAGATTGCCAGGACTGGATAGAAAAGTACAGCTTCGAGAAGCTGAAGGCTCTTTTAGCGAAGATATAATAATGGCAGAGTATTTATTTGTATATGGAACGCTGCGGAAGAACTATGACCTGAAATTAAAAGACCGGGTCAGGCATCACCTGCAGTATGTGGGCCAGGCAAAAGTGCGAGCTGTTCTTTATGACCTGGGACGTTATCCCGGAGCTATAAAAAGCAACGGGGGGCAGGAGGTCATCGGTGATGTGTTTTTGCTGACCGAGCCGGAAAAGGTGCTCCGCATCCTGGATAAATACGAAGGGATACCGGAAGGCGGGGGGAAGGATACGGAGTTTGTACGGAAGAAGGGTAGGGTACAGCTGCGCTCGGGGAAGCCCGTAAATGCCTGGATCTACTGGTACAATGCTAAGCCAAAGGATAAAATAAAGATCAGATACAAGAATTATTTGAACTATTTGAAAAATAAAAGCATCAGCTAAGTATTTTATGGAACATTATACAATGAACCTCACCCTCAAGGTCTGGAGGCAAAAGAACAAAAACGACAAAGGCAACTTTGAGACCTATTCTGTTGGAGATATTTCTTCTGAAATGTCCTTCCTGGAAATGATCGACGTGCTGAACGAGCGTATGGTAAAGGAAGGCAAGGATCCAATTGCTTTTGACCATGACTGCCGGGAAGGCATCTGCGGAATGTGTTCCATGTATATCAATGGCCGGCCCCATGGTCCCTGGGAAGGCACCACGACCTGTCAGCTGCATATGCGTGCCTTCAAGGATGGCGACACCATCGTTGTTGAACCCTGGCGGGCAAACGCCTTCCCGGTTATCAAAGACCTGGTAGTGGACAGAAGCGCCTTTGACCGGATCATCCAGGCGGGCGGGTATATCTCGGTCAATACCGGGAATGCCGTCGACGCGAATGCCATTGCTATTGAAAAAGATAAGGCTGACACGGCGTTTGCTTCTGCGGCCTGCATTGGCTGCGGCGCCTGTGTCGCGGCATGTAAGAATAGTTCTGCGCTGCTTTTCCTGTCTGCGAAAGTAAGCCATCTGGCATTGGTCCCGCAGGGCAATCCCGAACGAAAGAACCGTGTGATCGACATGATCGCCCAGATGGATAAGGAAGGCTTTGGCAGCTGTACGGCGACCGGGGCCTGTGAGGCCGTGTGTCCCAAGGAGATCTCGATCACGAATATAGCCCGGCTGAATGCCGAATACGGCAGGGCCGGGTTGACAACCGATAAGTAATTCCAGTTTAGGGCTCCCATCCTCGCGGATGGGAGCCTTTTTTTTTGTACTTTTGCGCCCATGATTAGAGTGAACAACGTCACCCTTTCTTTTGGTAAAAGGGTATTATTTGATGAAGTCAACCTTACGTTCAATAAGGGTAATTGTTACGGAGTGATCGGCGCCAACGGGGCCGGGAAATCCACGTTTTTGAAGATACTTGCCGGGGAGATAGAACCCACCAAGGGGGTGATCGAGATCACCCCGGGTGAGCGTATGGCCGTATTGAACCAAAACCACTTTGCCTTTGATGAGAATTCCGCGCTGCATACCGTGCTGATGGGGCATCAGAAGATGTGGAAGGTAATGCAGGAAAGAGATACTATTTATGCCAAGGCCGACTTTACGGAAGAGGATGGTCTCAGGGCCGGAGAGCTGGAAGGGGAGTTTGGCGAAATGGGAGGTTATACTGCCGAGAGTGATGCCGCGGCGCTGCTCAGCGACCTGGGGGTGAAGGAAGCCCTGCATGGCACGCTGATGAAGGAATTGCCGGGCGCGATGAAAGTGCGGGTATTGCTGGCGCAGGCCCTGTTCGGAAATCCGGACATCCTGATCCTGGATGAACCTACCAATGACCTGGACGTAGAGACCATCAACTGGCTCGAGAACTTCCTGGCCGATTATGAAAATATTGTGATCGTCGTATCCCATGACCGTCACTTCCTCGATGCTGTGTGTACACATGTGGCCGATGTCGACCACCAAAAGATCAAGATCTTCTCGGGCAACTATACCTTTTGGTACGAATCTTCCCAGCTGATGGCCCGGCAGATGTCGGATAAGAATAAGAAGACCGAGGACAAACGTGCTGCCCTTATGGATTTTATCGCCCGGTTTTCCGCCAATGCCAGCAAATCCAAGCAGGCTACCTCCCGGAAGAAGGCTTTGGAAAAACTGACGATCGAAGAGATCGAGCCTTCCAACCGCCGTTACCCCGGTATCATCTTCAAGCAGCTGCGTGAAGTAGGAAACCAGATCCTCAACATCGAAAAATTATCCAAACGTGCGGAAGATGGCCGGACCTTATTTTCCAATGTGACGTTCAGCGTCAATAAAGGAGATAAGATAGCCTTTGTCAGCAAGGATCACCTGGCGCTGACCAGCTTCTTCGACATCATCAATGGCGAACAATCGGCAGATGGCGGCAAGATCGAGTGGGGAACCACCGTTTCCAAAGCCTACCTGCCAAATGACAATACCAAATTCTTCCAGGGGAAGGATATCAACCTGATGGACTGGCTGCGGCAATATGTTCCGCCGCATGTCACGGATGTGGATGAACCCTTCCTGCGTGGCTTCCTCGGAAAGATGTTGTTCAGCGGGGACGAAGTGCTGAAGAATACAAAAGTGCTGTCCGGAGGCGAAAAAGTGCGTTGTATGCTGAGCCGGATGATGCTGCAGGACCCCAATGTCGTCATCCTCGACGAGCCGACCAATCACCTGGACCTGGAGTCTATCCAGGCTTTCAATGAAAGCATGAGCAACTTCAAAGGGATCGTCCTGCTGACATCCCATGACCATACCTTTTTACAGACGGTGGCCAACAGGGTCATCGAGCTGACACCTTCCGGTATTATCGATCGGCTTATGTCCTTCGACGAGTTCCTCGAAGATGCGCGCGTGAAACAGCTGCGCGAAGAAATGTATCCGAGGGAAGCAATGGCTAAGGCATAGGTCTGCTGAGCCGGCCCGCTAAGTTTCAGGTCTCCCTGAGCCCGCTGCTAAGGCGATGTGGTTGAACCCGGCGATGTGGTTGAACCCCGTAGCCGGGGATGTGGCGGGAAGAACGAACGTCCGCGTGGTGGGTGCGGGGGCAGCCTCGATGGCTCTTTAGGAGGCAGCCGGGGTCTGCCAAAGCGGTAGACAAGACCCAAATGATAGCTTATTCCCCTGGTTCCTGTTTCCATTTGTACATAACCGGTATATCTTTTATAAGTATAATGAAAGGCAAGGTTAATATAGCCATAACCCAGCTCTTTCGTGCCTGTCGTATCATGAAGGTGGAGATAGGCACCTCCAAGTATCATGCCGCTGGCCAAACGGAATCCATATTCCCCCTGGCGTGTCCTGCCAATTATTTCCGTGGTATAACCGATCGTGGCGAATAAAGGGTTTCGGACAAGTATGGGCGCCAGTGAATCCGGCAGCTTCCTGCGAAAAGAAAGATAATCTCCGAACTCCCGGTGTAATGTGCCTTCAAGGCCGAAGTAACGCCATTCGCCATTGCGGAAGGGTTTGACCAAATTGATCGCTCCGCTGATCCCGACGCCGCCGAAAAATCGACTACCAGCATATTTAGCCAGCTGCGGAGCCGTCAGGGGAGGCAGGGAAGGGGAATTGCGGAGGGCGATAGCGTCGCCAAAAAGATCGTGATACGCTGTATCATAATTTCTTACGTCGTAGCAACCCATAGTAAGGTCGAGCCCGTAATAACTTTGGAATTTCCCAAAGTGATTGGCGACAAAAGCGGAACCGGTAACTCCTTTCAGATGATCCGTGTTGTTGTCATTGGCTCTACCGGTCAGAAGAGCCGCCTGCGTATAAATTGCCTTTCGGGCGCTGTCGGTATACATCGGCAGCGGGTGATAGGTCTGGGAATTGCCGTTAAAAGGGCTGACATAGGAGGCGTGTTGACGATCAGTGAGACAGCCGGTCAACAATACGCTTGCCATTAAGAGAACAGGGGCGGATAGAGGGCTTTTTTTCAACATAAGATCGGGTTAGGGTTTGCTTTATCAGACAGGAGCAGGCGGAAGATCGTTGCGGGGTGCTCGTTAAAGTTTTATTAACGCCCCTGGTAAACATACCTAACCTCCTGATTTAGTCGTATTTGATACAATAAATACTAATTTTAAGCATTTTAAGAAAAACCCCAGGTTGTTGATCAAAAGGCTGCTTATACTTGTCCTGTTTTTTGGTGGAGCCGTCTTCGCCGCAAGGCCACAGCTATCGCCGGGACAGATGATAAGAGGAGGGGCCCAAAGCGATACTCTTCCGCAGGGCCGGAGAGACAGCTTGCCGGCAGGACGGCCGGACACGGTTCCACCTCCGGCGATCAGCAGGGTTTCGGGAGGCATCGACACCATCCCCCTCACAGATTCTCTCAAAAAGACCATCGACAGCGTCCGTCGCTACCAGGACAGTCTGAAAAAGGCCGACACCGTTTTGTCCGCCGCAGCGATGTTGCGCCAGATAGATTCGTTAAATACCCGGCGGGAGGCGCCGGTAGATACGGTCAAACAACGACTCGACGCCATGCTGAACGCTGTGAATAATCAGTCCGTTAACAGCCGGCCGGGTCTGCCAGGTACGTTGCCAAGACAACCCAATCCCGGTTATTCACCCGGCAGTGCAATTGGCGGTGGTGCTCCCGCCGGCGGGGTCCCTATCGGCAATGCGACAACCGGGACCGCCCCTGTGGGTGGCG